>Ga0206942_1005_pt3 | contig 74087 bp, 72 predicted proteins | sample Alteio_BWOrgHeat_6_FD_153253 | JGI IMG/M metagenome (GOLD analysis project Ga0206942, IMG submission 153253) | Enriched cells from forest soil in Barre Woods Harvard Forest LTER site, Petersham, Massachusetts, United States -... | ecosystem: Environmental > Terrestrial > Soil > Temperate forest > O... | reverse complement strand
CGCAGATACGGTCTCTTTAAACGATCCTCACCCCTTCACTCTAAAATACTTTTCAATATTCATTCTATTCACCTTGATACTGTCAATTTTTTCCATCCCTGTTTGCGTTAGTGTATCATTTTGAACCTTTATCGTAAACCTGAAATCATAGCCCTCCCACGCGCGGTCACTACAATACTCCAGGTGTTCCGTATATTGATCTCCTCTCAATTCATAACGTCCACCTCCTGCAATAAACAAAGCTGAAGAGTCCTTGCCTTTGGTAAGGTCGTGATTTAAGAAGACAAAGTGCGTCTTGTTAATCACCTTGATCATCTGGCGTTCCTTAGTATAATTAGTAAAAGAAGTATCGCCTTTTTCGATGATAGTTCCTGAAACCAATTGCCATGTGCCTTCCATGTTAATGGATGCTTCACGCTCCGCAGACTTGTTGGTACTGCACGAAAGTGTAATAAGTAATAGACATACTCCCCTAAGTCTGAGTTTCATCAAGCTAAATCTAAGCTGGTGAAGATATTTATTTCAGGTTCTATCTAATTCTTGTAGAGACATTAAACCAATTCCATTCCCATGTTTTACCATTGTCGGGGGAAAAGGCTTGACTCCAAACTGGATTTTCTTTGTCCCTCGCATCCCATCGAAACATCATGATTATTTTTTTGCCATTGAAAACATCTTTTGTGAAGAAGTGCCCAACCTGATTTTCAAATGAACCGACAACGGGCGGATCTAAAACACCGGTGTTACTGGCAACCCAGTACAAACTCCACAGTTTGGTCTTCGGGTTAAAAAGCCTTAGGGTAAAACCCTCAAAAGGTTCACCATCAAATGTGGCTGAAAGCCGATCCACATCTCCCATGCCATTTAATATTTTATGATTTTCATCGGTTGACTCAAATTCCGTCCAGTCTTTACAGTTCTCCAGTCGCTTGTTTAATTTGCGATGATACATTTTCCATTTCCCAACAAGAAAATCGAAATCATTTTTCGATGATGTCGTTGATGCTGTAATGACTAACTCCCCATTTATATCAAACTTTAATTGGGGAATTAGTAAAGACTCATCATTGGTAAGAGCATTTTTTTGTGCTTGTGCCAGGTTACCAATAGCCAGCAACAAAACTGATATTGCGTATCTCATCGTTTTAATTTGTTTAAGGTTCTGATTTCCTTATCGTATTCCTTTTGCAATTTGACGCAAAAAAAATGCCTTTAGCAATGAAATTTTGCACTTAACAACTCTTTTTGATTTTTTTAACAATTCATTATGAATTCTCCGCCGGGGTTTCACGGCTCTAACATCACCTTGAGGCAATGATCTTTCTTGTTAGCAAAAATATCATACGCCAGGGCGCCTTCTGACAATTGCATTCGATGGGTAATAATGGTGGTGAATAAATATTTTCTTTGCTGAATTAACGGAATCACAGCTGGCATCATCGCCCTTGCCGGACACCGGCCCGAAACATAGGTTAAGTTTTTGTCATACGCTTGCATAGGCGAAAAAGGTAAATACTGGTCCGTGCAAACTCCTACACTCGATATCATTCCACCCGGTCTCACTAAGTCATACGAGAGCTGCAAACTAAAGGCGCTTCCGATTGCTTCCATCACCGCATCTGCACCTCTGCCTTGAGAGGCTTGCTGAATGACTTCTAATGCATTTGTTTTAGAAGTGTCGATCGGTGTTGCTCCAAATTGCTGAGCAACCTTAAGCCGCGACGGTTCCTGATCAACGGCATAAATTAGTTCAGCACCATATTCGCGCGCGCCTAAAATTGCCATTAACCCGACAGGACCGCAACCTACCACGACATAAATCTCTCCCTCCTTAATCTGCGCTTGCCTGGCACAGTAAAATCCGGTAGAGATGACGTCCCCGGCAAGAACACCTTCCTCCATGGAAACATCGTTCGGCAATTTCAGCAACGTTGAGTCGGCCAACGGCACACGAACAAATTCTGCTTGCCCGCCGTGCAGCCCTTTGCCTTTTTCCACCCACCCAAAAAGTTGGTTCGCAAGACAGCGACTGGTTAGTCCGATTTTGCAATAATAGCAATGGCCGCAACTTATTGTGAACGGTGAAATAACAACATCGCCTACCGCAAATGTTTTAACAGCTCTCCCTACTTCCACTACTTCCCCGGCAAATTCATGACCCATACAGGTATGGTGGTCAAGGCCAGTTTCCCTACCATGATAAATATGCAAATCTGAACCGCAGATAGCGCAGCATCGAACTTTTACAATTACATCCCGAGCATCTGCTATGACCGGATCGGCAACTGATTCGCAAATGATTGTTTCAACGCCGTTGAAGGTGAGGGCTTTCATTTATTGAGAGTTGTTATTCAACTGTCAACAAATTTATAAAAGTTATGATTGCCGTCTATTTTAAAGAACTCAGGCAAGGTTTAGCCTAATAGAGCTAAAAGCATTTCTTTGTTTTCAAAAGTTTGACCCAGGTCTGATAACCAATTTCGTTAAGGTGGAGTCCGTCCGGTTTAGCATATTTTCCATCCAGTTTACCATCCTTATCGCTTAGTACCTTGTTCAAATCAATATAGGTAAACTTATTTTCATTTGCTTTTTGTTTCAGTTGTTGGTTGACGAAGTTGATTTGATCGTTTTTATTGAAAGCATCAGGGTATTCATTTTTTACATTGTCATTGGTTGGTAATATGCTGTGCACATAAATTTTTGTTTCCGGCGATTTTGCATTTACCCTTTCTACAATTTCAAAAATATTTTTAACAATGATGGCGGTCGGAATGTTCTGAGAAATATCATTGATACCGATCTTGATAAAAAGTTTACTGGGTTGGCGAGTGATTACATCGTCCAACCGATCTAAAACACCAAATGTATTGTCGGCTGCAATTCCACGATTGATGATGGTTGAATCGTTCAGAAGTTTTTGCCAGTTCCCGAACTCCGTGATACTGTTACCCAGAAAAATAATTCTCCCTTTTTTCACCGGCCCACTTTTAAAAATGGCCACCCGTTTTGCATAATAGTTTCTTGCATAACGGATGGTGTCATACCTCATGTTTTGCCCGCTTGCAAACGTAAATGCAAATCCGATAAACAGTAAAGTCAGGAATTTTTTCATTGAAGAATAATAACTGGTTTCACTTTTTGTTCCTCACGTATTTCTTAGTGGCCTGCAAAAAATACATTTTCCATCCTTCTTTGCTTTTTCTGAAGGCGGCACTGCCGAGAAAATTTAAGTTCGCTTTTACTGTGTCCCTGAACACAAAGTGCGCATGCTCATCATAGGTCATGTGCCCTGACCTATGATCGACCGTAATTTTGACATTGTCGAATATGAATTCTACCGTGTAGGGAGAACTACGCTCCATATTCATATAGACACTGTCATTGTTCCACGCGTGGCCGTTTTCGTAAAGAAGAAAGTCATCGGTGATGGCATCGGTCATTTTCTTGTGATCATTGATCTTAATGCCATCGAAATAGTTAACAAGAACCTGTTTTAGCATTTCCGGATCATCGGTTGATTTATTCTGGCAGCCGGCAAAAAGGCTAAGCCCTAAAATCAGCATCGTTGCGTTCTTCAGTTTCATAGAATTATTAATTTTGTGATGATTGCAAAACTAGATGTTAAGCGGTAAAGGCAATGTGCCGAAATGCTCAAAAATACGTTGTAAAGGAGGTATCTTGCATGAGCTGCTTCGGATTAACTGACATGTACTTTACCCACCTTCCGGACCACTCAAAACCAGGTTTTGATGAGCATGCTCATTTTAGCAAGTTCAAAAAATACAATATCATCTTTAATGCTGTCAGCAACTATGTTCATTGCGACCATCATGTGGGCTGTCTTTCGTTCAAGACCGTGCTGCATGGAGAAGAATGGTATGGCATCAACAACCATCAACTAGCCATCCGACCCGGGCAATTTCTGATTTTAAATGATGATCAACCTTATTCCTGCCATATTGATGAGGAGGGTGTGAGGTCCTTGTCGATTTTTTTCAAAAAGGAATTTGCGTCTTCCGTATTTTCTGATGCACACCTTCCTGAAGAAAAGTTGTTGGATAATCCTTCGGGTGGCCGGAAAATGCTTGAATTTTTTCAAACCCTCCATTCCATCGACTCAACCTTACAGCGGCAATTGTCCAGGTTTGTTGCGTCACTGAACACCCATGGCTATGATTGTTTCATGGTGGATGAATACCTGGTGCCTCTTTTGCAGCATTTAGTTCGGGTTCATCAATCGGACGTAGGCCGCTCACAGAAGGTGGACGCAGTTAAATTAAGTACCCGAACAGAGATCTACAAACGGTTAAGCATCGCCAGGGATATTTTGGACTCCCACTATATGGACAAGCCGGATCTAAATGTCATCAGTACTATGGCCTGTTTATCCGTCCCACAGTTGATCCGGCAGTTCAAATCTGTTTTCCAAACAACGCCTCACCAATACCTTATCCATACCAGGCTTCAACGCGCATCAGAATTATTAAAACATACTACAATACCCGTTCATGAAATAAGCTGGAAGTGCGGATTTGAAAATGTAAGCGCCTTCTGTCGTGCATTCAAATCAGAATACGGTATTCAACCTGGGAGTTGGAGAAAGACAAAATGAAATTTATTATTTTATTTTGTATGCGAATCAGCGTAGGGAGTTCAAAAACTCAGTTATTCTTTTCTTTTGCCGAAAATGATGCCGAAAATGCATTTCAGCAAATTGAAGCCATTCACCTGCATTAAAGTAATTTAACCCGGGATGTTTTGTCTTTCCTTTATTTGGGTTTGTTACAATCTGAATTGCCACAACATTGATTTCTTCCTTTAATTTCTTTAAACCGTTTATTAGCTCCTCTTTGCTATTAGGCTGTGGCGTATTGGCGTTAGTAGGAGGTCCTTCAATTAGTTCATCGGGAAATTCATTATTGAGAAACATCGTTTTGGCATTCGTTGACATTTCTTCCATCACATGATCATGGGTAGATAAACAGATTTTTATTTCTTCAAGATAATGATAGGTAGCTTCGATAAGATGCATGCATACCTGACCCAGTGACCAACTGTTTGAAGAGGGCTTGGCACACACATGTGCAAAAGTGTTATCTCCCAGCTCTTTTATCCAACGGTCAAGTGATCGATTAAAATCTTCGATAACCATTTGTCTACTTTAGTAAAGTTCTATTTTTGAACTCCTTTTCTTAACCAACATTACGCGATACAATTTTTCTTCGAAAAGCGGAAATATGAAAAACCAGAAAAGTCAATTCCCTTTTATCCAGCCGCCATCCACGGCCAGGGACTGACCAGTAATATAGCTAGCTCGTTCGCTCACTAAAAATGCTGCTGCTGCCGCAAATTCAGTTGGTGTACCAAACCGTTTCATCGGAATAGTTTCCTTTACCTCATTTACTTTCGGGTTGAGTTCAACAAGGTGAGCGAGCCTATTCGTGCTGGTGTATCCTGGCAACAAATTATTAACTGTGATTCCGTTAGCCGCTACCTCGTTCGATAAACTTTTCACCAACCCCACTAAACTGGTTCGCACAGCATTAGATGAAATCAGGTTTTCTACGGGTTGTTTTACGGTAATAGAAGTAATCGTAAGAATCCGTCCCCACCCTTTGGCCTTCATGCCCGGCAAAACTTGCTGAATAATATCAACCGCACTCAGGAACATCAAATTGAAAAGGTGTTTCCAATCTTCTACATTGAATTTTTCGAAACCACCAGCCGCGGGGCCACCGGTATTCGTCACTAAAATAGCGATGTCTCCAAAGGCCTTCACACTTTGCTCCACCAAACGCTTCCGCTGGGCTTCATCGGTGATATCACATACGAAAGAAGTTACATTACCGGGTGAAATAGTTTGAATCTCTTCTTTCGCTGCCGCCAATGCTTTGGCATCCGTACCACAAATAATAACCTTCGCTCCTTCTTTTGCTAACTCGATGGCAACGGCTTTCCCCAAGCCCTTGCTAGAGGCCAATACCAACGCCACTTTATCTTGTATTCCTAAATCCATTTTATTCTCTCAGGTAATTATCCGAGCCATCAATCCAATCTTGTCGTGGTGGAGAAAAGGTATCGGTTTCAATTACTTTGCCAATCATCAACGCCTTATGTGGGCGGTTGCCTTTAATGATGAACGTGTCCCCGGGCAATACGTCAATGTGGTTATTCTCATCGTTGTCGAACCAAAACCGAAGCGTACCTTCCTGGACTTCTGTAATTTGTTCGTTCTCATGCGAATGCCACGGCACAGTGAACCCATCTTCAAATTCCATTCTGGCAATCATGATTTTTTCTCCGTATATGAATTTTCTTTTCATCTTTGGATTCACCTGTTCTACCTTGACGTTGTTCCAATTGATTTTACTCATACCTTTTTTTTAAGGTTAACATGAATGATGTCGAGATTTAAGTTGTGCGCTCTCCGATTTAGCATCTTGATGCCCAATGACTCCTTCGAAAGTAAACCGTTGCCTGAAATTTTCCTAAAGGCAAGAAACGAATAAATTACTAAAAATGGGTTCCTCAACAGCTTAAGCGTGCTCACGATATTGAAAACCCTTTGTCAACAGCCACACCACCAAAAACAATTGATTCAAACCGAAGGGTACAAAGAGCAGCATGTACGAACCTTTGTCGAAAATGATTAGCAACACAGCAAGTGCAATCAAGGGTATCCCGATTAGTCCCCACACCGAAATGAAGCGCGGGATGAGTTTAGTGATCAACAGCAAATAATAAAACGCCGTGAGTGGAAGGCAAGCCACCAGCAACGTCATCAGGTGAGTCCACAAGCGGGTAGCATACGCCACAGCGCCGAGCACTTGAAAATAATGAGCATCGGGGTTAGCGGCCTTGACATATTCCTTACTCAACGTCAACAGCGATTGAATGCTGGTGTTGTCTGCAGCGACGGCAGCAAAACCCACTATGCTGAAAACAAGATAAGCGTAAGCCCCCTTCTCACTTTGCTTTTTGAAAATTGGAAGAAGCAGGATAGCCGTGCTAATGGAGATAACACCACTGATGATACCTAACAGCATGGCAATAGTGACTTGAGAGGAATGCGCAGAAACGCTGGTGAGGAAGTCCTTCGAAAAAGTAAAAGGTCCTGCCAAAACTTCGTTGATCAGAAACCCGATCACACTCTCGCCAAGGATTAATACTCCTATCGTCTTTGCTAAGGTTTTGTTTGCGTTTATCCTGGCTTCCATTATTCTTTTCTTGGCTTCAGTGTTGTAGAATGCAGAAGTTTTACTTTCCACACCTCATCTTCTTTCACCAGCACCGCGCTTTCCAGCCATTTCGCATGAACTTCCGTTCCATTGATAATCATGTCGGCTGAGTTGTGATACACTACCCAGGCCGTATTTCCTTTTACTTCCGTTTGAGCAAAGTCCAGGTGATTGGTGCGGCTGAAACTGACGGCCTTTAAATTATCTACTTTTCGAGCTATGGTATCGAGGTTCCAGACTACACCGTTTTCAAGCACTATTAAATCTTTTGTGGAAAACTCTTTAATGTCTTTCATATTGAGGGCCGCGAGTGCATCAAAAAGTTTCACCAGCGATCGGTTCACGTTCGTTTGCTCGGTGTTTTGTGCGCCGGCATTCAGGCTGATAAAAACCAAAGAAGTGAAAAGTATCTTTTTCATAATCGATTATTGGTCACCCGGTATTCAATAGCAAAGTGATCTAATGATAAAGATACTCTTTCAAATGAAAGAGTCATTACTGAATTTTGCTTTTCAGAAGACAAACTAAAGATAACTATCGATGCTTCCTGGAATTCGCTGAGCCTTTACCTTATACCATACGCTCATCAATCGCACGGTCTTCCACTGAAACCACGCACCTCAAAAGATTTCATCTCTTCTTATTGTTTATAATTTTAACTTTAGTGGGCACATTTTCCATGGTGATCAGTTTATTAGACAAGAGTAAGCCAATTGCAAGAAGGATTGCAACGGTTGTTAACCGCACCCCATTTGAATACCGTCTGCTTCCTTTATCCGTTATTTTGCTATTTTTAATATACGAATTAGCATTGGCCTCAATTTCGTAGAGCAAAATCTCTTTATATGTTTTGCTTAATAACTCCTTATACTTTGCCACAGTGAATGCCTGATCGAGGGGTTTGGTTCTGAAAATGCTAAGCATTAAGAGGATCGCACCAATAAAGAGTGCAATGGGAGCAATAGAAATGAATTGGATTACATCCAATGTTCCATCAAGGCTATTGAGAAAAAAAGGGATGAACAAAACCGTGACACCAATAATTGTTCCGGCATACGAATGTTGCTGACGATAGGAATCAACTTGCTTTTCAATAATCTCTTTGGAATTAAGAGCCAGGAATTCCAAATGCCTAAGGTCTTCCATTCTGTTTTGTTATGAATTTATTGAATAATCCACTTTAAAATCAGCAGCGTTAACCTGGATAAAGACACTTCTCTCACCGACACGAACGTCGACATCGAATCGGGAAAGGGTTACGCAATTTTTAGTATTAAATACATCATTGCCCTTTCGATACTTAAGTCCAAGATAGCAGGGCAAGTGCTGACGAAAGAAAAAAGCGCAATTAAAATTAAAATTGCGCCTTTTGAAATTTACAAAATATTCTACATAATCTCGAACGAAATGGGCAGGTTATATTTTACGTCAACGGCTTTGCCATGTTGAAGACCCGGTGACCACTTTGGCATGGAAGAAACAACACGAGCTGCTTCCGAGCGAAAACTAGGATCAACATTTTCGTTAGTCTGTTCGGTTACTTCCACTTCACGGACCGTTCCGTTTTTATCGATCACGAAGTCTACAAACACAACGGCCTCATCTTGGTTGTCCAGGGCACCTTGCGGGTATTTCAAATTATCTTTCAAGTAAGACATCATCGCATGTTTGCCGCCAACGTAAGTAGGCTCGCTCTCTGCCTTGTTGTAAACCATATTGCCACTACCGTCCGTGTAGGTAGGTGTGGTCATGCAGAGTTTTTCATAGGCAATTCTTCTTTTTTCGGCACGCTCGTCTCTTTGTTTTTCAAATTTGGCCCTTTTATCAGCAGCCGTTATAGCGACTTCCTTATTTTCAACCGAATCCTCGGCTGTTGCTTCACTATTTTTTTTTGGTCCACAAGCTTGCGTCACAAAAAGGCCGGCAGCGAAGGCTAAAATTTTCACAGTATTTTTCATGATCTTGTTGTTGGTTAACGATGATTATTTATTTTTTATTGAGCGGGCAAGGAAATTATATTTACACCATAAACCATTGCATAAGATGGAGATAGTCTTACATAAATCACGGGTGTATTCCTGATCCGTGATTTCTATAACTTATAAAGTTGGTTATGCAACATTCCTGAAAGAGAATTCTTCATCTTTAGGTTCATCTAAAAATAAACAATTATGTCACCTACTGCCCCCAAAAAATTATTATGGATTGTCGGCCTGGCCTGTGGCATCAGCGGAATAATCGGCCACTATGCACAAGTTCAAATTCTGAGTGAATACAATTACTTGCTACTATTGATTGGGTTTATCGTGCTTGCCATAGGCACTAGCTTTAGGCTGTAGCAGTTAACGCGCTGTCAAGCCTCCGACTGTCTTTCGTCCTGGTGATTTAACATCTTAGCCAATGACATTCCGAGAATGAATATCAATTCATGGGTATCATTCTATTAATATCTGGCGCCTGTTTTCTATTTTTTTCGAAAATAGGTATTGGCTCTTGAATGAAATAAAGCACAAAGCAGCGTCCACACCTTGGGGCAGCAGGGGAAATCATTTTTTAATTGGCATTTCTGTCAAATCTACTCCCCCTTTTCTTGTAGCTTTCTTTTGTTCAGGCCACTTGCCAGGCTCTCCTGTTTTCGCGTTGGCAGGCAACACACTTTTTTCGCGCGATGTCCGGTTAGGATCTTCACAGGCCGCGTATGCCAGTATCGCTGCGACAATGGCATTGTTGCGCACATCGTCAAACACTACTTTGTCGTACGTATCGCGGTTAGTGTGCCAGGTGTAGCTTCCATACAACCAGCTGTTGGAACTCAACGAAAAACCGGGAGCGCCAACGGCAACGAAGGACGCGAAGTCAGACCCACCACCACCAGGGCTTCCGGGAAATCGTGTCTCCAATTTGTCTTTGAATTTATCCGGTACTTTTGACAACCACCGGCTGATGTAATCATACGAGTTCAAGAAGCCCTGTCCGGAAATATTTACTACCCTTCCCGTTCCATTGTCCTGGTTAAACAACGCTTGCAGGTTTTGAATAATCTCGGGATGATCTTCAACAAACGCGCGCGATCCATTAAGTCCTTGTTCTTCGCTACTCCAATGACCTACTAAAATCGTTCGTTTCGGATTGGGATATATTTTCTTCAGTATTCGCATAGCTTCCATCATGGTCAACGTGCCTGTTCCGTTGTCGGTGGCACCAGACCCGCCATCCCAGGAGTCAAAGTGAGCAGATAGCATCACATATTCATCCGCTTTTTCCGTTCCTTTGATTTCAGCAATAGTGTTGAAGGTAGGAACCATGCCTTTGTCTTTTGAATCGGTGAGGACACTGATCCTGGGTATGGTTCCGGATTCGGTAAGCCGGTACAGCAATCCATAATCCTCGAGCGCAACGTCAACGGTCGGAATTTTTTTTGTGTACGCATCAAATATTTTGTTGACACCAAATCCACGTGACCAGTTCGATGTAACAACACCGGCAGCACCGGCTTTCTCCAGCGCAACGGGCAAGGTTCGGTTGGTGTATCCTGTCTTTTTAAGACGTGCAGCCCAGGCATCGGTTTGCGCCGTACGATCCGCCTTCATTTTTTCAACGGACTCTTTGGTTCCAAACTCCTCCCAATTGTAGTCAGGTCTTCCGGTGGGTTGCTTCATGGACATGAGCACGAATTTCCCCTTCACGGCAGGCAGCCATTTTTGAAAGGAAACAGAATCAGCCACATCGGGAATAATGATTACTTCTGCAGTGACTGCTTTTCCACCAGTGCTGGGGCTCCATGCCAACTGTGTCCCTTCCAGCGATTTCACCCGAGGGTACACCATATCTATGTGCGACACGCCCCGCTCCCATCCCCGCCATTCACCCCACTTCTCATTTTTTGCATCGATGCCCCAGCCTGTGTATTTCGCAACCGCCCAGTCGTGAGCCTGCTGCATTTGCGGTGTGCCGATGAGTCGCGCACCGATTTTATCAAATAGCTCATGGGCAAGTATCTCCAATTGCGAATTTTCGCTCGCTTCTTTCACGATCGCATCCACAACAGGATCTTTGATCTGAGCAATAGTTTGGCTGGAGACCGTCAGTACAAAAAACAACAGGGTAATTCGTTTCATGGCAATTGGTTTAGATGTCTTATCAGGCCTAAAATAGTCGAAGCTAAAGGAGGTAATGTTTTTTTTCCAACACAGGTAATTATCATTTGCGTGCGGTTGTTTCAGCGCCTTCAAATTGAGATCATCAATGGTGTGCATTAAAAAAGATTGATTCAGGGACAGGAAAGTAACGTTGTCACAAATGCGAGATTTTGTCATCAAGGATTGAAGTGGCTCGTGTTATCTCTCCACAATATAATGTAGTCCGATTTCGCCATTGGCAAACTGCCTGGTAGCCGTAAGCTTGAGTTTTATTTTTTGCTTCATATCTTTGAATAACGGAATGCCTTTGCCAAAAATGATCGGATTGAAAAAGATCCAATAACTGTCGATCAGATTCAATTTCATAAGGAGTTGGGAAACCGCTGGGCTACCAAAAATCAAAATATCCTTTCCGGGTTGTTCTTTGAGTTTACAAAGCACGTTGGCAATGTCCCTTTTAACTATCATAACGTTAGTCGGCCTTGCTTTAGGCATCGTTTTGGAAATGACAATTTTCTGAGCCTTGTTGTACCAGTTTGAATAAGCTATTTCTCCTTTTGTCGCCCTGGAGCGGCTACCTGCTGTTGGCCAGAAGCTTTGCAGCAGTTGGTACGAAATCCGTCCGAATAAGGCAGCGTCCGCATCTTCAGTCAATTTACAAACGAACTTTAGGTTTTCTTCACTAGCGTCAAAGTCAGTTAATTCTCCTTTCTTACCGGCTACAAAGCCGTCCAGCGAAGTGTGCGCGAGTAAGACTAATTTTCTCATTTTTTTAACTTCATAAATTTCGTTCCGTGAAGCCGGATTTTTCAACTAATATAGCTTGCCCTGAGAAGACCAACAACTGCGAAGCAGATTGCGATCACGTGTCAGGTCATCCTGACGGTTAAGAAATAATCATTTACCCCATTATGGGTGTGAGGTAGAAGCGTCCTTATCAAGAACTTTGGGTCGGTCGGTCACGCTTGATCAGAGTCTTTAACCTAAACAATTAATAATGAAAAAGTCTTTTAGCAATCTGCTTCCCACTTGGATTTGCAATTTGTGGCTGGGCACAAGGCCGCGTGGAAACAAATAAAGTAACGCGGGCTGTGAACGTAAAAAAAACAACAAACGAAATTGCAATGGATGAAACAACACAAAAGCTGAATCTTGCTGAACAGAAGGCGAAAGAATTATTGGCTATGGTAGAACAACGAGGGTTAATCGTTCCCGGAAAATCCGAAAGTGTGCTTAATGCTGAGGTTGTTAAACTTGCCAAAGATGCTTTTGGCATTGAAAACTTCTGGCACAAGAAAATTGTAAGAGCGGGTGTTAATACCCTTCAGCCTTATAGTGGCAATCCACCCGACCGGGTTATTCAGAATGATGACATCGTCATTTTAGATTTCGGTCCGATCTTCGAAGGATATGAAGCAGACGTGGCAAGAACCTATGTCATTGGCGATGACCCGCTGAAACTGAAAATAAAAAAAGACGTGGAGGATGCCTGGCTTGAAGCGAAAGCTTGGTATGCCAAACAGGCAACCCTTACCGGGGCCACCTTGTTTATCTATGTGACGGAGCTTGCCAGGCGCTATGGTTATGAATTTGGCGGAGAAATAGCCGGTCATATCGTTGGTCCTTATCCGCACGAACAACCCGATAAGAAGGGGGATTTAAGTTTGGATGTTCATCCTGATAATCATAACAGCATCCTACTACTTGACAAAAACGGAAATAAGAGGCACTGGATTTTGGAAATGCATTTTGTTGACAAGGCTAACGGTATTGGAGGTTACCGTGAGCAGCTGGTGAATTAGCATTTCATTTTAGACACCACGTCATAAATCTTAAATTCAAATCCTTGCGCCTGTTGTCGGTGTTATCTTACCTTGATATTCTTCGCACTTCCCCTCTCGAAGATGATTGGTTTTCCGGTAAGTCCTTCGCAGAAAACGGCCTGCTTTCCGTTGACCACAACGATAGTCTTTCTATGATTGCTGAAAATGATTGGCCGTGTACACGCGACTGCATACAGGAGTTTGCCGGATGCGGTGTCCCACGTCTTTGATGAATCACCAGCGAATGTAGCGATCCACTTGCTATCCTGGCTAAAATGAGCGGTCATTTTGTTGTTCGGTTGTCCCGCCTTTATTTCAAAAATAACGCGGCCTGTTGAGGCATCCCACATCCTACAAATCCCTTCTTCCCGAGAGAGGGTGATGACCTTCTTTTCATCATGACTGAATTCGCAACTGGTCACTCTGCCTTTATGGCCTTTCAGTGTTCGGATAAGTTTGCCGGTGATAACATCCCAAACTCGTGCTGAACTATCTTTCATCGTTTCGGAGCCGGTGATGATAAACTTCCCGTCATAGCTTACGTCAATCGGGTAGCCAACAATTGAGTGTACAATCTTTCCCGACTTCAAATCCCACATGATGGCAGAGCTGTCATACCTGGAGAATTTTTTCAAGCCTCCAGTCGTATCCGAAGTCTTGCTTTTGCCAGAAGATTTCGTTGAGTCCGGTAGCATATAGGCCTCAATCAGTTTGTTGGATCCTGTGATCAGCCATTTGTCCTGGTTGCAGAATTTGGCTTCCGTCACGCCACCCAGGTCTTCTTTTTGCAGCGACTTGTTGTGATCGAGCAGGTGATGATGTTTGCCTGAATTGGCATCCCATAGTTTGGCTATTCCATCCAGTGAGGCCGTAATGATCCATTTACTATTCGTACTGAAATGAACCGCTTTGAGCGTATCGCCATAGCCCAGCAGCTGAAAGGCAAGATCACCAAACTTTGTATTCCATACTCTTCCACCACGGCCGTTGATGGTGGCGATGAGCTCTCCGTCGGTACTGATTGTCGCGATGAAATTCAGGTTGGAGTTCTGCTTGATTCCAAAAGCCCGGATCATCCCGCCGGATTTGGTGTCCCACAATTTCGCAATCCCATCCATCGATGCCGTGACCAAAAGTTCGTCATTGGAGCTAAACTGGGCCGATGTTATTTCAGTGCTATGGCGCATCGGAGTGATGAGTTCCCTAGACTGCGCAGAGGCCGTGTCAATCAGCAATGGGAGACAAAGCAGATTCAACATCAACTCCTTTTCAAAAATGTGTTTCACAAAAGCCAAAATTGAGCGTTCAAATGTGAAGGTAGTCAAATATCTAGCTGGATACCGGATCAGCGGTTAAAGTCACCTGTTGCGCCGCCATTGCCGGTATTTTTCCAACAAATTTTAATCAACAAAATCGTTTTACGAATACTGGCTATACCTTCTTAAAGTTTGACCTGACCATACGAAAACAAACACAGAAGAATTAAACTGCGGGGCTTAATTTCGACCGCTGCGGTCACCACTTTATCGGCAAAAGAAGCTCTTCAAATACGAATCGGTTTTCACGACCGACATTGTTTCATCAAATACGTTTAAGTCAGTAAGCCTTTGGCTTGTGTTCGAGGTTAAACCAAATTCACATCTTATGGAATTACTGGCAGTTTTATTAGTCGGTGGCTTAGCCGGTTGGCTAGGTAGCGTGATTTACAAAGGCAGCGGGCTCGGCCTCTTTGGGGACATCATTGTCGGCCTGGTCGGTGGATGGCTGGGCTATTGGTTATTTGGTCAACTCGGCATCTCTCTCGGCAACGGTCTGCTCGGCTATATTTTTACCGCCGCTATCGGAGCGATTATTATTCTGTTTTTGGTGAGGGTGATTTTTAAGAAGAGGTAAATCTTGTTCCATTTCTTTTCTCGGCAGGTTCCGTTTCGACTCTGCGCTTTTCGATTTTAATTTCTGTTCCGGCAGACCGCGGCGGTGATTCTGCGAAGAAGGAAAACCTTAGCTGAAATATGTAAGCCATGTAATTTTCAATCAAGACTATGTAACACTTAGCATCAGGTCGCACTCCATCTTTACAAGATGAAATATCAAGCCTTACTAGCGACAACACCATGGGCGAGTCTTAACCAACTACACTCATCATGATGCTAAGGAAAATGATAGTAACACTACCATTTTTGTTTGTCTGGCTGACCGCCAAAGAGGCTTCCTTGCCACCCTCTCTTCCTCATCAACAAAAAGCATCATTCCTTATCGCTTACAAGATAACCGGGTCTTTTGAAGGTGGATATGCCAACGTGGCCAACGATTTAGGAGAAGAAACTTATCGTGGAATCAGTCGTAAATTCTGCAAAGACTGGCAAGGTTGGTCTCACATCGATGAGTACAAACTCAGGTGCGGGCCTCCCGAGCAGAATTACTTTTTCAACGACCTTACAGACTGGCATGTAACGGAATTCTATTTAGACATTTGGGTTAAGGAAGGGTTTTTCGATCTGGAAAATCAAGCCATAGCCAATTACCTGTTCGACTTTAGGGTTCACTCTCCCATCGGGGTGAAGATCATCCAACAGCTGTTGAACGACTGCGGCTACCAATTGAAACTCGACAACCAGATGAATCACGAGATGGTTGTTGCTCTTAACAAAATTGACGCTGCGGATTTTTTACTTTCTATAAAACAGAAACGAATTGATTTCTATAATCATGTAGCCGATCACAATCCTTCTCAGCAGAAATTTTTGTGTCATTGGTTAAAACGAGCAAACGTGTAGGGTTAGCCGTGAGTTATGAGATCTGGAAAAAGCACGATGACGGAAAGTGATCGCCGGATCTCTTACTGAGAAAAAAAAAATTGTTTGATGGCGCTCGTTTGAAACGAGTGTCTCTCAGGAGAAAATAAATTCTAAGTTAGTTGTACTTTTTCCTTTTTTGTATCTTTATGTGAGCAAAAGAAGACTTTATTATGGTGCCCCTTGAAGAACTAGAAAAAAAAGTCGAACGCCTTCGTATAATCACTGAGGCGAAAATGAGTTATTTAAGGGATCACACAAAGTTGCTCGATCAGGCTTTCAATGAACTAAAAGAGGTGCAGGAGGGAGAGCTCGATCTTATCTACGATAAGATTAAAGAACTTGATGAACGAATGGATTTAAATGGGCTATCAAAAAAAAGTTGACCCTTCTCAATTGGTGTTCTGACCAACCCCGAATTTACAATGTATAATGATGACGAGTGAAATCGACTTGGTTATGCGTCAGGTTGACCTGACGGCACCACAATCAAAGATTCTCCTCACTTGGTAAAAAGGTTTCTACTACCTCGTACATTCCCATGTCAAATCTGGCAATCTCAAGCGCCTTTTCTAAAAAGGGCGAAGCCGCTGAATTTTTTCGCATGTTCTGATAGTCCTCAATACTCTTCCATTGCGCATACATGGTGACTTTTGTCCCGTCAATACTTCGGTGAAGGCTCGCAGATACAAAGCCCTTTATTTTCCTCACGCTACCCTCGGTTGCTAAGGTTAATAAGTCCACCAGTTTCCCTTGGTTTATGGGATCCACCGTGAAGACGTTGATGAGCGTGAGAAACTTGTCGTGTTTATCGATCTTAGTCATAGCTTATAATGTAAAACCGATCTCTTTTGTCGGCGTTCTTTACAGACAAATTTAGTAAACAGAAATTTTCTGGCCTGTAACCGTCTCCAATTCAAATGCGTCAAATCCAAAAATAAAATGTTGCCAGATAATAAATCACCTCGACGGTTGAATTTGTACATCTGCATTTCGGCAGCACTGTTTGTTGTCGTGCTGGCTGTCTCGGCTTGGTTTGACAGCGCGATCCGCCTGTTGCATATTTTCGAAGCGATCCCTTTTCTCCTGGCACCCTGGCTTTGTCAGCGAAAACCGAAGCTGGGCTATGCCTTGGCGTTTGCCAGTGGCGCTTTTTGGATTTGGACTGCCGGCTTCTTGACTACTTTTATCGGCAATGGTTTTGAACGTGTAATTATGCTGATAAAAACAGGCACGGTTGACCGCCCGGATATTCTACTTGCTGTCCCCGGCTTTATCGGCACGTTTGGTTTAGTTGTTTTCTCGCTGATTGGTTATTGGCGGCTGACCAACAAGAGTTGGAAAGATTTCTTACTGCTCCTCGCAATGGCCTTGCTGGTCTTCGCATTCTTCATTTTGATTTTCGCTGGCTTCGCTCCTCAATACCTGGGAATGTTCAGGGGGATCATTGGAGGTTAAGATTCTGCGGAGAAGAAAAACCAGAAGACTAGCCTTACTCAAGCGCGATGTTTTACAAACTTGGCAAACAGCCCGCTATTCTGGTAACTGATTACAGAGAATTCTTTTAGGTTTGGATAGGCGTCAGGTCGACCTGACGGCACAGAGAATGGGAAAAGACCTGACGACACGGAGGCGGTGTGAACAAAATCTTTCAATTGAATAAGAGTGCCGAGATGCATATATTCGTTATGGGTTAACTCCACCATAAAGCATGCGACTAAAACAGCGATCACTTGCAGGAAAAGGAATCAGCAAGTTTCTTCTTTACGTTATCGGGGAAATTGTATTGGTGATGATCGGCATTTTGTTGGCTATGCAAGTCAACAATTGGAATGAAGAACGTAAAGCCCGCGCAGAAGAGCAGGTTTTTTTGAACGCCTTAAAAAAAGAGATGAGCGATAACCTGGTGCAGCTGACACAAACGATATCCTACAACCAACGATCAAGAGATGCCGCCTTCAAGCTGATGGAGATTTACAGCGGGGACTATCGCGCCTTCGCCCCTGCCACGCTGGACTCCTTGTTCGCGCAGGTGCAATGGGCGTGGACCTTTGACCCTGAGCTCAGCAACCTTATTTCAATTAAAGCGAATGGAAAAATAGCAATCATTCAGGATCCTGTTATTCAATCCTTCGTTTCTTCGTTTGAGGAATCCACGAAGGATTCAGAGGAAGAGAGCCTGGTCTTGCGCTCGCTCATCACCAACAAGTATGTGATGATGGTGAGCAAGTACATCAGCGAAAGCGCCCGCGCAAACTATTTAGGAACTCCTACACCCAAGAGCAAGTTCCCCTCCGACTATAACGGTATCTTTAATGACCGCGAAGTGGAAAGCGTGCTTTCTTACATTTACGTATGGCGCGAAAGCGAGATGGATGAACTAACAAGCCTGCAAAAGAAACTGAGCGAAAACCTCGCGGTTGTAGAGAAGGAAATCAAATAACTTTTTTTCTTAGCAGAGTCACCGTTTTCGGGACACTGCGTTTTCTATTTTAAATTTCTGTTCCGTCAGAGTCCGGGTCGGGTGAATCTGCGGAGAATGAGCCTTCTGTTCTATTAACCGATTACAGAGAATTCTTTTAGGTTTGGATGGACGTCAGGTCGACCTGACGGCACAGGAAAAGGTATATCTTAGACGGACTGTACCGCTCATCGGCCGAACATTAAATCTTTTCTCTTTATTAATAAGTCGTTTTCCTTCAGTCCCCTATAATACTCAAGTGAATCTTCGAGCAATTTACGATCACCAGAAACCACATACTTAACGGATTGATTTATAATGCAAGCGTTAAAATCATATGCCATTTGTTTTGTAAAATTTCCAAACTCAGTCTTTGTTGAAATGTAGATACCTTGAGACGAGAAAGCGAACATATAGTCCATATAACCCAAATCAGTAAATTTCCTTGGAGTGGAGCAAAATAAAATAGGGTTGTCTCCAAGAATTAAACTATCGGATTCGAATCTCTTGGTTGAAACAAAGTTAATTGATTCGGGTACTGAGCTTTTGTTTAACCAGTCAATAGTATGTCGATATAAGCCAGCTCTCTCCATTTTGTGGAAGTTCTCGTCCCTTTTTAAAATTTCAGGATCAATGCCAGTCGCTGACAGATCTGCTTGAATTATTAAATTCTTGACAAAACCGTCAGAGGAAGGAATCCTCCAGAATAGATTGATTATGAAAAATTGAAACTCGCCAACAATTTCTTCTGATAAAACTCCTGTCTCTCTCTCACGAAATTTTCTTGTAAGCCGGGAAAACTCGTTATCAATCTTATGAAAAAGTTCATCTTCAATTACGGAAGTGTTATCGATATCATTAATGTCTACAGTATTTCTATTTCTTTCGAAGAATATGCTTGCAGAAGGCCTATACTTATGTTGTATTTTGTCTTCTTCTTTATCGTATATGTAGACCTTACAATCGGAATTGTTAAATCCTTTAATCAAAAACTCTGGAATATAATGATGCTTAAAAGATTTTGCTCGCATATCATATTTTTACCACGAAACACTTTCTGATTTTATTTACTAAATCGGTAGGTCATTTGAACATCTGAATTTAATTTCCATCCGATTCTTTCATAGTGTTTACTTGCCATAAACTTGAAAAAATCGCTATCTGCCTTAAACGACTTATATCTTCCAATTGAATCGCAAAGTAAATCATCTTTGAAATTATGTATCTCATATCCGCCATTGTAAAGAGGGATAAGAGTTAAATTTATTTTTTCGCCTTGAAATTCTACTAATTCATGATATTCATTCTTAAAATAGAGTTTGTCATTAGGCGATGAGCATCCAATAAACATCAAGGCAAGAATAAGTTTTATGTAGTTTCTCATTGGGTCTTGCAATTTAGGTTTTTTTCCTCGCCTTTGGTCCGTGACCTTCATCGACAAATTTAATAATCAAATACATTAGTGAACACCAACGTTGGCAGATTCGAATCCACTCTTACAAAACCTTCTGTGATTTTCCGCAATTACCTCTTACATTTAGCTTACCACAACCAAACCAACCCTATGAGAATATCCGCTACACTTCTGCTGCTCCTTGTCGTTGCCGCTGCGCAGGCACAAGCACCCACCTATAAGAAAGAACTGCCGAAGATTGATGCGTACCTGCAGCAATTGATGACCGAGTGGGAAGTGGCGGGCAGTGCCGTCAGCATTATCTATAAAGACAAGGTGATCTTTTCCAAAGGCTTTGGCTATCGCGATGTGGCCAACCAACTTCCGGTGAGCACCAAAACCTTGTTTGGCATTGCGAGCAACAGCAAGTTGTTTACGTCCATGGCGGCTGCCATGCTGCACGAAGAAAAAAAGCTCGACCTCGACAAGCCCGTGCGCACCTACATGCCCGAGTTGCATTTTGCCACCGGCGAACTGGATGAAAAATTAACGCTGCGCGATATGCTGAGCCACCGCAGCGGTGTGCCGCGCTGGGATGGCGTGTGGGCAGGGTCCGGTTATACCCTTCAGGAAATTCTGGACCGGCTGCAATACCTGAAACCCACACTCGGCTTTCGCGAGGGCTACCTCTACAACAATAACATGTATGCGGCTGCCGGCGCGGTTACTGCTAAAGTAAACGGCACCACGTGGGAGCAGCTGATCCAAACGAAACTATTTGATCCGCTGGAAATGAAACTGAGCTCGTTCAGTTTTGAAGAGGCAGCAAAAAAAGGGGAGTTCGCTAAAGATTACCTGGTAGGCCGGATTGATAAAAAACTGAAAGAATATGAGCCCGATACTCATTGCCCCTGCTGGGCACCGGCTGCTGCCATCGTCTCGAATGTAGAAGAGTTGAGCAACTGGATCATTACGCAAATCAACGGCGGGAAATTCAAAGGCAAGCAGGTGATCCCGCAGAAAGCCATTCTGGAAACGATGAAGCCCAACAATATTACGTCAAAAGAGATGACCTACGATGAAGTGTTTTTTGGACTCTATGGCATGGGCAGAGCTACCACCGATTATAAAGGTCATGTGCTGGTATCGCATGGCGGTGTGATCAGCGGCTATCGTTCCACCATTGCCCTGCTGCCCAAGGACAGTATCGGGATTATTGTGTTGACTAATACGGCAAAAGGCACGCCCATGGCGAATGCCGCCGTGTATGGCATTGTGGACCGGCTGCTGAAGTTAGGCGACTCGCCGTGGACAACTAAAATTAAAGCGGAGATCGCGAAACAGGATAAGAAGACGTGGAGAGAGATCGACTCGCTGAAATCGCTGAAGGTGAAAGACACGAAGCCGTCGCACGCACTCACGGACTACCTGGGCACGTATGAGCACAAGGCTTATGGTAAAATGATCATCACGCTGGACGGCGATCACCTGCGCATGAAATACCGGATCTGGGATGAGCCGTTGGAACATTTTCACTACGATCAATTCTGGTCCACCGAATATCCGGACATGACGATTAACTATGCGTTGAGTGTTTACAAATTAAATTTTGGCACCAATGAAGCCGGCAAGGTTGACAAAATAAAGACGAGAGTTGGCGGCGATCCTGAAGTGGAGTTTGTGCGGGCGAAAGAGTAGCACCTCACCCCAACCCCTCTCCAGAGGAGAAGGGCAAGATTGCGTTAACCGAAAATTTTCGAGGCGTGAGGTTAATTTTTACCTTTGCGCTGTTTCATAATTATTATGTCCGACGAGAAGAGTTTAAACTTTATTGAAGAAATTATCGAGGCTGACCTGGCCGCTGGCAAACACAAAACCATTGCCACGCGCTTTCCACCAGAGCCCAACGGCTACCTGCATTTGGGTCACGCCAAAAGCATCTGCCTTAACTTCGGGCTGGCGCTGAAATACGGCGGCAAGACCAACCTGCGCTTTGACGACACCAACCCGGTCACGGAAGACACCGAATATGTGGAAAACATCAAACACGATGTACAGTGGCTCGGCTTCCAGTGGGCGGAAGAACTCTATGCGTCGGATTATTTTCCGCAGCTCTATGAGTTTGCCGTGAAGTTGATCAACAAAGGTCTCGCCTATGTGGACGACAGCACCAGCGATGAGATGGCCGCGCAGAAAGGTACGCCAACGCATTCTGGCACGAACAATAAATACCGCGACCGCACGGTGGAAGAAAACCTTCGGCTCTTTACGGAGATGAAAGAAGGCAAACACGCTGACGGAAGCAAAGTGCTGCGCGCCAAGATCGACATGGCGCACATCAACATGCTGATGCGCGATCCGGTGATCTACCGCATCAAGCACGCGCACCATCACCGCACCGGCGACACATGGTGTATCTACCCGATGTACGACTTCGCCCATGGGCAAAGTGACTCGATCGAGCAGATCACGCACAGCATCTGCACGCTGGAGTTTGTGCCGCACCGCGAGCTCTACAACTGGTGCATCGAAAACCTGGAAATCTATCCGAGCAAACAATACGAGTTTGCGCGACTGAACATGACCTACACGATGATGAGCAAGCGCAAGCTGCTGCAACTGGTAGAAGAAAATCTAGTGAACGGCTGGGAAGACCCGCGGATGCCTACCATCAGCGGCATGAGGCGCCGGGGTTATCCGGCCGAAAGCTTGCGCGAGTTCTGCGACAAGATTGGCGTAGCGAAGCGCGACAACCTGATCGACATCAGTTTGCTCGAGTTTTGTGTGCGCGATCAACTGAACAAATCGGCCTTGCGCAGAATGGTGGTGTTCGATCCGCTGAAAGTAATCATTACCAACTACGAAGAAGGAAAATCAGAATTGATGCCAAGCGAGAACAACACGGAAGCAGAAAACGCCGGTGTGCGCCAGATGCCGTTCAGTCGCGAGCTGTGGATTGAACGCGATGACTTCATGGAGAACCCTCCGAAAAAATATTTCCGTCTCGCGCCCGGCCAAATGGTGCGGTTAAAAAGCGGGTTCATTATCAAATGCGATGAGGCCATCAAAGACAGCATGGGCAATGTAACAGAGTTGCACTGCACGTATTTTCCAGAAAGCCGGAGCGGGCATGACACCTCAGGGCTTCATGTGAAAGGCGTGATTCACTGGGTGAGTGCGCAACATGCCGTGCCGGCCGAGGTTCGCTTGTATGACCGCCTGTTCCTCAGAGAAGACATGAATTCGATTGACGATGATTTCAAAAATCACTTAAACCCGAATTCCCTGCAAGTACTTCCTAACGTCTATGCCGAGCCAGAGTTGCTCAACGCAAAGTTGGGCGAGCATTATCAATTTCTGCGGATGGGCTATTTTGTTTTGGATCCGGACTCGGAGGACGGAAAATTGGTTTTCAACAGGACGGTTACACTTAGGGATAGTAAGTAGAATCGTTGATCGTTGTTGGTTATTCGTTATTCGACCGAACTCACGAACAACCAACAACGAATAACTAACAACGAGATTTACTTCCACCAAGCGATAATCACGCCCATGACCGTAAGCGCCACGACGCTATAGCCTGCATTGATCAGAAACAACGTAAATGATTTCCGTTCGAAGAGGTAATGCGTTCCCACAAACGTAGCGACCCATCCCGCGCCGGCGAGAAAACCCCATAATGCTCCCATCGCCGGTTTGTTTTCAGGGCCCATGAACATAGCGAGGTTCACGGCTGAAATCAGGGCGAGCAAAAAGGTGAGGCCGAAAATTTTAATCATGTTGCCGCCTTTCATGCTTTCTTCAGTGAAGCCGTTTTCGCGCATCCAGGCTTTACCAAACGCGGCAGGCGAATACCAAAGTCCGCCAATTAAAAATGTAGAGAGAGCTGCTACGAGAAGGGCGAAGTAGTTGAGTTGCATGTTTTTTAAAATTTTAAGTTGAAAGTAAAAAGTTCTAAGTTGTAAGTTTCAGAGTCTTGTGTCTTAAGTCTAAGAGGTTAGTCTTCTTTTCGCTTACCGGTAGCAATATAATAGTTGATCGCTTCTTCCCAGTCTTTGAGGTTATGTGCGTACATTTTGTCGAGCGCCAGTTTGTTTAACTGATTTCCTTCTTCGGTCAAGCCCGTATAACTGTAAGTCACCGTAACGCTCGTGCTATTTCCCTTCGGCCTGCATCGCACGCTGATAAACCACAAACGCTGCGCCGTTGAAACGGTGTACTCGATAAAATAATCATTGGGATCATATTGGGTGATCACCCACAAATACTCACCTTCGCCATGATGACTGGCAGTTGTTTTAAAGATCATGTGCTCTTCCACTTCCGGATTGACTGCATAAATAACTTGCGGCTCCCAACCGGCTGCCCATTCTTTTTCGCGGATAGGCCCGAAAAGCGGAAATGCCTTTTCAATCGTGGTGTTCGCCATAAAGGAGGCTGATTTTTGAACACGCGCTGCTTTAAAAGAATCCATAGTTTGTGCGTAAATAGTATTGGTCATCATGATCATTACTACAATCAATTTTGTTCTCATTGTCTTTTGCTGACTTGAAATTGCGAACTTTAACACCACTAAATTTGCTTTTGTAACTGAACCGGAATAAAACGTGACCGAACCGGAAAATAATAAGATCGTAGAGAAGGAAGTAAAGCTGAATGATACTACCATGAGGCTGATAGGCATTCCTTTTTTTGGAATTGCTATTCCCAACCTCACCGGGCTTTTCGGGCCGCTCACCTTCCGTGATAGTTTGTATTGGTTCGGCTATGCCTACTTTATTATGCTGGCCTTGTTGATCTGGCAAGGCAACCGCTATCTTTTGTTTCGCACACGCAAGCGATTCACCTGGTTTGATAAACCGATTGAAAAACTGGTGCTGCTGTTTATGAACAATATTTTCTACACCACACCTCTTACCGTTGCCTGGATTTGCACGTGGTATAACCTGGCAGGCTTTAGCGCCATCAAGTGGAATGTGATTATTGTGGTAGCGCTCGTGAATGTGATCTGTGTTTTGTTTGTAACGCATGTATATGAAACCGTCTTCATGGTGAAAGAGCAGCAAAACGAGCAAGTGAAGAATTCGGAATTGCAGCGTGCCAAAGCCGAAGCGGAGTTGGCCGCGTTAAAGAATCAGATCGATCCGCACTTCATGTTCAATTCACTCAACACGCTCACGCACTTGATTAAGACTGATCCTGCTATAGCGTTTGAGTTCACGGAGAACCTGGCGGAAGTGTATCGTTACATTCTGAGTCAGAAAGATCAGACGCTGGTATTGCTGGAGGATGAATTGGAGTTCACACACAAATATACGGATCTGCTTCACTTGCGCTTTGGTCAGTCGCTCATTATTAAAAAGCGTTTCAACGGAACGGCTGGAAAAGAATTTCTGATCCCTCCTACTTCGGTGTTCGTTGCTTTTGAAAATGCGGTGAAGCACAATGAGATCAGCGAGAAAAATCCGATGCTCATCGATGTGGACCTACAAGAGGGGCAGCTGATCATCAGCAACTCTATGCGTCAAAGGAAAGTGAGGGCACATTCGTCACAGATCGGATTGAAGAATCTGAATGAGCGCTTCCTTTTAGTTACTGGCAAAGGAATTGTAGCCGAAAGCAAACAGCATAAGTTCATTGTACAATTTCCACTCACTCCCATCAACAACTAATATGGACGTATTGATCATTGAAGATGAATTGCCAGCGCGCGCCAAATTGATCGCCATGCTGAAGACCCTCGATCCATCCATCCATGTTGCGGCTGAATTAGGGAGTGTAAAAGAAACCTTGGAGTGGCTCCGACAAAATAAAGAGCCTCACCTCGCGTTTGTTGACATTCAACTTTCGGATGACCATTCGTTTGAAATCTTTCGACAATTGCAGGTAAAGTTTCCGGTGATCTTCACCACAGCTTTCGATAAGTACATGATGGAAAGTTTTGAATTCAATTCGATCGACTATTTATTGAAACCGATTACAGAAGATAAACTAAAACGCTCACTCGAAAAAGTAAAGAAGCTGGAACAACACTTTTTTCTTGATAACCTTCAAAAAATTATTCAACAGCAAGTAACGTCATCCACAGGGAGGGTTGTGGCGCGAAAAGGAACGGAATTCGTTGCCCTTAACCTGGAAGAAATCGCCTATTTCTTTAGTGAACACAAGATTGTTTTTGTGCGCGACTTTACCGGGCGTCAAATGATTGTCGACAAAACACTATCTGAGTTGGCGGAGCAAATGGGTTCAAAAGCATTCTTCCGATTAAATCGAAAATTTCTGTCCAGCCAAAAAGCAATCGAACGATTCAAACCTGACAATGGGAAAATCCAGGTTTTTCTAACGCCCGAAATAAAAGAAGAAGTTCATGTGAGCAAGGAGACGGCACCTGAATTTCGAAAGTGGATTGGCGAGTAGAATCCTTAAGTTATTTATACCACCCCTGGCTTGAGTCATAATGGAGTTAATTTTCTATAAAAATGTGTCTAAAAACTATTTGAATATGAATTAAAAGAAGTGTCCCATAGCGATTCTGAATTTAATATATCGCCCCTTCGGGGCTTATCAACCAAATTAAAATATTGGCTGTAAAAATACCGGCCCCTCAGGCGGGGTTATGTAGAACCGCTACATTGTTAAGCCCCGAAGGGCAATTATTATAGAAATAAATTTATTCCTAATCCTGAGCTCCGAAGGAGCGACATAGAATGCACCATTTATTCGTTCCAATCAAATAGATATTTCTCTTCAAATTCTATTTCAAATTTCTTCAGCAAATCCATGTATTCTTCCTTAAATGTTTCCTTTCGATGATGATTTTCCTGGTTGAGAATATAATTGTACACATTCTTAATTTGTGAATGCGAATAAGAAAAAGCTCCATATCCTTCTTGCCAGGCAAATTTACCTTTAACAAATTTTCTCTCATTGATAAAATTGGTTGAATTGCTCTTGATGTCCCTTACCAGATCGGAAATTGACATTACGGGACGAAGCCCCATAAAGGCATGGATGTGGTCAGGCATACCATTTACAATAATGGGTTTTTGGTTCTTGCCTTTGATTATTCCTGCAATATATTTGTGTAGTTCTGGCGCCCAATTTCTATTGATCAGGTTCTCCCGGCTCTTCACTGCAAAAACGACCTGAATATAAATTTGTGAAAATGTTCCCGGCATGTCGTTCTAATGCATTAATTATATCGCCCCTTCGGGGCTCTTGTACTAAATTAAACATTTGCTATAAAATACCAGCCCTCGGGGCTAATGCATTAAAATTAGATATTTGCTATAATAATATCGGCCCTTAGGGCCTTCAAATAATTTTTTCTAAACGACCAACAACTATAACTTTATATCTTTAGAAAAATCAATAACCCCATGAAACACCTGATCCTCTTCTTCTTTGTTCTGTTTGTCGAACAAAGCTTTTCACAAACCATTCAATCGCCTGATAAAAGATTTACTCTTTCGTTTAGTTTGTCGGCAAGTGGTGAGCCGGTATATCAACTGGCATTCAACAAGAGGCCTGTCGTAAAACCCGGCAAGCTTGGTTTAGAGTTGAAAGATTATGCGCTCCTTTCAGGGTTTTCTATTGTCAAGACTGATTCCGCGCTGGTCGATGAAAACTGGAACCCGGTATGGGGCGAAGTGAAAACCATCCGCAATCATTATCGCGAATTGACGGTTACGCTGTTGCAAAAAGAAACTTCACGCACGATGCGCATGCGGTTCCGGCTATTTAATGACGGTCTCGGCTTCCGTTATGAATTTCCTAACCAGCCCAAACTCACACACTTTGTGGTGACCAACGAAAAAACGGAGTTCAACATGGCGGGCGATCACAAAACATTTTGGATTCCCGGAGATTACGATACCAACGAATACAGTTATTACACTACTAAACTAAGTGAAGCGACTCCAGACCCGGCAAAAACATTTGATGAGATCGCTGTAAAATTTCCAATAGCCAACACGGTTCAAACCCCCTTGATGATGAAATCATCGGACGGACTTTATATCAACATTCATGAAGCGGCTCTGGTCAATTACCCCGCCATGATGCTAAGCGTCAACCGCGCAACGTATGGGCTCACCTCCCATTTGGTCAGTGATGGCATGGGCAATAAGGCGTATTTGCAAACTCCGTTCAACACGCCCTGGAGAACAATTATCGTGAGCGACAAAGCCACTGATATTCTTGCCTCGAAAACTATTCTAAATTTAAATGAGCCCTCGAAGATCGAAGATGTAAGCTGGATCAAGCCCACCAAATTTGTAGGCGTGTGGTGGCAAATGCAATTAGGCATCGGCACGTGGAGTTATGCCGACTCTTCCAATTTGACGTTGAAAAATACGGATTGGAAAAAACTGAAGCCCAATGGCCGCCATGCGGCCAACACAGAAAATACGAAACGATACATTGACTTTGCAGCCAAGCATGGAATCGGCGGGGTGCTGGTGGAAGGCTGGGATATCGGGTGGGAAGATTGGTTCGGTCAATGGAAAGAGGAAGTATTTGATTTTGTAACACCCTATCCTGATTTTGATTTGAAAGAATTGCAACGCTATGCCGCTGCAAAGGGTGTCAAGTTAATCATGCATCACGAAACCTCCGGCTCTGCAACCAATTACGAACGAAGAATGGACGAAGCATTTCAATTTATGAAAGCTAACGGATACGATGCGGTGAAGACCGGGTATGTGGGACGGATCATACCGCGAGGGGAGCATCACGACAGCCAGTGGACCGTTAACCATTATCTCCGGGTGGCAGAGAAAACTGCAGCCTATAAAATCATGCTCGATGCGCATGAGCCTGTAAGGCCAACCGGTTTGCATCGCACGTATCCGAACTGGCTTGCCAGTGAGGCAGCCCGTGGAAATGAATTTAATGCGTTCAGTGCTTCCGGAAACCCACCTGACCACGAGACCATTCTCCCGTTTACCCGATTGATGGGTGGGCCCATGGATTATACGCCTGGAATCTTTCAAACGAAAGTTAGCCATTACAGGCCCAACAGCCCGAACATAGTGCATACGACACTCGTAAAGCAATTGGCCCTCTACGTGATCCTGTGCAGCCCGGTGCAAATGGCAGCCGACCTTGTAGAGAATTATGAGCAGCACCTGGATGCCTTTCAATTCATTGAAGATGTTGCTGTTGATTGGGATGATACAAAAATCCTGGAGGCAGAGCCAGGCGATTTCATTACATCGGCCCGCAAAGCAAAGGGAAAAGAGGAATGGTATATCGGAGCAATAACAGACGAGAACGCACGCATCGCCACAGCATCATTGAATTTCCTCGATGCCGGAAAAAATTATGTGGCTACACTTTATCTCGATGGCGAAAAAGCGCATTGGAAGGACAACCCCATGGAGTACCAAATACAAAAATTTATCGTGTCCACTAAAACCATCTTGAAATTGAAGTTGGCTTCAGGAGGAGGAGCAGCCATCAGCGTTAAACCTGCTTCAGCCGATGAGGTAAAGAAATTAAAAAAATACAGCAACTAGCTATTCCTAGAAAGTTCTTTTTCAGGATATTTTCATCTGGAAGATTGTTAAAATGAATTGACCTTTGCTTCAAAACCGGAGTAATGCAGGTGCCAATCGAACGGAACAGCAAGTCGACGAACCATTACCGTTCTGATGTGGGGCTTTTTCTTGTTCTCATTCCTTTTATCAGCGCGATCAATTATTACCTGACTTACTCCAACATAAAACCAAGTTGGTTTTTGTTGATCACCTTCTCCATCGACACCGCACAAGGATATATGGCCTGGTGGGCCGTGCGATCGTTTATTCTTTTTCTTGATAAGAAATGGCCAATTGAAAAAGGAGGCGTTTACCGAATCATTGTTCAACTCTTTGCTACTCTTTTCATCGGCTTATGTATTATCAGTTTACTCACTGAGCTCGTGAGTTGGATCGCCAAGGGCAAACCCGCACCTCTTGATTTTTACCTCATCGATTTATTCATCATCGGCATTTGGTTTTTTGTGGTCAACGGAATTTATATCGGCCTCCATTTCTATAACCTTTGGCAAAAAACAGAAGCAGAACGAAAAAATGAGATGAGGGCATTTACAGAAGGTCTACTGGTGAAAAGTGGGAAGCAGGAGATCAAACTAAATTTTGACGAGGTCATCGGTTTCTCCGTTGAAGGTGAATACGTGGTAGTCAGCAACCTGTCCGGAAAAAAATATTACCTGGATCAGTCACTTGACAAGGTGGAGAAGATGTTGCCCGGTTCACAATTTTTCCGCCTGAACCGCCAGTTTATTTTACATCGGCAAATCATTACCGGATTTAAGCGAGAAGAAAACGGAAAAATAACAGTGACCTCCGGGAGGCCAGAGTCATTCGCACCAGAGCTCACGGTGAGTCGCATCAAAGCACCTGCGTTTAAAGCCTGGTTTCGAACGGATCAGTAGCACTTCGCATGGAAACCTGCTACACTTCGCAGAAATGAAGCATCAATTGTCGGCCTGACCAGGGAGGCTGTCGTATTCTTGCAAAAAAGTAATTTTTAAATTGTGATAAAAAGAATTGCAATCCTCGTATTGATCTTCGCTTTTGCCATGAAAAGCGTAGCCCAAACAACTGAATCAAGGGTGTACTCCAATTTCCCAATCATCATAACTCTTCAGTTCCATGCCTTCACCTTACCCTTTCGGGATATAAAGGCAAACTTCTCGAATATTGGGATTGGGATTGGAACTGAGTGGAGATTGAATAATACGGCGAACTGGGTTCAACAAGTAAATCTGATTTGGTATCACAACAAAGCACTAGGCAATGGGATAGCATCCTGCACACAAGCAGTATGGAGGCCTGGGTTTGGTGGCGATGGATATGGCGAACTGAAAGCAGGTGCCGGATACCTGTATTCGTTCAGGCCGAATAAAGCCTTACGTCAGGTAGATGGAAAATGGGTTTCTTCCGGACATCGTGGCAAAGGCATGCTTACCATACCAATCGGAGCTTCCCTTGGTTTCAACTTGAGAAATGCAGAAAATCTGATTTCTAATTTTGTCAGCTATCAATTTCTTCTGGTGAAGGGTTATAACAAAAGCATTCCCATTGTTCCGGAAACATTAATTCAGGTTGGAACTCGTGTCCACTTCTGAAGGAAACCAAAATAAATTCAGGAAATGAAAAAATATATCTTTCTTCTCCTCGCACTTCCTTTTCACCGAGGGTTGTCACAATCATTGTCCGTTTCAACGTGCAACACTGTTGCCGAATTAAATAATCCCGGTTATTCAAAAGCAGTCGATTTGCAAGAAGCCATGGAGCAATTGGTAAGCCGCGGCATTCCAGGATGCGTGATGGCGGTTTATTCACACGAAGGGTGGTGGACTTCATCAGCCGGACTGGCTAAGATCGAAGATCAAACTGTCATGCAACCGTGTCATCTTCAGTATCTACAGAGTATTTCCAAAACCTATCTTGCAGCAGCTGTGTTAAAATTGGTGGAACAAGGTAAAGTCTATTTGGAGGATCCCATCACTCATTACTTACCCAAACGAATAAGCAGCCAAATCACACAGGTTGAAAAAATTTCGGTTCGTATGATCATGAACCATACCTCAGGCATCCCCGAATACAATCAAGTGCCGGCTTATGTGAGTTATTTATTGCAGCATCCTGATCATTTCTTTCAACCCGAAGACTATCTCCATTATATCCGCAATAAGCCCCTTGACTTTATCCCGGGCAGCAAATACTCCTATCGGAATACAAACTACCTGATCCTATCGCTGATTGCTGATCAAGTCACAGGAGATCATGCGCAATTCATTCGCGAAACAATTTTCAAACCCCTTGGGTTAACTCAAACTTTCTATCGCGGCAGCGATGGCTATCTTACTTACTCTAATCTTGTGAATACCTATTGGGACAGATTCAGTGATGGGTATATTGAAAATGTCTCTTCTTTACAACGAACCAACGTTGCCTCTTTAGCCGGTGATGATGGAATTGTAACAACACCGGTTGAGGCTGTTAAATTCTTAAAAGGGTTGATCGAGGGCAAAATAATTTCTGCTGCAACACTTGGTTTGATGAAGCAATGGGTGAGCGATAAAAAAGGAAACCCAACTTACGGTCTGGGATTAGATCATGCCACGTTCGTCGGGTATACCGGCTATGGTCATAGTGGCGGTGGCCTTGGTGCAGGCTGTCAGCTTTATTACTTTCCGGATAAAGATGTTTACATTTTTGTCGCCATCAATTTGGGTACGGTAACCGAAAGCCCTTTGCATAAAGTATCTTCGAAAACCATTGACAGTATTTATAGCATCTTATTAAAATAGTTCAATGACGAACAATTATTTTACACTCTTCCAAAAAGACTGTACAGTCAAATTGAATTGGTTCGGTTGCTCGATGAAAGGAAAGTGACCGCTGTTGGCAATGACCACAAGATGTGAATTCGCAATACCATTTTTGTAAACGGGTGCTGAAATCCCTGTTGCGGGTTCCTGGTCGCCATTGATGATAAGCGTTGGCGCAATAATTTTTTCCAACTGCGTGGTAATATCGTAGGCAAATAATTCGGGGCCGACATGTTCGAAAATCTTTGAACGCTTGAAATAATCAAGAGGAAGTTTTATTTTCAGTAAAGCAAGTTTAGTCGTATCTACAAATTGACTTTTAAAAGCCACTTTCATCAACGAGTCCACCCACATTACCTCCTGATTTTTAAAGCCTTCCTTCGCTTTTATTTTTTCTTCCAACAGGCTATCATATGACGAAGTTCTTTTGGCAATCTCCTCTTCTTCCTGGCTCCACAACCGGAAAGAAGGAGGCATCGCATCACATAACACAAGGCTTTTCACTTTTAATGGATATTCAACGGCATACATCGCAGCGAGCATTCCACCCCACGAGTGACCAAAAACATGAACCTGATCCAACCCAAGTTTTTGTCTTAGTTGCTCAATATCTTCTACTAAATTTTTGATCGTCATGGTCGCTGTATCCACTTCCGCGGTCGATTTACCGCTGGCGCGCTGGTCAAAAAAAATCAAACGATGATCTTTAGAAAGTTCTTTGAAGTGATCAATCATGTACGACTGATCCAATACCGGCCCCCCGTGGATGATGATCACGGGCTCACCTTTGCCCATAGCATGATAATACAAACTCGTTCCATTGACCGCCAGAAATCCTTCTTCATCTTTTTGAGGTGCGGTGCAGGAGAATAATAAGAGAAGGGCCAGTAATTTTTTCATATGGCGAATAGGTGAGTCCTTACAAATCCAATTAAAGTTAATCTACTCGTTGTTGGTTGCTCGTTATTCGGGCGATTAGCGATTAACCAACAACGACTAACTACCAACGAAGTATTTCCTCCACCACCATTGAAACACAATCAATCCCCAGATACGGGCGTGCACGTCTCCCGGATTGGATGAAAATAATTGTTTTTTAAGTTGAGCAATAGCCGTATAATCAAAAATATTCTGTTCGAGTATAAATCTCTCCGAAAGCAAATTATCTTCAATCTGGGATTTCATTTCTTTTCGAAGCCACTTGAGCAGAGGCGCTTCAAAACCTTTCTTCGGGCGATTGTATAACTCCTTCGGGAGAAAATCTTTAAATGCATCCTGGACAATTCGTTTCCTGATGAACGGATTAATCTTAAACTGATCCGGTAATGAGAAGGCAAAATTCACCAATTCAAAATCCAAAAACGGTGAGCGCACTTCCAGGCTGTTGGCCATACTCATCAAATCTACTTTCATGAGCATATCGTTGGGCAACACGAGATTCATGTCAGTGAGCAGCACGTCATTGATCGTTTCCTTGTCAGGAATAGTTTTGAGCAAGTCTGTTTTATAACGTTCGAATTCTTGCTGATCAAAATTGCCTTTCGATTTCTCTGAAAATAATTGAAGGGCTTTTTCACCAGGAGCAAAACCGGCCCAGTGCCAGTACCGTTCTCTCGGCGAAAGCTGCATGCCTTCTGCAAAGCGTTGAAGTTGTCGTGCTCTATTGCTAAAGAAACTATTCCGCGATTGCGGGAAGGTTTTCCACAATGGCAGTAAAGACGACACTAATGATTCCTTCAAACCGGGATGAATGGCGCGATAAAAAGCTGTATGTTTATTGTATCCCGCCAAAAGTTCATCGGCACCATCGCCAGAGAGTGCAACTGTAGCATGCTTGCGTGTCTCCTTGCTCAAAATATAAACATTAATGGCAGATGAATCCGCAAAAGGTTCATCGATGTAATCAAGGATTGAGTTTACGTGCTCATAGAGATCATTATTGGTCAGGGAGAAAACGGTATGTTCGGTTCTGAAATGCTTCGCCACCAATCGGGCGTAATTCGTCTCGTCAAAAAATTTTTCATCACGAAAGCCAATAGAGAACGTGTGTAAGTTGGGCTTATGTCTTGCTGCTAACCCGGTAACAACGGAAGAATCGATTCCGCCGCTCAGGAATGAACCCAGTGGCACGTCCGAAACTAACCTGCGTTGCACGGAAGCCTCGAGCAGTTGTTTGAATTTACTCTTTGATTCTTCGTAGCTGTTCATTGACGGTTGTTCGTTGTTCCCAGGGCATGGAATAGTGTAATAACTTTCAACTTCTAGCTTTCGACTCTTAACGTTCAAATAGTGTCCCGGCAAAAGCTTTTTCACATTTTGAAAGATCGTGCGCGGAGCCGGGATGTAATTCAATTGCAGATAGGTGTGAAGAGAAGTGTAGTCCAACTCTTTTTCGATGCCATAGGCGAGAATCGATTTCATTTCGGAAGCGAACAGGAATTTATCTTCGTCAAACTGGTAGAGCAAAGGCTTTACACCATAACGATCACGCGCGATAAAAAAAGACTGGTCGTCTTTATCATAAACACAAAAAGCAAAGAAGCCCTTAAGTTTGTTGAGGCATTTCTCCCGTTCGAGAATAAAAAATTTGAGAAGCACTTCCGTATCCGAATGAGAGAAAAAGGAAGTGACCCCTCTTCGCTCCAGGTCTTTTCTCAGTTCTAAAAAATTAAAGATCTCTCCATTGAAAATAATGCAATAGCGTTTCGTCTCATCCCACATGGGTTGATTGGCAACAGCACTCGTATCGATAATGCTTAACCGGCGATGACCAAGACCGACAAACTCATCATGATAAATCTCCTGGTTGTCGGGCCCTCGTTTCTCCAGGGCTTTAGTAGCGGCGGTAACGTTGACGAGATTAAACTTGCCGACCAGGTTAAACGCAAAAATTCCGGTGATGCCGCACATTGCGTTTGTTAACCGTTATCCGAAAAATTGCTATTCATCTCATTTCGTTAACAACCACACTTTTCAAAGAGTCTTTATCATCACATTCTTAAACCAAATTTCATGGCCATGATCTTGCAAGTCAATGTGGCCTTTAGCAGCCATACCGTAACCTTTGACATCTTTCCATTTGCTTGCTTCTTTGCGTTTGATCCAGTCGGGAGAACCGAAATCATATTCCACAATTTTTTGTCCGTTGAGCCAATGGTCAACGTGTTTTCCACTCACTACAATTTTAGAAGAATTCCACTCGCCCACGGGCTTCATTGTTTTTGGTGCCGTGGCATACATGTCGTAACTGCCCCCTGTCAACTGTTTGTCACTGGGTTTAGGTGTGTATTCCGCGTCATCTATCAATTGGTATTCCGGACCTGAATAATACGGTTGGTCAAATTCTTCAGTTGCTCGATAGATGATCCCGCTGTTGCCTTTGGGAGAAATTTTCCAATCGCAGGAAAATTCAAAGTTTTCAAATTCATCGGTGGTCATCAGGTCTGAACGTTCATCCCCATCACCCTTCACGCTTTCATTCAGTGGCCTGCAATGCAGGAAGCCGTCTTTCACTTCCCAGGTGTTATTTTTTCTTGCTTTGAAAATCTGCCAGCCATTGAGCGTCTTGCCATCGAAGAGCAATTTCCATCCCTCTGCTTTCTGAGAATCGGTAAGCGACGGCAATGAAGCCGCGACTTCATTAGTTACCGATGCAGGAGCGTCTTGCGTTTCCTGGCCTTCTTTTTTGGCAGGGGAACAAGCTACTGTTATGAACAAAATACAAAATAATTTCTTCATTGGATCAATCGTTAAATCATTATCGAGTAAAGTTGCTAAAATCCTCATAAGGTTCAAAGTTATTTCTAAATGCAAATGGTGTGTTGGCAAGAGCCTCCACTACTAGGACAGCGCCACGAAGGTCATTCACAATTTTGTTTTGCCAAAAACGAATGACCGTCCAACCCAATTCATCCAAATGCTCGTTCACCTCATCATCGCGTTGGATGTTGCGTTCGATTTTTGGAATCCAAAATCCACGGTTAGATTTTATTTTTTCTTTTTTTTCACCCCATTTATGACCGTGCCAAAATTCTCCATCCAAAAAAATGACCAGTCTGTATTTAGTAATGACAACGTCTGGTTTACCTGGAAGTTTTTTAACATTAAGACGGTAACGATAACCTCTTGACCATAATTCTTTTCGAAGTATGATCTCCGGCTTGGTGTTTTTTGACCGAATCTTTTTCATTGCCTCGGAACGTTTTCGCGTAGTGTAGAAACCCGCAGCTTCTTCGAAGCGAGGGACTTTGATGGGTTTTATTTTGTAGGGCTTCATAAAAAATACTTCTACAAAGTTGACAAATTGAAACTAAAAAGTAAATTTGTAACCATGTATAATGTTTTATAACGTGGTTATTTATGAAAAAATACTACACACTTTCTGAAGTTGCGGATATCCTATCTAAAAGCAAGGAAACTTTACGCAGATGGGATAGGAGTGGGAGGCTTACTGCGGTACGAGAACCGATGAGCAACTATCGTGTTTACCACAAAGATCAGTTGAAAATTTTTGAAGAATTGAATTCCTTTTTGGATGGCGAGGCGACTGAAAACTCAGTTGTACCGAAGAGAAATTATAAAACCATCGAACTTTTTGCTGGAGCTGGAGGATTAGCAGTAGGATTGGAAAAAGCGGGACTGGACTGCATTGCCCTAAATGAATTTGATCGTTGGGCGGCTGAAACTTTGCGTACAAACCGACCATCGTGGAATGTTATAGAAGATGACATTAGAAATGTTTCTTTCAAAAAATATTCTGGTAAAGTAGATGTTGTTACTGGTGGGTTCCCGTGTCAGGCTTTTAGTTACGCTGGAAAAAAATTGGGTTTGAAAGACGCCCGAGGAACTTTGTTCTATGAATTTGCAAGAGTTGTACAGGAGACTAAGCCATTATTGTGTATCGGTGAGAATGTGCGGGGGTTACTTAATCATGATAATGGGCGAACTCTTGAGGGAATGATTAGCATCTTGGATGAAATTGGTTATCGCGTTATTGATCCGAAAGTATTGAAAGCCATTTTCTACCGTGTTCCTCAAAAAAGAGAAAGGTTAATATTAGTTGGTATCAGAAAAGATGTGTCTAAGGATATCGAGTTTTCCTATCCTAAGGCTCATAAAAATATATTCAGTCTTAAAGACGCCTTGAAGGCTGGAGAACTATATAAGTCCAATGTTCCAAAATCCCCGGGAACAAAATACCCTAAACGTAAAAAGGAAATTCTCGAACTTGTGCCACCTGGAGGATATTGGCGCGATCTTCCATTGAAGATTCAAAAAGAATACATGTTGAAAAGTTTTTACCTCGGAGGAGGAAAAACAGGTATGGCCCGAAGAATGAGTTGGCAAGAACCTTCACTGACTTTAACTTGTAGCCCGGCACAGAAGCAAACTGAACGCTGTCATCCTGACGATACAAGACCGTTCACTGTTCGTGAATATGCACGCATCCAAACATTTCCAGATGAGTGGAAATTCGCTGGTTCTGTTACACAACAGTATAAGCAAATTGGAAATGCTGTGCCAGTGAATTTGGCAACAGAGGTTGGGTATTCAGTAGTTAAATTTTTGAATGCCTATTACAGTTCATCAAAACCTAAGTAATAGCTGTAGTTTTCAAAAGTTATTTGATCCAAGATACTTCTCTTAGATTTTTTAGTTTCTGATTTTATTTCATCCAATGCAGAATTCTCACCCTGTTGGTTATCTTCTTTAAAAGTTTTCAAATAATCTTTGATCGCTCCCGGAAGTGATTTATAAAGTTGAAAAAACGCGTCCTCATAATTTGATAAAAGTGCATAAAACCGATCCCCTGAAATTTTATAAACTCTGCTGTGAGAATATTCTTTTCCGTTTATCTCACCTGACCAAAGTTCACAGAAACTTCCTTTTGCCAAAATCTGAACCCAATAACATTTTGCTTTTTTGTAATCATTGGCATACCTCGCCAATTTTTGGAACAATGCTTCTGCTGAGCTACTGTTCATTGTGTTATGCTTGTTCTTAATGTCAGCGAATAAAGTGTCATCTTTGGCTTTAACATCAAAACCGCTTAGGTTTCCAAGTTCATAACCTTTTATTCCACCGAGAACTTGTTCATGAAAAGTACCTATTGAATTGTTAATAGATTTATCTATTTGTCTTAGTATTTCAGCTTGAATGAGACTCGCTTCATTGATGTCATTGAACTTCGAATCAAAAGTCAATTTTATAGTATCAACTTTGTTCGTGTAAAAATTTTGCTTTGAAATATTTTGCTTCGCTTTCAGGTATGCATTATGAAGATTTTCAATGCATCTTAATAAGTGCTTGTCGGTTACGAAATCCACATATTTGTTCTTCATAAGATTCTTTAGCTAATGAATTTACTAAAAAATTTTCCCCGGATTCAATATCTCGTTCGGATCAAATACTTTTTTAATGCCACGCATCAAATTCAAGTTCACTTCGCTCATCGCAATCGTCATGTACGGCCGCTTGGCAATACCAATGCCATGTTCGCCTGACAGGGTACCGCCCAAACTCACCGTGAGTTTAAAAATTTCTCCGATACCTTTCGGGATTTCATTTTCCCATCGCTCGTTTGAAATATTTTCTTTTAAAATATTGACATGCAAATTGCCATCTCCAAGATGACCGAAACAAACGGTGTTGAACCCATATCGCTTACCAATCTCCTTGATACCCGTGATCAGTTTGGGCAAATTGGCGCGTGGCACGACCACATCATCCGACTTGGTGAGGGTGTGCCAATTGACGGCCGGAGAGATATTTTTCCTGATTTTCCAAAGCTCTTCTTTTTGTGCAGCACTTTCTGCAAACAACACTTCTCCACTTTGAAATTTCTCTACCACGGTCATCACACGCTCGGCATCGCGCATTAATACTTCTTCGTCATTGCCATCGAGTTCGCAAAGCAAATAAGCATTCATCCCCTCGGTCAGCTTGGTTGTTACGGGGCTGCCTAATACCTTGTCGCAATATTCAAATGTCCGCTCTGCAGCTTCACGCTCAAAAAATTCCATCCCGGAAGGAACAATGCCCGCGGTAAAGATAGCCGCAATCGCTTTGCATGCTTCCTCATTCGTCACAAACGGAATCATCATCAGCACGGTCTTCTGCGGAAATCCCCGCAACTTGAAAACAATTTTTGTGATGATGCCCAAGGTGCCTTCACTGCCGCACATCAGTTGGGTCAAATTATAGCCCGTTGAATTTTTTAAAACATTCGCTGCTGTCCAAATGATTTCACCGGAAGGCAAAACCACTTCCATGTTGATCACGTAATCGCGGGTAACGCCATACTTCACCGCTTTTGGACCACCTGAGTTGTTAGCCAGATTGCCGCCCAAAAAGCACGAACCTTTACTGGCCGGGTCGGGTGGATAAAAAAGATTTTTGGCCTTCACTGTATTTTGAAAAACTTCCGTGATCACACCCGGCTCCACCATGGCTTGCAAATTCATTTCATCGATATTCAGGATTTTATTGAAGCGTTCCATCGAAATCACCGCCCCCCTTCTTGTGGGTAATGCACCTCCACTCAATCCTGTGCCTGCCCCGCGAGGAGTAACCGGAATGCAATGCTGATTACAGAGTTTTAGAAGTTCACTGACTTCCTGGGTTGACCCTGGCTTAATCACGATATCAGGCATGAATTGGTAATCTTCCGTTTTATCGTGGCCGTATTCGGTTCGGTTCTCTTCGTCAATCATGACATGCTCCTTCCCGACAATTTTTTGAAAAGCCACAAGAAGCCCTTCCGTGACTAAAGATTTTACGGGGGCTTCTATTTCATTCACGTGTGCCATTGCATTAAATTTGTTCGATGGATAATATAAGAAGGCTTAAAATTACGCAATTATCTTTTTTCTTTGGCCTGATTGGCATTAGTTTAATCCTTAGCAACTGTGGCACATCACGTAAGGCAAGAGCCAAAGACCATCAAATTGCCCAGGTTATTAAAACGGCCCGTAGTTATACCGGCACACCTTATAAGTGGGGAGGGACAACACGGTCAGGCATTGACTGCTCGGCCCTTACGGGGCATGCCTATGAAGCCATTAATATAAACCTTTCCCGAACAGCCGATGCGCAAGCCTTGCATGGAGAAAAGGTAAAAATGAGTGAGCTAAAGCCCGGTGACCTGCTTTTTTTCGCTACCGGGAAAAAGAAAAGGGTGGTCACCCATGTAGGCTTGGTAACAGAAGTGAAAAGCAAAAATGAAGTGAAATTCATCCATGCCTCTACTTCCCTTGGAGTGGTCGAGACCAATTTATATTCCGAGTATTATTTAAAGCGTTTTCGGGGAGCGAGAAGAATGATTCAATAGAATATTTATATTTGCAACCTTTTCGGGGGATTAGCTCAGCTGGCTAGAGCGCTTCCATGGCATGGAAGAGGTCATCGGTTCGAATCCGATATTCTCCACAAATCCGCGAGAGGGGATTTTTTATTTCGCCGCATTAACCGCTAGTTCCCTCATCTTTTTTATTCGGTTGGGATCAACGGTGCGCAATTTAAATTCGCTTCCTTCATCGTCACCCATACCTGCAATATTCGCATTTTTATGAACCATCGGGCTATCGCGAAAAGTCGTGGCAGAAAAATGAATTTCTTTAGCCTTTGTTTTGGAAACGATTTCTCCCACGGTATTTTCATTCACGCCTGATCCGGGCATGATCGCAATTCTCCCATTTGCTTTATTAATTAGTTCCGCAAGCAAATCAACACCTTTTACGGCATGAGCCTGTTGACCTGCTGTTAGAATCCTGTCAAAACCAACTTCGATGCAATCCTCCAAAGCTTCAAACGGATTGCGCGTCATATCGAAAGCACGATGACACGTTACTTTCAACGGTCTTGCTCTTGCAATCAACTCCTTGCAACGTTTTTTATCAATCGTTCCATCTTCATTCAGAATTCCAAAGACCACACCATCCACACTCAACTTCTGACATTGGTCAATGTCACGCTTCATGGAATAAAACTCATAGTTGGAATAGTGAAAGTCTCCACCGCGCGGGCGGATCATGACAAAGACATCGAGGTTTACATTTTGCCGAACGTTTTCAATCGTTCCGTATGATGGGGTTGTTCCACCTTCTCCGGGATTATCGCAAAGCTCAATGCGATCAGCGCGGCCTTCCTGCGCTTTGAGTGCGGACTCGATGTTGTAAACTACTATTTCAAGAGTCATGTCTGAACCACGGATTTCAAGGATTAAATGATTTCAAGGATTATGCTTCGATCAACTAAGATAGCATTTCGATGATAAAATCTGAATACAAGTATAGTGACCTTACTGAGAAAATCATCGGCTGTTGCATGAAAGTGCATAATAAATTAGGTAATGGGCCCCAGGAAGTTATTTACCAACGAGCTCTTGCAATAGAAATGGATCGGGTCAATCTCAGTTTTGCGCGGGAATTGGAAATGCCGATTTTTTACGATGAGGTTGGAATTGGAACACGAAGGGTTGATTTTTTAGTAGAAGAAAAAGTATTGGTTGAGTTAAAGGCAATTACAAAACCTGAAAATGTTCACCTCGCTAAGGCACTTAATTATGTTGAAGCATTTAAACTTGAAATAGGTTTACTAATTAATTTTGGAAACACCAAATTAGAATTTAAACGGCTTATAAAAAATATCAAGTAAATCATTTCATCATAGATATCAATGGTTCAGGCATTCAATAAAAACTTTTTGCATCAAAAATCTTGTTAGCAACTTCATTCGAAAACACCGCGTATGTAAATCCTTTTTGTAGGGCATAGGCACCCAGTTCTCCGTTTTTATTGATCGCTAAAAATCCAACTTGGATTTCCTTTGATTTATTCGGTTGATTTTTTACAATTCTCTTCACGGCCAGTTCGCATGCTTCTTGTGGTGAATTACCCTGCCGCATCAGTTCGACTACCAAATGCGATCCGCAAATACGAATCACTTCCTCTCCTACTCCCGTGGAAGTTGCTGCACCAATTTCGTTATCAACAAAGAGCCCGGCACCGATAATGGGCGAATCCCCCACCCGTCCGTGAATTTTAAATGCCATTCCACTGGTAGTACATGCTCCTGAAAGATTTTGACTGGCATCCAAAGCAATCATTCCGATTGTATCGTGATTCTCGATGTTGGCAATCGGTTTGTACTCTGCTTTCTTCAACCATTCCTTCCAAACTTTCTCCGATTCCGGAGTTAAGAGGTTTTCTTTTTTAAATCCGTTCGCTAATGCAAACTGCAGCGCTCCATCACCGACGAGCATCACGTGCGGAGTTTTTTCCATCACTTTTCTCGCTACGGAAATCGGATGAACGATGTGTTCAAGGCAAGCCACTGCACCGCAATTGGCTTGCTCATCCATGATGCAAGCATCCAGGGTTACGCGTCCATCGCGATCCGGCAAACCGCCAAGTCCCACGGAAGTTTCTTTTGGATCGGCTTCCGGCACCTGCACACCCGCCTCCACGGCATCGAGCGCTCGTCCATTCTTCGATAGAATTTTCCAGGCCTCGGCATTGGCGCCAACACCAAAATTCCATGTCGAGACAACGATCGGTTTGTTTACCAAATTATCTTTTTCTGCAAAGGCTTTACCGACAGAAGCCAAAGATGCAATCGTTGCGGATGTTTGAATAAATTTTCTGCGCGAGGTTTTCATTTGAGCTGAACTTAAATAGTGATAGATCAAAATTATTTTTTGTATAGATCACCCACTTTCATAGTTTGAGGATCAATGGGTCCCGGGGGGCAATATTTTTTCAGGTATTCCGTGAAGAGCGTGGAAAGATGCTCGAACGTACCTTCACCCTCGCTGATGCTATGGGTGCGGTTGGGGTAAGCCATAAGCTGAAATTGCTTGTTGTACTTAACTAATTCATTCACTAGCATTTCTGCATTATTATAATGTACGTTGTCATCACCCGTGCCATGGATGTACAGCAAATTTCCTTTTAAATTTTTAGCATAGGTGATTGGCGATCCTTTAACAATATCTTCCAGGTTTTCCTGCGGCAAACCCATATACCGTTCCTGATAAATATTATCATACGTTAACTGGTTGGCTACCGCTGCCACGGCTATTCCGGTTTTATAGATATCAGGATATTGAAACATTAAATTTAGTGTAGCCGACCCGCCTCCGCTCCATCCCCAAACGGCAATGCGGTCTTTATCGACGAAAGGCCACTTCAAAATTTCCTGGGCAGCCAAAGCCTGGTCTTTGATGTTGAGCTGTCCAATCTTTCGGTAAATTGATTTGCGCCACTCCCTTCCCTTTGGTGCCGGCGTGCCACGACCATCAAGGGACATATAAATATATCCTTCACCAGCCATGTCGCCTTTGAACAACCGGTTTCTGCCGGTACCGTAGGAGTCACGCACCGTTTGTGCAGCCGGCTCCGTATAAACATAAAAAACAACCGGGTATTTTTTTGTGGGGTCGAAGTTGGTCGGCTTCACCATCCAGCCGTCCATCTCCGTACCCTCTTCCGTTTTTATTTTAAAAAACTCAACTTGCTTACCGGGCGTAGTTCCCGCCAGTTTAGAGGCGATGCTTTCTTTTTCATTCAAAGCTTTATTGGTACTCAAATCAATCAACTCGTTGACGGGCTTTGTAAATGTGTTCGAAAAACTATGCAAAGCATATTTTGAGTTCGGCGAAATGGAATAGTCATGCGAGCCTTGTTGATCAGGAGGTGAAACCAATTCCAGTTTCCCTTTGCCATCGAGTTTGGTCTTGTATAAGTATTGTTGCGTGGCATTTGCAGGTGAAGCCAGGAAATAAATAGTATTGCTCTTTTCATCCATTGCCAAAAAATCAATCACATCATAATTACCTGGTGTGATTAAGGTTTCCTTGCTTCCGTCTTTCGCAATGCGATACAGATGAGCCCAGCCATCCTTCTCGCTCATCCACAAAAATTCCTTTTTGTTGTTGAGCCAAATAAAGGGGTGATGAAAATCGAGTGCCCGCGTGTTGGAGAAAGGGAAAACATCAATCCAACCTTTGTCGGTCTCCGCAAAGACTTGCTTTGCTTCCCCTGTAGCCGGGCTACACGAAAAAATTTTACTTTCGTTTTGTTTACGGTTTAGTTGTTGCACGAAAATTTCGGAAGATGAATTCCATTCCATACGAGGAAGGTAATGCTGCTGTGGGTCGCCCGGAATATTCAGCCATTCTGTTTTCCCCGTACTCACGGTAACAACACCGATTTTGGCTGGCGAAGGGCTTTGGCCAATGGTAGGATATTCTACAGGAATGATTTTTGAGTAGGCCGAGTCAGTCGTATTGATCATGAAATAATCTTTGATCTTGTTGGCATCAATTTGCCAGTAGGCTATCTGCTGACTGTCAGGGCTCCACTGAAAACCATCACGGCAAGCAAATTCTTCTTCATAAACCCAATCAAAAGTACCGCTGATCAACTTGCGCGAATGATTGGAAGTAACAGCCTTCTCCTGATGGGTAGTCAAATCCTCAATGAACAAATCGTATTCGCTAACAAAGGCTACCTTCTTTCCGTCAGGGGAAAATTTGGCAAAACGTAACGATGAAGCGGGATGATTCTTTCCCACTTGTTGCCACTTTTTTGTTGTTAGATTCAGTACCCAATAATCACCCTCCGTATCCAACCTCCAAACTTTCTTCGTGTTGGTGTAAATCAAAACTTTCGTACCATCATCCGACAAGTAGAAACTCCTTACGTTCAAGCTTGCTGTTTTCCCATCGGGTGTCAGGTCGGTCTTCGACAAAAAGGTTGACTTTGTATTGGCCGGTAATAGGTAGCTGTTGATTTCCCCTTCTTCAATTTTAAAATAAGAATTACCATCTTTAGCCCAGCGGATGTTTTGGGCTGAAATGAGAAAAGGGATGAACAATAGAACCAATAAAATACGCCTCATAAATTTGGATTTGCCACCAAAATTAAAAAGGTGTAGCGGGCTACCTATTGTTTTTATGTAAAAGGTTTAGGGTTATCGTGGTGTCGGGAAAATCCCAACATGCAGCATCTCCGTATGCCGAACTACTGAAATATCCACCATCGTCAAGACTTCCTTTTTTGTCAGTTCTTTAAATAATTGATGCAGTGTCTGCACGGGTTTATTGTTAAATGAAACAACAATGTCGCCTGCCTTAACCTGCGACCGCGACGCAGGAGAGTTTTCCTCTACGTTAACCACAAACAATCCCTTTTCGTTGGTCAAATGAAAGTGATGTTTCACTTTTGGGTGGATGTCCACTTCCTGTAGTTGAAAGCCTAAGTAGGCCTTAAAAACTTTCCCGTTTTTTATCAATTGACTTGCTACCTCTTTAGCCGTGTTGATGTCAACCGAAAAGCTTAACCCCTGTGCTCCTTGGATGATGGCTGTGTTGACACCCACCACGTCCCCATCGGTGGTGATCATAGGGCCTCCTGAATTTCCAGGGTTTAAGGCGGCATCGGACTGGATGACGTTATCGACTAACATTCCATTTTGCGATCGTAGTGTCCGTCCAAGCGCACTCACCACCCCGGTGGTCACGGTATGCTGATAACCCAACGGGTTTCCAATAGCAATCACCAGTTGACCAATCTGCAGAGCCTCCGCATTTCCAAGCCTTGATACCGAATACCCGGATGAGTAAATTTTTAAAATCGCCAGGTCCGTGTCGGGGTCTTTACCAATCAACGTGGCTTCAATTTCATTTTCGTTAAGCAACGACACCATGATTTTCTCTGCTCCGTTGACGACATGATAATTGGTAAAAATCAGTCCATCGGAAGAAAAAATGAACCCGGAACCTGAACCGGATGGTCGTAGTTTACCTTGAGCAAATTTGTAAACGTCGATCTTTACCACTGCATTCTTTACCTGCGCCACCGCATCGATGATCATTTGTGAAAAGGAATCCATACAGAATTTTAGTGATGAAAGGCAAAAAACAGACCACTCTTTGTAGCCTGAAAAGATGACAGGATATTTGATCAAGGTTGCTGATTGTTCCCTTAAATAAGGTTATTGCATCAATGGGATAATTTTGTAATTTTAAAATCTATAATAGTTTATTCATGGCCAAACTGAAAAATATAATTAAGCAACTTTCTGAAAAGGACTATAAGGAAATCTACGACTCGCTGATGGAAAGCAATGCCGAAAAGTCTGCCTATGTTCTCCGGTCGTTGAGGGAGCGGCAACTTTCAGACAGTAAAATCATGGTTGAACTGGAGGTGAACGCAAATGCTTACTATACGCTAAGGTCGCGCCTTAACCAAAAAATCGAAGAGCACTTGTTGCAGCAAATGGAAAGCCCGCGCACCGACATCTTGCGCAAAGTGGCTAACCTTAATGAAGTATTGTTTACAAAGAAAAGAACCATTTCAATTGCTACCCTGGGAAAATTAGAAAAAGAACTCCAGGATTATGACCTCGCCAGTGAACTGACGGTTGTTTACAAATCATTGAAAAAACTTCATGTTCACACACCCGAGCATTTTAATTACTCGCAGCTTTACAACCGACATATTGCATTCATGCTGGCTGTTGACAAAGCCGAAGACCTGCTTTCCGACTACATAAAAAAATACGGCAATTATTATTTTACAGGCGATCCAACCGAAAAATTAGGGTTGAATTTGATGATGAAGGAAATGCAAAACGTTTCAAAACTGTATGACTCTCATCGCCTGTATATTTATCAAAGCTGTATGCTTATTTTTCATAGGCTGTTTGTTGAGCCTGATGAAGTTAACAACGAAGGTGAAGCCATTGAAGATATTTTTGTGCGGGTGCAGAAAATTTTTGAGACCTATCCCCTTGATCCGCTTTACTACCACCTGAATTTGGTCTTTGAATTTCTTCATTTGGAATACTACAATCATTACAAAGTATACCGGCAGTCAGAAAAATATTACGAAGAAGTAAACGATGCCGTGGCAACGCTCTTGGTGAATTACTCCAACTACACGTTTACAGCGCGTTTTTTAATTTCAAAACTCGAACGACATTTACGAAACAATACGGAGAAAAGTCTATACGCAGAGAATGAAGGTCTGCTCATCGATATTGAGGCAGAAACACATGATGTACCCAAACATGTTATTTTCATTTGCTACCGCGCGTTGAGCAGTTACTACGTCGGAAAGTATGATGAGGCGGCCAAGATCATCAATCATCTGCTCAACGAAGTGAGTTTAAAAAAATATCCGTTTGTTCAAATGGAGGTTAAGGCGTTACTGGCCTTGCAATATTGCATGTTGAGGGATTTTGAATTATTTACACAGCTTACGAATAGCATCCAGCGACAAATTCGCCTCTTTGGCAAAGACGCCTGCGAGAATGTTATGTTGTTTTTAAAGTTATTGCGCGTGGCCAGCAGTGAAGCCAAAAAGGAAAAGGCAAAAAAAATCACCTTGATTATCCCTAAGTTCAAAGAAGTATTAGTGGATTATTTTTCTCCTACATCCCTGATTAAAATGGATGAAAATTTTGTAGAACAGCTTGCCGCTATTGAAGGACAGGCCGATGCCTGACTTATTAAATATTAATTTTTAAAATGGTATCGTGGGAAAGTGGCTTGTTGAGATAAAGCCTGACGTTGGGATATTTCTTTGATCGGTTAAAATCCTGAGGATTGATCGAAGAGGTGAGCATAACGATCTTGCATTTTTTACGAGTTATGGGTGATAGGTTTTCAAATTCATCCAGGAATTGAAACCCGTCCATCAGCGGCATATCAATATCCAGGAAGATCACATCGGGCAACACTTTATCGGCCAATTCCATTTTTTCCATGTTCTTCAAAAACTCGATTGCACTTTTTGCCCCCGTGTGCGTGTAAATATTTTCAGCAATCGAAGCTGCTTCAATCATTTTCTGATTGATCAGATTATCGATCTCATTGTCATCAATAAGCATTACTGCTCTATACTTTTTGGAGGTCATAATAGAATTGAATTGATACTGTTAAAAATAGGTCGAATAAGTTGGTTTTCCAAACCACCGTTATAAATCAAATTTAATTCCTTGTGCCAAGGGCAGGCTTTCACCAAAGTTGATGGTGTTGGTCTGTCTACGCATATAAATTTTCCAGGAATCAGAGCCTGATTCTCGACCGCCACCCGTCTCTTTCTCTCCACCAAAGGCACCACCAATTTCTGCACCCGATGTGCCAATGTTGACATTCGCAATGCCACAGTCAGAACCAGCATGTGAAAGGAATTTCTCCATGTCTTGCAACCGTGTAGTCATAATGGCAGATGACAACCCTTGCTTTACTCCGTTTTGCAGGGCAACTGCTTCTTCGATGGTCTTATACTTCATTAAATACAAAATTGGGGCGAAGGTTTCTGTCTGGACAATTTCAAAATGATTTTTTACCTCAGCAATGGCTGGTTTCACATAGCACCCCGACTCGTAACCTTTTCCGCTTAATGTGCCACCAGGAACCACAAAAGTTCCTCCTTCTCTCTTGATTTTCGAAAGGGCGTCCTTGTAGATTTTGACAGCCAACTTGTCAATGAGCGGACCTACATGATTGTGTTGATCGAGAGGATTACCAATGCGCAACTGCGCGTAGACTTTCTTCAAGCGGCTCCTTACTTCATCATAAACTTTTTCCTGAATGATCAATCTGCGCGTTGAAGTGCACCGCTGACCAGCCGTACCGACTGCGCCAAACACGGCACCGATGATGGTCATATCGAGGTTTGCATTTTCAGTAATGATGATCGCATTGTTGCCACCCAATTCAAGGAGAGCACGGCCCAACCGAGCGCTGACCGTTTGACCAACTGCCTTTCCCATTCTTACAGAGCCTGTAGCGGATATCAACGGAATAGTGTCCTCAGCACACATCAATTGTCCGGTTTGGTAATCTCCGTTGATAATACCGGAAACACCTTCAGGCACATCATTCCTTTCAAAAACCTCAGCCACAATATGCTGACAAGCAACACTGCATAAAGGGGTTTTTTCCGAGGGCTTCCAGATACAGACATCTCCACATACCCAGGCAATCATGGCATTCCAGCTCCAAACTGCCACCGGAAAATTGAAAGCAGAAATGATCCCTATGGTCCCAAGCGGATGGAATTGCTCATACATGCGGTGCATCGGACGCTCGGAATGCATCGTCAACCCATTCAACTGTCTTGACAATCCTACGGCAAAATCACAGATGTCGATCATTTCCTGAACTTCGCCCAAGCCCTCCTGGTATGACTTGCCCATTTCATAGGAGACCAATTTGCCTAAATGCACTTTTTGTTCGCGCAATTTTTCTCCAATCTGTCTGACAATTTCTCCGCGCTTCGGGGCAGGCACCATCCGCCACGACACAAATGCGCTCTGCGCCTGCTTAATTATCTTTTCAAACGACTTCACATTGGTGGCTTCTACCCGGCCAATAAGTTTTCCGTCAACCGGAGAAAAAGAGTCGATGTATTTACCGTCAGACCTGATCCACTTTTTTCCCGTAGAAGTTCCAGCGTTAGATTTCTTAACGTTCAATGACTGCAATGCTACCTTAATGCCAAAATCTCTCATCGTATTTAACTATTCTTGAAGGTGCAAACTTAAATTAAATTGGTTACAGATCACACAAAAAATACGACAGATTAATACTCCTCGAAAAACATCGAGGCACTTGCGATGACCTCAACGAGGAACGCCAACTTCACGTTTTCAAAGCTCCTTCATCAGTTTTTTATAAAGTGCAACCATCGTTTCAATATCCTTTTTATGCACTTTCTCGTGTGGCGTGTGTGCTCCGTATTCCGGTGCTCCAACAAAACACCAATCGATGGGCAACGTGCCTCGCTGCAGTTCACCACCATCACTGGATCCGGAACCTTCTACTTCGAGTTGATGTGGAATTTTGTTTTTTAGGGCAATAGCAATAACCTGATTGACGAAACTCCTTCGCGGAATATTTCTGTCGCGCAACGAAATAGCAACACCCTTGCCATGCTCAACACCATCGGATACCCAGGTAATATCAGAGATAAGCGCCTGGTGCACATTCCACTTTTTGTAAAGGTACTTGGACAGATATGGAACGGAACCGCCACCATGTTCCTCCCAGCAGCTAAAGACGAGGACTCCATCCCTCAAGCTCTCCGCTATTTTCAGTGCGTTAAAAACGCCAAGCCGGTCGTCAAGATAAGGCGACTGAATGAAATCTTTCGTTTCACGGAAATCGATTTTATAAGTGAGTGTCGTTCCCCGATCAATGGCTCTGCCAAATTTATAGAAAGCGTGATCTTCTTTATCGTACTCCAGTTCGCACTCAATCGGCCCGAGCTGATCATGACCAACCAATTTCGTTCCGGTTTCCGCATCCGGGCTGCCAATGGAAACCAGTTGATTAAAATACCGAACCGAGAAACCAACGGTATCCATGTGCGCATAAATGGCTGTTCGCGGCTTACCAAATTTCAAGATGACACAATCCTGAAAACCTTTTCCTTCCATGATTTCAGGTTGCGAAAGCCAATGCTTCTTTTCTTTTTTTATGTAGGCTAATAAAAATTCTTTTAAGGGAGCTTCATGACCTGAAGGAGCATGGATTTCACACAGTTGCTTTAATAAGCGAAACTCACTCCTTTGTTTTTTATTTTTCATCAAGGATTTACGGGTTGCCAACTTTATGCTTAAATTTTGACAAATTTAATTTTTCCACACAGATTAATCCTGAAATTGTTGCGAATTGTCAATGGTTGAAGAGGTTCTAAAAGCTATTCCAGTATTTCTTTCGAGCATGCTCAAATTTATTTTGGGCCCGCTGGAAGGCTATGGTTTGCACCTTCATTTCGTAACAACGGTGGTGTCAACAATTAGCGGTATGATGGTGAGTGTGATCGCCTTCACGTTTTTCGGGGAGTGGTTACGCCACGTTTTGTTTAAGCGATTTTTTCATAAAAAGGATAAAGAGCCAGACCCCAACAAAAAATCAAACCGGTTCAGTTGGTTCATCGCAAAATATGGATTAAGTGGCGTTGCTTTTCTTACGCCTGTGTTTCTCACACCGATCGGTGGTACTATTCTCGCTGTAAGTTTAAGTCAGTCCAAGAAAAAAATTCTACTGTATATGTTTATCAGTGCCGTATTTTGGGCGCTGGTGTTTACGTCTATCGTTTATCTTCTCGGCCGGTTGGATGTGCCTGAGATTTTGAGGTGATCTCGTTCTTTAAAGCATTCAACTCCCTTGTTCATCCGGCAGCACCTCAATATCCCTGATTAGAACTCGCTTCGCGATAGCCTGCCCGGTTTTAGTAGCCGCCAGTCCGCCGAGTGCAGTCTCTTTGTAGCGTGTTTCCATGCTCGCGCCAATTTCGCCCATTGCTTCAATCACTTCATCTACCGGGATTACACTGCTCACATCGGCCAATGCAATTTGCGCGGAGCTGTTGGCAATCGCAGCTGCGCTCGCATTGCGTACTACGCAGGGAATTTCAACCAGTCCGGCAACGGGATCACAAACCAATCCCAGCATACATTGGATGGTAATCGCTACGGCATTAAACACCTGATCAATGCTTCCATCGAGGCAGTACACAATGGCGCCCGCGCCCATCGCTGCGGCTGTACCGGTTTCAGCCTGGCATCCGCCCACCGCCCCGGCAATGGATGCTTTTTGCTCAATAATGATGGCAATGCCGGCGGCGACCATCATCGCCTCAATAATTTTTTTATCGTCAATGTTGTGAATCTCCTGCAACGTAAACAATACCCCAGGCATGATGCCGCTCGCCCCCGCCGTGGGTGCAGCTACCACCCGACCCATACAAGAATTTACTTCCTTGGCTGCCAGCGCCCGCGAAATCAAGCGTTGAAATTCAATGGAAAGAACCGCCTTTGGATAACGATACACTTTCTTTGCTCCGTTGTTGATCATGCCCGAGCGTGAGGTCATGTCTTCTTCGAGCCCTGTGCGCACCGCCTCTTTCATTACTTTCCAGGCACGCATCAATCCCTCATCCACTTCCTGGGCAGAGCGGTTTTTCTGTTCGTGTTCATATTCCAGCACGGTTTGAGCCAGGGAAAAATTGTTCTCAACGCAATATTTTTTCCAGCCTTCAAAAGAATCAAATAAGTAGGCCATAGCAATTTGGATTAGTCTATGCAAGTTAGCAACTCCTTTTCAAACGGTTTTTCCTGAATGCAAGTTCATTTTACAATTTCTGCCATCTATCAAAATCAAGCCTTGCCGGGTTGTGTAAATGGAAAGCTTTCTTATTTTTGTATGCGTTGAAATCAAGGCTACTTCATATTACCTCGTCTGTTTTCCTGATTGGAACGTTGGTATTCGCTCAGGTGGCTGTGAATTTCTTTCACAACAACCATGATGTTCATCAGTTAAAATCGATTACCAAGCCGTTGAAAGATGGCGCTGCGGGAGTACAAAAGCACGATGAACATTGCAAGGTTTGCGCCATTGATTTTTTCAACAATGCATTTGTCGCTTCCTCTCCATTAATTTTTAATCAATTGTTCTTCAATTCACATGAAGAGCAATTCAGTTTCAGCTTCGCGCTGATTGCCGTTCCTTATTCGCAAGGCCGCGCCCCTCCCGCTTCCATCTAATTTTCATTGAAAAGATTGATTGATGTTTGGCGTCAATCAGGTTTTAAAATTCCGGTAGGCATGGTAAGTCATCACATGCCTGTCAAACTGTTTCAGGTATTCGTATGATCCGCTGTGATGCAACGAAGACTCATCCTACGATCAATACATTCCAACACCAGAATCAAAACAAAATGAAACTAAATTCTATCCTCTCCTACGTAATACTGTTTTATTCCTCCAACGAATTACTGGCGCAAAATACAGTATCGGGAAAAATAACGGATAAAGAAACCAAGCTGGCAATGCCGTACGTAAGCATCTCCATTCCCGACTTGCATGCATACACAACCTCCGACTCGCTGGGAAATTATCATTTTGAAAAACTTCCCAAGGCCACTTATCAGGTGCAGATCAGCGCGGTGGGGTACAAAACTTTTTCAAAAGTAATCTCGGTGCGGGATGTCTCCGTCATCAATTTCGAATTGGATCAAAGCACCACCGAACTTGCTGAAGTAGTGGTGACGGGGTCATCCAAAGCTACTGAAATCAAAAAATCACCGGTGTCCATTGCCTCGGTCAACAAACAATACCTGACGACAAATTTGTCCACCAACATTATTGATGCCATTGCGAAAATACCCGGAGTCAGCGCGATCACCACCGGGCCAAATATTTCCAAGCCTGTAATCCGTGGGTTGGGGTTCAATCGCATCTTAACCTTGTTTGACGGGATGCGGCAGGAAGGCCAACAGTGGGGTGATGAACATGGAATTGAAATGGATAATTATGCCTTCGACCGGATCGAAATTATTAAAGGCCCGGCCAGTTTGATGTATGGCTCGGATGCCCTGGCGGGAGTTGTCAATCTCATTCCCAATCAACCTGGGCTTGAAAACAAGATTTCAGGGAATGTCACCACCGAATATCAAACCAACAACGGAATGTTTGGAGGCTCAGCTTTTCTAACGGGCAATAAAAAAGGGTTAGAGTGGGGATCGAGAATCTCTCAGCGAATGGCTAAAGACTTTCAAAATCCCATCGATGGAAGGGTTTACAACACGGCCTTCAGGGAGATCGATGCGAATGGTTTTGTGGGCATTCATAAAAATTGGGGCGGCAGTCATTTAAGGTTATCACTATTTGACAATCTGCAGGAAATACCCGACGGAAGTAGAGATTCATTGTCGCGAAAATTCACCAAACAAATTACGGAGGCGGATACGTTCAGGCCCATTGTCAGCAACAGTGAACTCAATTCCTATAGCATTTCAGTTTTACATCAACGGGTTCAGCATTACAGGGCTTATCTAAAAAATAGTTTTTTCTTCAAGAACAGTAGATTAGATGCCAATCTTGGTTTTCAAAGAAGTGTGAGAAGGGAATTCAGCCACCCCGAGGTGCCCTATCAAGATGTGGCCGGATTGTATTTGCAACTCAATACGCTTACCTATGACATTAAATATTTCATACCTGAATTCAACAATTGGGAAACTGTTGTGGGCGCCAATGGAATGTACCAAGTGAATGACGTAACCAAAGGAACTGAGTTCGTGATTCCATCCTATAACCAGTTTGATTTGGGAGGATTTGCAACCATAAAAAAAGACTTCGGGAAATTAAATCTCTCCGGCGGAGCCAGGTACGATCTCAGAAGATTTAACAATCATGAATTATACACTAAACCAAATCCGGTTAGCGGTTTTGATCAACCGGTGTCCGGAAACGATGTCCTCGGAGCTGATAAACCATTTAGTAATTATTCTACAACCTTCCATGGGCTGACAGGAAGTTTAGGGTTCAGTTATTTGGTAAGTGACGCTTGGGCATTGAAACTTAATTTATCAAGAGGGTATCGCGCTCCCAATATTTCCGAAATCTCCGCTAACGGTGTTCATCCTGGCACGAATCTATACCAAATTGGGGACGATCGCTTTAAACCCGAATTCAGTGACCAGGCTGATGTTGGCGTATCATTCAATTCAAAACAGGTCAACGCCAGTGCAAGTCTATTCGTAAACAAAATTGATAACTACATCTACAACCAGCGATTACTAAACACCAAGGGTAAAGATTCGTTAAGTTTTAGTGGCAGCATTGCTTATCCAACTTATAAATTCCAGCAAGGGAGCGTATTGTTATACGGACTTGAAGCGAGTATTGACTTTCACGTTATTAAGCAACTTCATTTCGATAATTCAGCTTCATTGATTTACGCAGACAACGAAAGCTACACCGGCATCCTGAAGACAACCGCGACAAAGTACGTTCCTTTCATGCCGCCTTTCAGGTTTATCTCTGAATTGAAATACGAATGGAGCAACAAAAGTGAAGTTTTTGAAAAGCCCTTCATCAAGGTGCAAGTGCAACACACAGCCACGCAAAACAGGGTCTTTACCTACGACAACACCGAGACTCGCACTCAGGGATATACGCTAGTCAATTTAGGTGCAGGAACAGGTCTCAAAAACAAATCCGGAAAATCGATTGTCGATGTTTACGTACTGGCCAACAACATTTTTGACACGGCTTACCAGGAACATCTTAGCCGCCTGAAATATTTTGAGCAATATTCCGCCTCCCCCAATGGACATTTGGGCATTTATAATATGGGTAGGAACATCAGCATCAAGCTGATTAAAAACTTTTGAAAGAATCTTATTTTGTGATCGCTAAGGCTCCGCGCATGGTATTTGCCTGGAACAGGCATTTCCCGAAAAAAGACCTATCCGGAATAATTTCCAAATCTCAATTTTCATTTTTGATGTGTCGTACCAAGTCAAATCCAAACCGTTTGAAGTATTTTGAATACTCGCATATCTCCTAATAGCCACTATGACATCCATAGTATGGAAATGTTTGCCTAAAATAATAATTTATTTTTGACGTCTGCCTAATCTTTAAAGCCCGATCAGAAAGGCTTCTTGCTGCAGAACGAACTACCCGAGCAAGTAAGTGGGACAAAAATTTCCGCCCTGATTTTCCATTCATCATTTTGTTTATGCCATTTCGCAAAATAAGTCCCTGTAAATTTCACTAAACCGTCTTTCTCCCGCCACTGGCCAGTCCAGGTTCCGTTTTCTGACGCCATGTTCCATTCGGAAAACACTTCAACGTTCGCTGTTGTCCTGACATAGCGTACCTCTTCTTTCGATGAAAACTCTTTGGCAAACCAGTGCCTGTTTCTTTCCAAACCACTTACCTCAAAGTTTCTCGAAGAGATCAGGTGATAATCATTGGTCCAAACCCTGGCTACTCCAGTGGAGTCCCCGCGTGCGATGGCTTCGTTTGATTGGAGGCGTACATTTCTAATATTGGTTTCATCCTCACCAACGGTATTTTTATTTTCCGTGCAACTAATAAAAGAGCAAAGAAAAGAGAAAGCAAGGATCTTTTGGCTTGTCATTTCGAAAATCGTTTAACGTTTAAAAATCCTATAGGCTGAGAAGTATTTCCTTTAACCGCCATATCACTCAATATTTCACCGACAACGGAAGCAAACTTAAATCCATGGCCGCTAAATCCGGATGCCACCACAACATCTTTGTCGTATCCCGGGAGGAAATCAAGGATGAAATTTTCATCGGGTGTATTCGTGTACAGGCATGTTTTCATGACATGCGTAGATTCATAGCCATCCGGAATAAATTTATTCAAGGCAGAAACCAGATTCGATTCGTCTTCTTCCAAGGGAATCCGATTGACGGTATCGGGGTCTGAAATTGCTCCCGGCGTGTGATGGGCAAGTTTCAATCCAATCGGCCCACCAAATTTCGCGGTATTTAAAATCGGAAAGCCATAATAGATGCCGGGTCTTGCATCATCCGCAATAGTCCAACATGGAAAGTTTCCTAACTCAAAGGGCTGCCATTTCTTTGGTTTTACCCAGGCAACCATCTGCCGTGTTACATTCAGGTTCTTCGTTAAATCAGGAATTACTTTTCCGGCCCATGGGCCAACAGTAATAATCAGTTTGTTGCATTGATACGTGTCCTTATTTGTTTTAACTGTGATAACGTTAGCTGACTTATCCCAGGCTAACGTTTTCTCTTTGGTGTGGATCGAGGCTCCGTTTTGAAGAGCTCGTTCAGTATAGAGAAGGATAGCTCGTTCGGGTGTAACAAATCCCGCATCGGGTTCAATCAACCGATCATAACCTTCCGGGATGTCAAACTGCGGAAATTGGGTGGAAAGTTGTTTTGCCGTCAAGTCATTTACTTCAATGGAATACTTTTGAGCAGACTCGCGCAATCCTTTTATCAACGGGCTGTCTGACTTTCCAAAATAAAGCAGACCCGTTTTAAAATAAAGTTGAGCCCTGGATTCATCTTCCAGCGATTTCCAATTTTGGTATGCGCGTTGCAACAGGGGAACATAATCAGGATGCTCGAAGTACGCTTTGCGGATAATTCGACTTTGGCCGGCATGCGATCCTAATTCGTGCGGAATATCAAATTGCTCAAGGCCCAAAACGTTAAGCCCTTGTTTTGCGAGATAGTAACAGGTGGCCGACCCCGTGCTCCCTACCCCGATTACGATTGCGTCAAAAGTTTTATCGTCCCCGGATGATGAGCGAGTTGCATTTGCGTTAACCTGTGTATATAATTCAGATAACGGCAGCGATGCAAATGCAGAAACAGAAATGGACCTGCTTATAAATTCTCTTCGTTGCATGCTGAAAATATCCTGACAACTATCAGCCTGACTATTGTTTTACCAATTTCTTAAGCTCGCTGTCAATAAAGTCTTTTGACAACCACTGATTGACCAGCATGACGCCTTCAATGTTGGATGAATTTCGAATATCGGCCAACGGATTTTCATTTAGAAGGATCAAATCCGAAACATTTCCAGGCTTGAGGGTTCCTGCATCGCTATGATTGAAAAACGATGCGACATTCACGGTTCCCATTTGTAACGCTTCAAAAGAAGTTAGGCCTGCCTTTACCATATATTCCAGTTCATGATGTATGGAAAACCCAGGAACATTAAATACCTGGGGTGCATCTGACCCCAACAGCATTCCGACCCCATTCTTGCTGCATTCATAAATTAATTTTCTTCGCAGCTGAAGAAATACACCAAAGTCTTCCTTTTTAAACTTTGTATCATTGAGCGATCGGTCTTTCGCGTCCTCCCAGTTTTTTGCCGTAGCCGGATCTATATATTTCATTTCGGGAGCTGCGGCGCATTCGGCAGTCGTCATGTTGGGAGAAAGCCACCGTTCTGCAAGCGCTTGCGTGGGCACAACCCAAACGTGATGGTCGCGGAGGCCTTTTACCAATTTTGGTATAATCGATTCGTCGGCTTTGGCGGCAATAAAAATTCCCATGAAGCCCGCATCTTGTTCTTTAACATTATTTATGTCAGGCACCAACCCTTCCACGAAACCATCGAGGTGATCGATCGATTTATAATTTGATTCAATGGCGTGCCAAATTCCTACATCCCATGAAACATGACCTGCAAATGGGATTTTAACTTCGTCGGCTGTCTTCACGATGGCATCAAAATTTGCACGTGACAACCCGGGATGTAATTTTAAAAAATCGTAACCGGCTGCCTTTTGTTCTTTCACCATTCGAATTCCGTCCTCAGCAGACTTAACCGTATTTCCATTAAAAGAAGGCCCAGAAGTATACAGACGTGGCCCTAAAATTTCACCGGAAGCTATTTTACTTCTTAATTCAAGATGCTTTGGATGGCCGAGCATTCCCCGGATAGTAGTAATTCCATTGAGTGCATAAAGCATCAACACTTCTTTCATCGGCTTGATATCATCCACGGGAGGAACGTGGGCATGCATTTCAGCGAGACCAGGAATAAGGTATTTCCCTTTTGCCTCAATCACGATGGCGTTCTTATCGAATTTCACCTGTTGGGTCGCTCCCATGGCGATGATCGTTCCATTTTTAACGACAACATCATAGTTCTCAAGCACTCTTTCTTTGTCCATTGGAACAACATTAACAGATCGAAATACGATTTGCTGCCGATGGTTATCAATAGGTTGCTGCGCCTGAATTGAAATTGAAGAAAGAATGAAAAGAAGTGAAAATAGATTCTTCATCGCTGAATATTTTTTGTTGTACTTGACGAACAGGAGGCGGACAAACTAATTCTTCACAAACTCTACCTCCACACGGTCATTGTACTGACCAAGAGTTCCGCCTTCAAGATAGAGCGGAACCTTCCCGCCTTCTCCTTTGGTGCCAATCCGTTTGGCATCAATGCCTTGTTGTACAAGATAAGCTTTTACGGTTTCGGCACGAGCCAACGAAAGTTCTTTGGAGGAAATGGTCTCTTTCTTGTTGCCTTTAGGATCCAAAGCAAAAAAATCCGTACTCGTTCCCATCGTATAGGATTCGCGGGCCTGTGTACCATTGCAGTAACCGTAAATTTTAATTTTATACTTCGAATTTTCTTTCAGCAAGACCGCTAACTCATCCAATTCATTTTTTGAAACAGGACGCATGATGGAAGTGTTTTTCAAAAAATGCACATTGTTGAAATCAATGAAATCTCCTGCCTTGGCTTTGTCCAGGGTGAGCGTGATGATTTCTTCGTTGTTCGGGCCTGTTTCAATCGGGGGGTTATTATAGCCAAAAATCAGGCTGCTTTGCCGATAGCCCGGCAACAAGGCAACGATGTTATAGGCACCTCGCTTGTTGCGCGGTTGTTCGAGGTAAACGATCTCTCCGCTTTTAACCAACTGATATTGAGAAGCTCCAATCGCTTCCTGAAGTTGAAGGCTTCCTGATATTTCCTTGCCATCCTCCTTCCGCACTACTTTAAAGTAGAACGGTTTGCCTTTTGGTTTTGCCTTAGGCTTACTCGCTAATGAGGAATCTACTTTAGCAGGTTGAACTTTTTCCGGCTCTTTAACTTTGACAGGTGGAGTTTCGACTGGCTCTTCTTTAAGTTTAGGCGGTGGTGTCTCTGTCACCGGCTCTTTCACAACTTGCCTGACAGGCTCGACCACTGTTTCCTTCGGTTGTTCTTTCTTTACTTCCGGAGCGATTGCAATTTTCTTAATCGGCCTCTTTTGAGGTACCGAAAGTTTATTATCTTTTTTTTCAGGTTGAATAACGGTTATCGGATCCTCGACTTTCGGTTTGCTGATTTTAGCCAGTGAATCTTTTGTGTTATCTACTTTAGTGACCGGCTGCTCGGTTCTTGATTTTGGGCCGCACGAAGTCGTCCAAAGAAAAATCAGGAACAAAAAAAGCGTTTTAGTTCTAAATTGGAAAGAAGGCATCTTTTAACATGATTATTTTTTGTTATAAAGGTATTAAATCGATAGTAGGGAAAAAATGGCCATTGCGTTTATTTTGATTTTGAAAGATCAAAAAAATTGGTTCACTCATTTCCTAAAATGTTAAACTGTACCTATCAATTCTTCGAGACAAGATAATCCGTTCTAAACCTCAAAATCAAGCCGATTCCTACTAAAAAAAGGCAAGCGAAGTGCTTCCTTTTTTCGTTTTTTCGGCTTACTTTCAATTCCCGTTTCGTACTTGTTTTCATTTAAAATTCCCGCCCATGAAAATCTATGACGATAAACACATTAAAAACATTGTACTGCTCGGAGCATCCAAATCAGGCAAGACCCTGTTAGCGGAAGACATGTTGTTCGAAGCGGGTATTATCCACCGAAGAGGTACCATCGAAGGAAAAAATACAGTCAGTGATTGCCATGAGATTGAACAAGAGCGTGGCAATTCTGTTTTTGCCACTGTACTGCACACCGAATGGCGCGACTATAAAATCAATATTATTGACACGCCCGGCTTTGATGACTTTGCAGGAGAAATGATTGCTTCCTTGCGCGTAGCGGATACCTGCGTACTGGCGATCAATGCACAGCACGGAGCCGAAGTGGGAACTGACCTCATCTGGAATTATGTAAACCAATTCGATAAGCCGGTGATCTTTGCCATCAACCAGGTAGATCATCCCAAAGCTGATTTTGAATCTTCACTCACTTCGTTGAAAGAGCATTATGGAAGTGCTGTCACGCAAATGCAGTATCCCATCAATCAGGGCGAAAACTTTAACAGCATCATCGACTTGTTAAAAATGGCGATGTACAAATTTCCAGCGGCGGGAGGCAAACCCGAGAAACTGCCGATTCCCGAATCGGAAAAAGAAAATGCTAACCGGCTTCACAACGAATTGGTGGAGAAAGCAGCTGAAAATGATGAGAGACTGATGGAGAAATATTTTGAAAAAGGAACACTCGATGAAGATGAATTGCGTGAAGGTTTGAAATTAGGAATGGTGCATCATGATGTGTTCCCTGTCTTTGTGACATCCGCCAGGAAAAATATGGGCACCGGCCGGATGATGGGTTTCGTCGATAATGTAGCCCCCACGCCACTGGAAGCCAAACCGGAAAAAACGACTTCCGGAAAAGATATTCAATTCGACCGTAAACAACCCGCAGTCTTATTCATTTTTAAGACACATCTTGAACCTAACCTGGGCAAGCTGTCATTCTTTAAAGTCATTTCAGGAGAAGTCACCGCTACTTCCGAATTGATCAACAGCCAGACCGGTGCAGTGGAACGATTCCATCAACTCTTTATCATGGATGGAAAAACAAGAAATCCTGTCGATAAACTAGTCGCTGGAGATATCGGAGCTACCTTAAAACTAAAAGACACCTATACCAATCAGACACTTCATGCGAAAGGATTTGATGTATCGATCGAGCCAATTGTATTTCCGGAGCCCCGCATCCATTTTGCCGTAATCGCCCAAAGTAAAAATGATGATGAGAAAATTGGCGAGGTGCTGAACAAAATCCATCAGGAAGACCCAACCATTGAAGTAGCGTTCTCGAAGGAACTCAAGCAACTAATTTTGTCAGTACAGGGTGAATTGCACCTCATGGTGTGTAAATGGTTTTTGGAAAAAATGTACAAGCTAAACGTTGATTTTGCTGCGCCGCGAATTTCTTACCGCGAAACCATTCGCAAACCGATGAGTTCCAGCTATCGTCATAAAAAACAATCGGGTGGCGCGGGACAGTTTGGTGAAGTGCATATAAAGATCGAACCCTACTATGAAGGGATGCCGGAGCCGACCGAATTCAGTGTGCGCGGAAAAGAAGTCATTGATCTCGAATGGGGAGGCAAATTGGTATTTTATAATTGCATCGTAGGCGGTGTGATTGATACGCGATTCATTCCTTCCATATTAAAAGGAGTGATGGAAAAAATGGAGGAAGGACCGATCACCGGCTCTTATGTGCGCGATGTGCGCGTGATGGTACACGATGGTAAAATGCACCCGGTGGACTCTAACGATATTTCCTTTAAGATTGCCGGCATGATGGCATTCAAAGATGCGTTCATGAAAGCCGAGCCACAATTGCTCGAACCCATCCATGATTTGGAAATCATGGTGCCCGAAGAAATCATGGGCGATGTAATGGGAGATTTACAAACCCGCAGGGCGCTGATCATGGGCATCGACACGAATGGAAATAACCAGGTGATCAAGGCAAGAGTACCACTCGCTGAGTTAGACAAATACTCAACAACTCTAAGATCACTCTCTCAAGGCCGCGCCAGTTTCAAACAACACTTTGCGGATTTTGCGCCTGTACCTTTTGATATGCAGCAACGGTTGGCGAGGGCAACGGTTGGGTCGGAGTTGGTGAATGTGTAAAAGAGTGGTGCTTTTGCTAATCCTCGGTCTGTGTCCTGTGTCCCTCAGACCGAAATAAAGGTGGTCTGTGAAGACACAGACAACGGTTCGGGATTTTCAAAACATCAGGTCGACCTGTAGGTATCTGCACGCTATCAATCAACACAAACTGAGAGCAAATCACAATTGGTCATATTAAAAACAATCGATCATGGGATGAGCTGAATCCATTTTATCCCCACTCCAAAATCCTGTGAATTGTTGAGTTCCGAAGACACAAGGGACAAAACATTTTTAAGTGTCCAGTCATCCTGCAAATAAAACATAATCGTTGAAGAGCGGTCCGACTTGCCAAAACGGTATGAAAAATTTAGCGACAGATACTCGCTTCCGCTGATGAGGCCGCGGGCAGCTCTTCTCTGATCGGTTAGGACGATAGGGTGCTGGGGAGTCCAATACTCCGGAGTATAATTTGTTTTTATTCCGATGTCTTCAGGGTTGAGATAGGCTTGCACTCTCCCTTTTGTGCTTAAGGGGGCTGTCATCCCTTGCATTTCAATCCCAATCGTAAACCGCTGGTGATTTATAAAATCAAAATTATGCCCCAGCAAAAAACGGTAACCGGTCACAACATCCGCATAATTAAAATCAAATTCTTCATGGCGGATCCGTAGCATTTTATCATGCTGAACTACATATCCAACCGCAAGCGTTATCCCATAATTCTTTGTAACCTGTTTTGTGATTGCAGACCCGATGATGACACCCGCCGAAAGGTGTTCTCGGGCGCTGTTAAGGGGAACCCCCGCCTGGGCATCTATACTTAGCGTCCATAATAACCTATTCTGAGTGCTTCTGATAAGATCAAAAAAATGTCGGTAACCTACGTCCATAGTACCCATGTAAATCGCACGTGGTTTTACCTCGAGAGTATGCCCATCACGATCAGTGAGTTTCATTTCTGCTAAATTGTATCCATCCAGTATTCGATAAGCATTCTCATTGTGAATCATTTTATCAAAACCCTCAATGGCTCGATCGCTGACTGCTGCATCAATGAAGCTCCCTCCGCCAACGAGCATATTCGCGTTAAGCGAGGCATATAGCTCACCATACACAGTAGTTTTTCGAGTGTAGGTGAATGTGGCACTTCGAATCACACCGTCTGCCGAATAGAGCTGGTAGCGGTGTGGTGCTTGATTGTAAGAGGGACGATACGTTTCATCCCAGGGGTTGGGGTAATAAGGCTCATTAGCATCTGGATACTCCAGAACCCCGGAAGGGTTCCATGTGTTCCCGGCATGGTAATCGAGCGAAATTTCGTGATTGCTGGCGATCGGAGAAATCCTAAAAGGAAGGCGCATTGAAAAACTGCGGACCGGCTCGTTGGCACGGGTATCCACTACCGGCGAATGCTCAACCGGAACTGCGGGAGTCTCCGTTTGGGCAATTGCGCTGTGGGTCACAACGATGCAAATGCAAAACCAAACTTTGTTTTTGTATTTGTCATTGGAGGGAAATCCTTTCATGTTGAAATTTTCTCCCAACGAAAGTCCGAAATATTTTTCTGATTTTATTCTTAAGCGCCAACAGTACCTGTCTTAACTTTTCCGGCTCGTTGGTAATTGGCTATGATCACTCCGCTTGGCGTAACAATACTCTCGACTAATGTGAATGCTGCTGGGATCACTCCATTGCCAAACAGTTTTTTTCCTTTACCAAGAGTCAACGGGTGAATTTTGAGCCTAAGCTCATCCACCAGATCATTCTTAAATAGCAGTTGAATGAGCTTACCGCTGCCCCAAACTTGAATGTGAGAGCCCTTTGATCGTTTGAGCTTCTTAATATCTGCAACGCTTTTGAGGAATACTGAGTTTTTCCAAGCTGACTTTTTCATAGTCTTGGACAAAACGTATTTTGTGCCATCATTGATCCCTCGCCAGAAGTCTGCATGTTCGGGCCAGTAGTCGGCCCAAATTTCAAAAGTTTTTCTGCCCAAAAGATAATCTGCAGGTTTCAGCTCTTGTTCCACCACCTTACTATAAACGTCGTCACCGTAGGGTGCAGTCCAACCGCCATGGTTGAAACCGCCTGATGTATCTTCCTTAGGTCCACCAGGTGCTTGCATTACCCCGTCTAATGTAATCATTGAAAGAACAATTATTTTTCTCATATCATCTCCGTTTTTAATACAAATACAAATTTCGCCAACAAGTACGGTGTCATTACGGTGTGAATGCGACAATAGTAGTGGCCGAATGCGAAAAGTATTGATAATGGTTAGCCCAGCCCTGACGGTCTCGGGGCTGCCTAAGTTGGCCTCAAACTCCCCAATCAGACCCGCTTTCCCCTGCCAGTATGTCACCTTTTTGGCAGATAACGTCCATGGCATAATGGTTGTTATTCCAAGCCTGACTTGAAAAGCAACCAAACATTAACTATAAAGATATCATGGGAAAAATAATTGGAATCGACTTAGGAACAACCAACTCGTGCGTGGCCGTTATGGAAGGCAACGAGCCGGTGGTGATCGCCAACAGCGAAGGCCGCAGGACCACGCCATCGATCGTTGGTTTTTTGGATAACGGGAAGGGTGAACGCAAGGTGGGCGACCCTGCGAAACGTCAGGCCATCACCAATCCAAAGAATACGGTATCGTCTATCAAACGCTTCATGGGCAAGAAATTTGGCGAAGTGAGCGGAGAGAAGAAGATGGTATCCTACGAAGTGGAAAGTGGCGCTAACGATACGGTTCGCGTACGCATCGGAGATCGTCTTTATACCCCGCAGGAAATTTCTGCGATGATCTTGCAGAAAATGAAAACCACCGCTGAAGATTATCTTGGAACTACGGTGACGGAAGCGATCATAACCGTACCCGCTTATTTCAATGATGCGGAACGTCAGGCAACGAAAGAAGCAGGCCAGATTGCGGGACTTGATGTAAAGCGTATCATCAACGAGCCAACAGCCGCTGCGTTGGCGTATGGCCTTGATAAGAAAAACAAAGACATGAAAATCGCCGTCTATGATTTAGGCGGTGGTACGTTCGATGTATCCGTGCTTGAATTAGGGGATGGTGTATTTGAAGTGAAGTCAACCAACGGTGATGTACACCTGGGTGGTGATGACTTCGACATGCGCATTATGAACTGGCTGGCCGATGAATTCAAAGCCGATAAAAATATTGATTTGCGCAAAGACCCGATGGCGTTGCAACGCTTGAAAGAAGCGTCCGAAAAAGCGAAGATCGAATTGTCAAGCTCTAACGAAACGGAAATCAATTTGCCCTACATCACTTCGGTGGATGGAGTGCCCGAACACCTGGTGAAAAAAATAAGCCGCGCTAAGTTTGAACAACTGTGTGATGATTTGATCAAAAGAACATTGGAGCCTTGCCGTAAAGCCATTGCTGATTCAGGGGTTTCAATTAGCCAGATTGATGAAGTAATTCTCGTTGGAGGTTCGACACGCATTCCAAGAATTGTGGAAGAAGTAGAAAAATTCTTCGGCAAGAAACCTTCGAAAGGTGTGAACCCTGATGAAGTCGTGGCTATAGGCGCTGCCATTCAAGGTGGCGTGTTGACCGGTGAAGTGAAGGATGTGTTGTTGTTGGATGTTACTCCGCTTTCATTGGGTATCGAAACCATGGGTGGGGTGATGACAAAACTGATCGAATCGAACACAACGATTCCCTCAAAGAAATCAGAAACATTTTCGACGGCATCCGATAGTCAGCCTTCGGTAGAAATACATGTGTTGCAAGGTGAGCGCCCGATGGCAAAAGACAACCGTACGATTGGACGATTCCACCTCGATGGAATTCCTCCTGCTCCCCGCGGTGTGCCTCAAATCGAAGTAACATTTGATATTGATGCGAACGGTATCCTTCATGTATCTGCTAAAGATAAAGGCACGGGCAAAGAACAAAAGATCCGTATTGAAGCTTCGAGCGGCTTGACGGACGCTGAAATCCAGAAGATGAAGCAGGAAGCGCAAGCCAATGCAGAAAACGATAAGCGCGAAAAAGAAAAGGTTGAAAAAATCAACCAGGCTGATTCGCTCGTCTTTCAAACCGAAAAACAGTTGAAAGAATTTGGTGAAAAACTTTCGGAAGGCAATAAGACTGCTATTAACAATGCACTGGCCAAACTGAAAGAAGCTCACGCCAGCAAAGACGTTACTGCTATTGATGCTGCGATGACTACGCTCAATGCAGCGTGGCAGGCCGCTTCTCAGGAAATGTATGCTGCCAGTGGCGGCGCACAACCGGGAGCAGATACCCCGCCCAACGCGGGCGATCCCGGAAATGCTTCGCAAGGTGGAAACACGGGTGGCGGTGATGCACAGGATGTGGAGTATGAAGAGGTGAAGAAATAAAGTAGAAAGTTAAAAGTCTAAAGTAAAAAGACTTAAAGGGACTGCCGGGTGAAAGCCTGGCAGTTTTTGTTTGTCGGGTCTCTGCGCACGCTGCGTCATTTCTCGGTGACCTTTGCGGTTAAGTAAAACCGCAGAGATCACAAAGAGAAATGAGAATAATTTCAATTTGCCGTACCTTTGCGTTAGTGTCTCTCTCAATTGCATCTTTAAATTCAGGAAGTAATGGCAACTGCTACTATATCGGCAATGCCAACGAAGGCGTGTTGATCGATGCGGGAATTTCCTGTCGCGAAACGGTGAGGCGGCTGAAGCACCTGGGGCTTTCCATAAAAATGGTAAAAGCGATTTTTATTACCCACGAACATGCCGACCACATCAACGGCCTTCCGAAAATAATCAAGAAATATTATTTGCCGGTTTACATGACGCCCGGTACGCACAGCAATTTAAGGTCAGGATGGAAGGAAATCCGTACGATTCCGTTTCAGGCACATGAACCCATTGCTATCGGGAATATGACCGTCACTGCTTTTCCGAAATTCCATGATGCCGTTGATCCGCACAGTTTTTTGGTGAGCCACAACAACATCCATGTAGGTGTGTTCACCGACACAGGCCGACCGTGTGAAAATTTACTGAAAAATTTTGCGCAGTGCCATGCTGCGTTTTTAGAATCCAACTACGATGAAAAAATGCTGGAAACGGGCAGCTATCCGCAACACCTGAAAGACCGCATCCGAAAAGGCTATGGTCATTTATCCAATAAGCAAGCGCTCCAATTATTTTTAGAACACCGGCCACCGTTCATGAGCCATTTGATTTTGTCGCATTTGTCGGCCAACAATAACAAACCCGAAATTGTAGCTGACCTGTTTAGCCGGGTGGCTGGAACAACTGAAATCATCATCGCACAACGAAAAAAGGAAACGGCGCTTTATCATATCAATGGATTGCCAAATCCAATTCAAAAAACTCTTAGAATTGTTCAGGTGAAACAAAAAATACAATTGTCTTTGTTTGAAGATGTGCTTAAGTAAGGAACATCTCACTGCAAAAATTCCCTGATCCTATCGATCAACCCTTGTGGATAAACACCGTAAAAGATCATGAGTATGGAGAGCACAAAAAGAGTAATCAGGTTAATCAGTTGAAGTCGTGGTCGTAGGGCAAGCGCATCCGAACCTTTTGCTTTGTCAAACATCACAGCAATTATTTTGATGTAATAATACAAACCGATTACGCTGCTTGCCGCTAGCACAATAACAAGCCACCACAACTGCGATTTAGCGCCGGCAGCAATCAAATAAAATTTACCAACAAAACCAGCGGTAAGCGGAATGCCCGCCAGCGACAAAAGCATCGCCGTGAAGACGGTGGCAATCTTCGGGTGCCTCCAAAATAAACCCTGGTAATCTTCAATCTGTTCTGCATCCCTATCCTGATCGGATAAAATAGCGATCACTCCGAACGCTCCAATGTTGGTAAGGAAATAAGCCACCATATAAAAACTCACGGCTTCCACACCCAGGTTTCCTTCCCTCCCTCCTGCCAAAAAGGCTACTAAAATATAGCCCATGTGGGCGATGGACGAATACGCCAGAATCCGTTTGACATTGTTTTGCCGGATCGCCAATAAATTTCCAATAAGCATCGAGGCCATCGCAATAATCGTAAACGACAACACGAGCACCGGATATTGGTAGCCGTTGATCTGCGTAAAAAACCGGACAAGAAAAACGATCATCCCTCCTTTTGAAATCGTAGCGATGAAAGCCGTTACCGGAGCAGGCGCGCCTTCGTACACATCGGGTGTCCACATGTGGAAAGGCACTAACCCCAATTTAAATCCAACGCCAACCGTCATCATTCCCAATCCTGCGAGCAACAAAACCGGAAGCCCGTTGATGGACGCCATGTACTTAGCGATGCCGGTGAAATCCATCGACCCCGTGACCGTGTAAACCAATGCCATTCCAAACAAAAGAAACGCGGATGAAAATGCGGCGATGATCAAATATTTTAATCCGGCTTCATCGGAGCGCGGCCGCTTTCTTAAATACGCCACCATGGAGTAGAGTGAGATGCTCAGGATCTCGAGACCGAGAAACAACGAGACAAAATGTTTGCTGATCACCAGCATGGCCGAACCCAGTGTGGCCAGCAAAAGCAAAATGTAGTATTCTTCTTTGCGTTCTTCGCGCTGTTCAAAGTAGGCATACGAAAGCAGCGACACGGCTAAAGCGCTCATCACAATGAGGCCGGTGATGAATGTGCCGAACCCATCAATGACAAAAAGAGGCTCAACATTAAATTTATGGTTGGACGCGTAAATAATCAGGTAAACAAAAACACCGAGTAAGCTGATGGTGGTTACACCAAAGATCAATTTGTGATTGCGCCTGATCGAAATGGAGATCATGGCAATCAACGAGGCCGATACCAGGAACATGCCCGGCAGTACGTCAATAATATTGATGTTACTTATTTCCATTATTGATATTGCTAACTGGAGTAACTACTTGTTCAGTGGTAAATTGATTGGCAATGATTTGCTTCACCGTATTAAATACAGGTTGAGGAAACAGTCCCAGCCAAATAATTGAAACGACTAACGGAATTAAAATAATTTTTTCCCGCAATGAAAGATCAGGCACCACGTTATTGCTCACCGGTTGGCCAAGGAAGACTTTTTGCATGATACGCAACGAGTAGGCCGTGGCAAACACAATACCGATGGTAGCGAAAATGGTAAGCACCGGGTTGGACTGCCAGGTGCCGATTAATGTTAAAAATTCGGCCACGAAATTTCCGAGTCCTGGTAGCCCGAGCGAAGCAAGAACAAACACCAAAGCAACCACTCCCATAAACGGAGCTTTGTGCCAGAATCCTCCCATTGCCGTGATGTCGCGCGTGTGAACACGTTCATACAGTGCGCCGGCCAAAATAAACAACGCTCCTGTGCTGATGCCATGCGTAATCATTTGCATCACCACGCCTTGCATCGCCAATTGGTTGAATGCAAAAACACCGAGTATCACAAAGCCCATATGGCTCACACTGGTATAGGCAACTAATCGTTTCAAATCCGTTTGTGCAAAAGCAAGCGATGCACCGTACAAAATTCCAATCACACCGAGCAACATGGCCCATGGTGCAAACTCGGCCGAGGCAACAGGAAACAACGGAAGCACAAAACGGATCAACCCGTATGCACCTGTCTTCAGTAACAGTCCGGCAAGAATCAAACTACCCGCGGTTGGCGCTTGTGAGTGGGCATCGGGAAGCCAGGTGTGAAATGGTACGACTGGCAGTTTCACCGCAAAGGCGGCAAAAAATCCCAACATCAACAATCGACCGGTTCCCTCTGAAAAAGTTGTTCCGAGTAACTGAAAATAGTCAAAGGTGTAAGTTCCGGTTTGATTGCCGTGAATAAAATACAAACCAAGAATCGCCAGCAACATCAGCAAACCACTCGCTTGTGTGAAAATAAAAAATTTAAAAGCAGCATACCGGCGATTTTCATGGCCCCATATTCCGATCAGGAAATACATGGGGATGAGCATTACTTCCCAGAAGAAATAGAAAAGAAACAAGTCCATGGTGAGGAACACTCCGGTAATGCCGGCCAACACCCACAGCAAATTGAAATGGAAAAACCCAACACGTTCCTTTATCTCGTTCCAGGATATGAGGACGGCAAAAATTCCGAGAAAGAATGTGAGCAAAAGCATGAGTAAACTCAAGCCATCCATGGCGAGCGAGAAATTTACGCCGAAGCTTGGAATCCATGATTTACTGTATTTTATAATCCAGGTATCGATAGTACCGGAATAATCCTGTAACCAAATTAGAATCCCAAAGATAAAATTGATCAAGAGCGCCACCAATGAAATCCATCGGGATAGCATATCACTCCATGTGGATGCAATCCAGGCGAGCAAGCCGCCAACCATAAGAACAAGGATGAATAAGAGCAACGTCATTTCAATTCAATTTTTATATCATCAGCTTATTAATCCCAGCGTCAATAAAAGGATGCCACCAATAACAATTCCCATTATGTACCACCGCAATACTCCACTTTGCGTGAACGAAAAAATCTTGTGAAAGAATTCCGCCAAGGCGACAAGTCCTGCATACAACTGATCGACCACATCACTTTTGTTGATCGAGGACAAATAAACAAAGGGCCGTACAAACAGGAAATTGTAAAGCCTATCAAATCCCCAGCCACTAAACCAAAACTGATGTAAATCGGCCGCTGAAGATTTAAGTTGATCCGACAGTTCCGGCTTCACGATATAAAAAATATAAGCAACATAAACACCAGACACAGAAACTCCGGCTGCAATCATCTGCACCATGTACTCAATGCTTTCAAACCCCTCCTGAACAGCAATGGAAGGAAGCACCGGTTTTAAAAAGTCTGAAAATACAGTGAGGTGGAAAAAGTTGTGCGGCAATTCGATGAACCCGGCTAATGTGGAGAGTCCGGCAAGTATGATCAACGGAGTGTTAATTAATTTTCCGGGTACATGATGAACGTGTGTTTTTTCCTTTCCAAAAAACGTAAGGTACACCATCCGGAACGTGTAGATCGAGGTAACAAATGCACCGAGCAAGGCTACCAGGAAGAACCAAATGTTTCCATTTTCTCCAGACAACGTCAGCCAGAGGATTTGATCCTTGCTGTAGAATCCTCCGGTAATCAGAGGAAGTGCTGCCAATGAGGAAGCTCCGATTAAAAAAGTCCAGTAGATAACGGGAAGTTTCTTTTTTAAGCCGCCCATCTTAAACATATCATGCTCATGATGCAAGGCCATAATCACCGCTCCGGCCGAGAGGAAGAGCAACGCTTTAAAGAAAGCGTGGATCATGAAATGAAAAATAGCTGCCGACCAAGCCCCCACGCCAAGCGCCAGAAACATATACCCAATCTGACTGATGGTTGAGTAGGCAAGCACGCGCTTCAAATCAAATTGAGTGAGCGCAGCAAAACCGGCAACAACTAATGTAGCTGCGCCGATAATTCCCACTACCATTAATGCAACAGGCGCCAATTCAAAGATCACATGCGTACGCGCAATGAGATAAACACCAGCCGTGACCATCGTAGCTGCATGGATTAGTGCACTTACTGGCGAAGGACCTGCCATCGCATCGGGAAGCCAGGTTTGTAAAGGAAGTTGCGCGGATTTTCCAACAGCACCGCCGAGCAACAGCAAGGCGATGATCAATACGGTGTCAGAACCAACCGAAAAAAGTTGAGGCGCTTTTGCAGCGATCTCCTGAATATTCAGCGTATGAAAATTCTGGAAGAGCATGAACAATCCAAAAGCCATAGCGGTGTCGCCCACGCGCGTAACGATGAACGCTTTTCGTGCAGCGTACCCGTTCTTCTCTTCTCCATACCAAAATCCAATCAACAGATAGCTGCACAAGCCAACCCCCTCCCAACCTAAATACATTAAAACCAAATTGTTGGCCAGCACCAAAATGAGCATGGAGCAAACAAATAAATTCAAATAGGCAAAGAACCTTGGATAGCCATCGTCATCCACCATGAACTCTGCCGAGTAAATGTGGATCAGGAAACCGACAAAAGTGATTACAAAAATGAATATGAGTGAAAGCGCATCGAGGTGAAAAGCAAATGCGGAAGACAGGCCTGCCACGTCGAGCCATTGCCAGGCCACATAGTCAAAAGATGGCGACGAGGAAGAAATAAAATCAACTCCAACCAACAACGTAACTAGGGCAGAAAGGCCAACACTCCCTGCTCCTATCAGCGGTACCATGGTCTTCGACAATCGTGATCCGAAAAGGACAAGCACGAACGCTCCGATGAAGGGTAAAGTGGGTATGAGCCAGAGTAAATTCATTTCGTTATTCGTTATTCGTTATTAGTTGTTAGTTGTTCGTGAAGTATTTTATCAACGAATAACTAACAACGATCAACTATTATCATCCTTTCATTTCACTTGCAGCATCACTATCCAATGTTTTTAACTGATGATGAATCTGCAGGATCAAGGCGAGCCCGACGGAAACTTCCGCTGCAGCCATCGTCAAAATAAAAATAAACATCACTTGCCCGTCTGGTTGCGCCCACTTTGAGCCGGCCACAATAAAGGCAAGGCCGGCAGCATTGAGCATAATTTCCACACACACCAGCATAAAAATAATATTCCTGCGGATGAGCACACCAATCAGGCCAAGCATGAACAATGTGCCGGCCAGTAGTAGTCCTTGTGTGATTTGAATTTCGTTCATTCTTCTATTTGCTCTAGGAAACGATGAATCACTTTTTTCTTTTGTCTTCCTAAATGATAAGCGCCTACAATTCCGGCCATCAACAACATGCCGCTGAGTTCAACACCTAATATATATTGTCCATACAAAGACTTCCCGACGGCTTTCGAATCAACCAGTTGGCTCGGTAAACCGGCTGCTCCACTATTGCCTATGCCTATTATATAGATTAATTCGCCCAAAAGAATAAAGGAGAGAATTGCAGGACCAATCCACACCTGAGGCGTTAACCATTTTCTTTCCTGTTCGATAGCCTCCCCTTTCAGGTTAAGCATCATGATGACGAAAATGATAAGTACCACAATAGCGCCTGCATAAATGATGATCTCCAATGCGGCTGCAAACGGGGCGCCCATAATAAAAAAGACAGTTGCCAATGCCAGGAATGAAACGACCAGGTAAAGCAACGCGTGAATAATGTTAAAGCGGGTGATCACCATGATCGTGGATAAGATGGCAACGGCTCCGGATATGTAAAAAGTAATTTCCATCGATAATTTAAATTCCAAAAAACAAATTCCAAAAAACAAACTTCATTCTGATTTTGAAATAATAGCCGAAAAATATTTTAAGTAACTCATTGGATTCTTCGCGTAACCTGATTTGAAATTCAATTTGTTCTTGATCCATAGTTGACAACGGGCTCAACCAAAGTTTACTTTCTTTTGCTTCTTTTCTACATACTTTCAATCTATAAATAAAATCCTTCTTGCTTAATGATTCATTTGCCTCGATATAGTTTGCCGCTACAGAGCCTGAAGACCTTACCAATTGTTTACCATCCTCTCGGTTAGGAATATCTTTGAATATCGCACGAACCAGTGCTCTACAATCTTTTGCGAACTGTCTCGTTCGATCCTCTAACTCATAGACCTTTGGCTTTGTAGATCTATTTATTTCCATATCACTTGTCACTTCGTTCATCTCACGTTCGTTTGGATTTTGTCATTTGAGATTTGGAATTTAAACTTATGGCATTAAGCTCTTTATATCTACCGGCGGCTCTTC
>Ga0206942_1007_pt1 | contig 76332 bp, 72 predicted proteins | sample Alteio_BWOrgHeat_6_FD_153253 | JGI IMG/M metagenome (GOLD analysis project Ga0206942, IMG submission 153253) | Enriched cells from forest soil in Barre Woods Harvard Forest LTER site, Petersham, Massachusetts, United States -... | ecosystem: Environmental > Terrestrial > Soil > Temperate forest > O... | reverse complement strand
AGGTTTTTAGTGAGTACCGGAATAGAAAATTACGAAAAGGCTCATGCCAAGGGAAAAGGAGTTATGTTTCTCACGGCCCATCTGGGTGCATTTGATTTGCAGATTACCAATATGGCCCTGCGCGGACTTAAGCCTAACATCATTGGGACTGCATTGGGGGATGAGCGGTTGAATGAGCTATTGGTAAAATATAGAAATGCCTACGGTGCGATTGCCATAGAGCGTGGCAAGGAAAGTATCCGTTTATTCAAAGCATTGAAGTCGGGCGGATCGATTGCCATCCTCATCGACCAGGATACAAAGGTAAAAAGTCGCTTTGTTAATTTTTTTGGAAAGCCTGCCTCCACCCCAATCGGGGCAACGAAGCCAGGCTTTACGTGGAATGATATTCGAAGAAAAAATCAGGAAACGGATGAAATAATAAAGAGCTGTATATTTTATTTCCTTGCGTAGCGGGCGTTTTTCCATGGTTGAAAAAATTCAAAGATACTACTTCATGGATTATTTGCTGATTGGAATGCGTGTCTTCTTTCTTTTTGCCACTGATTTTTGCAGATGATTATGGAAAATCTAAAACTAATCTATAGTGAATCTGTGTCATCTGTGGCTAAATTTGAATTCATGAAAAAATTGTACCTGGTCCGCCACGCCAAATCCAGTTGGGATAATATTGAAACAGACGACTTCGTGCGGCCGCTGAATGAACGCGGAGAAAAAGACGCTCCTCACATGGCCAAACAATTGAAGCATCGGGATGTTGTGCCCGGCCGAATGATTACCAGTCCTGCCAACCGGGCAATCTCAACCTGTCGCGCTTTTGCCAGGGTCCTTGACTTCGAGAATAAAAAAATCATCAGCGAGCCAAAACTTTATCATGCCAGCCCTGATATGATATTAAAGGTGCTGAGCTCACTGCCAGAACACAAAAGCAAGGAAGATGTGGTGCTGCTCTTCGGTCATAATCCGGGCATAACAGAATTCGCGAACGAGTTATTCAACGTCTCGATTGATAACATTCCAACGTGCGGAGTAGCCGAGGCGACTTTAGATATTGACAGATGGAAAGATATATCCTTTGGATGCGGAAAGATGGATTCATTCGATTACCCAAAAAAGGTTTAACCGCAGAAAGCGCAGAGTTTCGCTGAGGTTTTCTCTACTTCTTTAGCGGTTTCCTCTGCGAGCTTTGCGTTCAATGCATTTACTTTCTTCTTATTTCGTAAACATCGTGGCGATCCGCCGAAAGAACCGTTTCTCAAACTCCCAGAAAAAGTGAAACTGCCCAAAGAGGAATCCGTAAAATAGGAGCACCAGGTTGTAGATCGGGAGGATCAATATATAATAAAGTACCCTGGCCCAGCCTGGGATTTCGTAACCAAAGAAAAAATGAAGAATGGGCTTCATCAGCCACACGATTGTCAAACCCGTGCAGGCAAACGCGAGCAATATTTTTATTACTTGCCAAATACTTCCGGCTTTCCACCGTTGTTGAAGTTTTTGTAACCAACCCATACTAGCTTATTTGTTGAAGCAAACCAACATTACTCTTACGAGTCAGTATCTTATTTATCATTTTGCCAAATAAGCTACGTAGTACTCGTACTTGTATTCAATTAACTAAAAAGATTCCAAACTTCATGCGGCGGTAAAGGCGCTTGGATGGAAATTGTTTCTTTTTTTACCGGATGAATAAAAGTTAATTGACGGGCATGGAGGCAAATGCTCTTGTCTGAATTAGGGCTATCGTAACCATATTTTACATCGCCAACAATTACGCTACCCATGGATGCCAACTGCACGCGTATTTGATGAGGCCTTCCGGTGATGGGGTTCACTTCCAATAAATAAAAATCAGATTTGTTTTTCAGCACTCGATAATTCAACTCTGATCGTTGCCCGTCTTTGTTTTCCTTTATGAACGCAGTGACTTTATTATTTTTTTCATTCTTTACCAACCAATGCACGAGCGTCCCCGATGCTTCTTTTGGTTTACTTTTAACAATCGCCCAGTATATCTTCTTGGTTTGTCGGTCGCGGAACAGTTCATTCATTCGTTCCAGCGCTTTGGATGTTCGCGCAAAAACCACAACGCCACTCACGGGCCGGTCCAGTCGATGCACGACACCCAAGAAAACCTCTCCGGGCTTGCTGTATTTTTCTTTGATGTATTTTTTGCAGCGCTCCACCAACGGCTCATCCCCCGTCTCATCGCCTTGCACCAGTTCGCCTGACGGTTTGTTGATCACCAATAAATGGTTGTCTTCGTAGAGAACAAAGGAGGATATTGAAACAAGGCTGCCCATTAATAAATTTCCAAAATCCCTGAATCAGGATTTGTAAGAAAGGAATTGATTGCCTTGCGGCTTTCAATGAGTTTGCTTATTAGTTTCAGGTTACTGGAATTACCAAATCGTAACCAAATTATCTTAGGTGGATGCCCTTTCAGAAGTTGGAGGTCATAAAAATCCTCATCAAAAGTAACAATCGTAAAATCATTCTTGGTCGCAAAATCAAAAATCTCATGATCCTCACGCAGTCCGGCATCAAGTTTCGTAACTTGAATGCTTCCTGGGAAATGTGATTCGATGGACTGGATTACACGATAAGAAATATTTTCACCAAGCAATAGCTTCATACCACTACTGTTGCCCTTCTCTCCTTATCAGCTGAGTAGCCAAGGCAAGCTAAGATTTGATCTTTAGTTAGTTGAGGGAAGTCGCTAAGAATATCCTCGAAGGACATGCCTGACGCGAGCCAACTCAATACATCATAAACAGAAATGCGTGTGCCCTTTAAACAAGGCTTCCCAAACCGAATAGTTGGATTGATCTCAATATATTGTTTGTAGTCCATAATCAAAGTTAACACTTTTAATATTTGGTAACCAGTTTAAAGAAATGCACTTAACCGCTGAGAGCGCAGAGGTTCGCAGAGAACAACAACAAGTATTCTTTGCGCCTTCGCGTCTTTGCGTGAAAAGGCTCTAATCTTTAAACTCGCTCGTAAAATGAAAATTGATCTCAGGGAAATTATCCTGCACCATCTGCAGCCATGCCTTCGACTCCGCCATGAACACCAGCTTACCGTCTTTGTCCAGGGCGATGTGCCGTTGCTTGCTCGCAATGAACTCAGCCAACTTCTTTTCATCCGTGCTGCTGATCCAGCAAGCCTTATAAATATGCTGTGGGGCAAACTCAGCCGTAGCACCGTATTCTTCCTTCAGGCGGAATTGAATGACTTCAAACTGAAGCGCACCTACGGTGCCCACTACCTTTTTCTTTCCTAACTCAAATGTGAACATCTGCGCAACCCCTTCCTCCATCAACTGCAGGAGGCCTTTCTCCAACTGCTTGGTTTTCATCGCGTCTTTGTTGATGACCTCTTTAAAAATCTCCGGCGAGAAACTGGGGATGCCCGTGTAAAATAATTTTTCTCCTTCGGTGAGCGTGTCGCCAATTTTCAAATTTCCGGTATCAAACAATCCCACGATGTCGCCGGGCCAGGCTTCGTCTACCGTTTCACGGTCTTGCGCCATGAAGGCCGTTGCATTTGAGAAGCGAATGGATTTATCATTGCGCACGTGTAAGTAATTACTGCCGCGCTCAAACTTTCCTGAGCATACACGCAAGAACGCAATTCGGTTCCGGTGCTTCGGGTCCATGTTGGCGTGGATTTTAAAAATGAAACCCGTGAATTTTTTCTCATCAGGTTTTATTACGCGTACCGTGGTTTCCCGGTCCAGCGGGGGAGGAGCGAGGCGGATGAACGTATCAAGCAATTCTTTCACGCCAAAATTATTTACCGCACTGCCAAAGAAAACCGGCGCAACTTTTCCATCGAGGTAATCCTGCACGTCCAACTCGGGATAAACGCCATTCAATAACTCCACATCTTCGCGCAGTTTGATGGCATAATTCTCGCCAATGTATTGATCCAGCTCAGGTGAGTTAATATCCGAAATTTCAATTGCCTCTTCAATCTTCGTTTTGCTCGGAGTAAAAAGCTTCAAACTCTTTTCATACAAGCTGTAAACGCCTTTAAAAGTTTTTCCCATACTGATGGGCCAGCTCAGCGGATGCACTTTTATTTTCAGCTTCGCTTCAATCTCATCCAACAAATCAAACGGGTCTTGCCCTTCGCGGTCGAGCTTGTTGATGAAACACAGCACCGGCGTGTTGCGCATGCGGCACACCTCCATTAGTTTTTCCGTTTGCATCTCCACGCCCTTCACACAATCCACCACCATGATCACGCTGTCTACCGCGGTGAGGGTGCGGTAGGTGTCTTCGGCAAAGTCCTGGTGACCGGGCGTATCGAGCAAATTGATCTTAATGTCTTTGTAGTTGAAGCCCATCACCGACGTGGCCACCGAGATACCACGTTGCTTTTCAATCTCCATCCAGTCGCTGCGGGCATGGTCTTTGATTTTTGAGCTCTTCACCGCCCCGGCCTTCTGTATCGCCCCGCCAAAGAGCAGCAGCTTCTCCGTGAGCGTAGTCTTGCCCGCATCCGGGTGACTGATGATCCCAAAAGTTCTGCGCTTGGCTATTTCCTGTTCTAATGTCATACTAAATTTTCAAATTATCCTCCTAAGCTTTTTGTCTTGTTGATTTTTAGAGGGCCTGCCCTCCGGAGCTTTTTTAATCAACGAAGCTTTAGCGTAGTTGATAGCGTAGGAGGGCGCAAAAATAGTTAAAAGTTGAAAGCTAAGAGTAGAAAGTTGAAAGTAGGTTTGGCGGCCTGGCCAAGCGAAACGCAAGGCCACCAGGCTTTACACTACAAGTCCTCGCACCACGCACTATGCCACGCAGCTGTGGGCTTTCCGCTGCAATCCTTGGCCGAGTATTTGTCCTCAGGCCCTAAAGTGATCAGAGAATTTAAGAGATTTTTCTATGCCTTCGCTATTACAGAATTTAAGATCAATCAAATATTCATTTTGATCTGTAAGTGAGTTCATTTCAGAGAAATGTTGATTGCATTTGAAAAGGTTAGCCGCTATCCGTTCAAAAGTTAACTCATCCTTGTTATTAAATAAGCCGGTCATCAATATTTTAACGACTATCGGAATGTTTACCTCAACATAAAGGCCAGTAGTTTTTTGAAAGTATCCGCAACGGTGATAAATATTCCTCAAGTCAAACCCTCTGATGCAAAAATGCTCATTTGATGAGGGTAATAAATTATTTGGATGTGATCCATATTGCAATGAATATCCAAATAAAAAATGCGTTACGTTTTCTTCTCCCATAATGCAAAATTAGAACATAAATTAGTGCAACTCGCACTACGCTCTTGCACATTTTAAAATGAAAAGTGCAAAACAGTTGTTTCAAGCAATTTAACACGATATTATTTTAAAAAAAATGTGAAAAATATTTCAAGAATTATTGTCAATTAATGTTTATTAAATTTCGGAACTTGGATTTAGTATGGGTTGAACCAAGGATTTTGGAAAGATGAAGACAAAGACATTTCAATGATATTTTAACAATTAAAGCATGTTCAAAGAATTGTTTAAGTCAATGAGAAAATCTGCCCGGCTATGGAGTATTTCCAAGAAACTTGCTAAGCCTGCTGACTATGCGGATGTGTTTAAACTTTCGAAACGGTTCAAAGAAAAGGACAAGTACATCGAAGAACTCATTGATATTGCCGAAGCCGATGAATATGTTAAAAGCGTAATGAACGAGTATGAAGCCAGTCGGCAAAATTTGAGGAAACTGTATGAAATGCTTATAAGCTTTGGAGCCGGACAATATGCGGGAGGACATTATGTTGCAGCCTCAAGTCTTGTCTATGCATCGACTTTGAAATTTCTTCTTCACGTATCAATTAAACAACAATTTAGAGTTAATGATATGGACGCAAAGGATTCAGCCATTTTCATTACAAATAGACTGATCAAGTACTTTGAAAAAGGCGAGGTTGGTAAGGTTTCACTGGAGACTATGTGACAACGTCCTAATTCATAACTTCTCAATTTGATTTTAAAATTTCTTTCCAGCAGTGTCCCCTCTTCGTGGACGCTGCATTGTTCTGCTCCAGAACCCCTGCCTACCTGCAGGCTAAGCAAGCCCATCTGAAAAAATTGGAATAAATTGAGTGCCCGTCAGGTCGTCTTTAGGCCTCAAGTTGTATATCTGATATATGGAAACAATTAAAATAGATATTGTAAACCCCAAGGCCAAGAAGATTATCAAGGACCTGGCCGACTTGGATTTAATAAATATCCGCGGCAAAGACCCTCTCCAATCTTTTCAAACCCTTCTCAACAACCTGAGAACCAAAAACAAAGAAATCTCATTGGAAGAAACCACGAAAGAAGTAGAACTGGTTCGGTCGAAGAGGTATGCCAAAAAAGACTGAACGGATTGTAATTGATACCAATCTTTGGATATATGACTACTGCAGCGAAAAAAATTAAAAAGGAACACCTGAAGTCGTTGCTGCAACGCAAATCAGCAAAAGCAAAAAAGAATTCATCAGCTTTCTTCGGAAAACTGAAAGACGGAGTTGACGGCCTGGCGTATCAAAAAAAGCTCCGCGATGAGTGGAACTGACAGACTCTCTCAAGAAATTGAAAATGATTATCTTTGAGCATTCTTCCTTTTCAAAATGAAAGCGCTAACAAAAAAACGCACCCTTGCCGGAAAGTCACCTCGCAAAAGTGCGACCAAACAAAAGGTTTCTAAAAAAAATACAGGCTTTGAAAAAGCTTGGGCGTTTTGGAAAACCATCCAGGTGGACATGAGCGGGTTTACGTTCAACCGCGAGGAAGCCAATGCCCGATAAGGTTTTCATCGACTCCAACATTTGCTTATACATCCTTGACAAAGGCAATCCGAAATTTGCTGTTGCCAAAAGACTTTTACAAAGCAGACCTAAAATAAGTACGCAGATTGTTGCCGAGAATGTAAATGTCTGTTTGAAAAAATTTAAACTTTCAAAAACGAATGCACTACTCCATGCCAGAGGCCTGATGGAGGCGTGTGAAGTTCACTCAATTACCAATCAAATCTTAAGTCTAGCCTTGTTTATCATGGAGCGATATGAATACTCAATTTTTGACAGTATGATCGTTGCATCAGCTTTGGAGGCTCGTTGTGAAATACTTTATTCAGAGGATATGCAACACGAGCAACGGATTGAAAGTAAACTAACAATTATCAATCCTTTCAAGTAAGCTCCTTTACTTCTCCACTCCTTTGCGGTTTATTTTTTTACCGCAGAGTTCGCAAAGAAAATCCAAGGCGAGCCTCCAACGAGCAGCTAATTTTTTATCCCCCTGCAATTCACTAATTTAGTAAACCATGAAAAGGCTCGCCTTCATCCTGTTGATTGCTATTTCGCAGGTGGTGTATGGCACATCCATTCTCATTCCCATGGATGTTGCGCAAACCAATCACCTGAAAGCTTATGGTTTGGCTTATCTCGCGTTGAAGAAAGACGTCGCTGTCGATTGGTTCCTGAACTATCGCGGAGGAAGTTTTATGATAGCCTGGTCGGCTTGGTTGGAACGCGAATGTGTTGTCAGGGGAATTTATTTCGAGAAAATATCAGCCCAACAAGTTAATACGCTTTTAGCCCAGGTGTCAAACCCCTCCGTGAACATGGATGTGGTGCGACTCGACCAGGCACCACGCATTGCGGTGTACTCGCCCAAAAACGAGTTGATCGCTGACGAAAGTGATGCGGTGATCAACGTACTGGATTACGCCGAGATTCCTTACACCATTCTCTACGATGAAGAAATCCTGAAAGACGAATTAGCCAACTTCGATTGGTTGCATTTGCACCACGAAGATTTCACCGGGCAAGTGAGCAAAGAGCTGTTTCGACAGGAGAAACAAGTGGAATCAAAAATGCAGGAGATCATGGCAGCCAAACTGGGTTATGGTAGAGTATCGGCGATGAAATACGATGTCGCAAAAAAGATATTGGCATTTTGTTCGGCCGGGCATTATTTGTTCGCCATGTGCTCCGGTGCCGAAACATTTGACATCGCACTCGCCGCACAGGGACAAGACATTGAAAGTGAAATGAGTGAAGGTACAGGCGTAGCGTTGGATTATTCCAGGTCGCTGGCCTTTGAGAATTTTGAATTACAGGGTACTGGTCGCAACTTTTCGGACATCAACATCGGCGGCTGGGGCAACAACAATTCAGAAAATGATTTTTTCAGGTTGTTTCAGTTCTCTGCCAAGTGGGATGTCGTTCCTTCGTTGCTTACCCAAAACCATGAACAAGTGATCCGCGACTTCAATGGGCTCACCACCGCTTTCAATCCGGCACGGGTGAAACCAGAAGTACTGGTGATGGCCGAGAACAAACAAAAACCAAATGTGCGCTACATTTATGGTGAAGTAGGCAAAGGACATTTTACCTATTATAGCGGGCACGATCCGGAAGGGATGCAAGGTGGACGGGGTGGTGGAAGAGGAGGACCAGGATGGCAAGGTGGACAAGGAGGTGGCCGCGGCATGCCTCGCAAAACAGACTTGAACTTATATCCTCATTCTCCGGGCTATCGACTTATTCTTAACAATGTCCTGTTTCCTTCTGCCCACAAGAAAAGACAGAAGACGTAGCTTGGGCATGAGCGATCACGCACATGCCAGCACTCATGCCGTCCGGTATGACAGGTAAATGATGAGATATCGCTTCGAAGGGAGAAATCCAAAAATAAAACTGTCCGGACTGAACGTGGACTGTAGGTGCAGTGTTCCGGTCTGCCGACCGAAGTTTACGAAGGCAGGCATCCCGTTGAGTGAAAAAAATAATTTCCCCGCAGTGTCTCCAGTTTCTGGCACGTTGCGTTGTAATACGCCAGTGTTTCTTTTAGAGAGGTTAGAAATAAGAGAGGTTATTACCTTTGCTCAATTTACAACCCAACCATGGCTGACCTTCTCCACTACTGCAGGCAATTCCCTGAACTCGATCAGGCGCTGACGGACGAATTACTTAAAAAAGTAAAAACCAAAACGGTTCAAAAAGGTGATTATTTATTAAAAAAAGGTGATGTGTGCAGACACCTTTTTTTCATCAACGAAGGGCTTGCAAAAACCTTTTTTAACAAAGACGACAAAGAATTTATCATGCGTTTCTTTTCTGAGAATGTGTTATTCACTGTATTCGAGAGTTACGTAACACAAACGCCCTCTAACTTTAATATCATGGCCATCGAGAAGACTACGGCAACGCTGATTAGCAAGACAGAAATGGAAAAACTTTGCAAAAAACATCACGGTATGGGGACCTTCTTTAGAAAACTGGTTTCCATTGCCACGGTAAAAATGACCAGGCGGATCAGGGAGATGCTGGAAGAAAATGCCGCGGAACGATACCATCAATTTATAAAAGAGCACAAACCAATCCATCAACGTATTAGTCTTGGCGATACGGCAAGCTATCTTGGCATTACGCAACAATCGTTGAGCAGAATCCGGGCCCGGAAGTGATTTTACCATTTGGTAAAAGATAGGTCATCGGTTGTTTTTAGGTTTGTGAAAAAAAACGCAATCATGACAGCAAACACAACATCAACCTGGAAGGTTGACCCCAACCATTCAGAAGTTCAATTCAAGGTGAAGCACCTGATGATCTCGACAGTTTCCGGCACGTTCAACATATTTGGCGGTGAGGTGCAAACCGAAAGCGAGGACTTTAATAATACGGAAGTTCGTTTTGAAATTGACGCTAACAGCATTGACACCAATCAGGAAGCAAGGGATAAAGATCTTAAATCCCCCTCTTTTTTGGATACTGAAAAATTTCCGAAAATCCTGTTTACCGGTTTGCTGCGAAAGAAAGATGATAACCGCGAACTCCAGGGAGACTTAACACTATGTAACGTCACAAAGAGAATTACACTAGAGGTTGAATTTACAGGCAGCGGAAAAGGACGGTTTGGTGACATCCGGGCAGGGTTTGAGGTGAATGGAAAAATTAACCGCAGGGATTTTGGTCTGAACTTTAGTTTGTTGACAGAAACGGGAAGCCTTGTAGTAGGCGAGGAAGTAACGCTTCACTTCGACATACAACTAGTCAAGCAAGCTTAGCTCATTCTTTCAAGTGCCCACTCCTTTCGGGGACGCTGCGTTGTGATCCAGAGCCCAGGCGAGAGTCAGCCCTAACAAATTCATCGAGATTGGATTAGATGGAGAAATAAACCGTGTCGACTGCTGAAAAGGTGCATGTTAATTTTTGATTTCATTTTCAACGACCGAAATAGCCTTATTAATTTGAGCTAGTAAACTTTCTTCTTCCTCATGTTCGTCTTTTCTCCAGAAGTAGATGTATCCAATGATGCTCTCCGCGGAACGATCATTAAATAACCCTTTATAATCAGATGGAAATTTGCTTCCGCCAACATCAACACCGAGGTATTTGTCGCGTACATTCGCGCTGATGTATTGATTTACTAGCGGCATGTATTGTGTTATAATAATCGACTTCGTGGTTACCGCTTCCTCGCGCGAGTCAATGGCCACTTCCTCGAACGTGGCAATGAAGGATTGAATTTTCGGGTTTCGAATCACATGAATCTTGCCGGTCGTTTTAATGGAATTCAAAACGCCCAGCCGGGGGTCGAAGGTCCAACACCATTGCACCTCAGCGAAGAGAGAGTCAAGTTCATGGCCTTTATAGGTGCGGTAGTCGCTTCGGTAGATCTGCGAAATCTTTTCGGCTGCCATTTTTGACCTGCGGTGATAAGCCATTGCTTTTACCAGTTCATCGCGGTTGTCGGTCATCTCCTTTAATAAACCGGTTAACAAAACCTGCTCCGACGCCCTGTCTTTTCTTGCTTCACTCCAATTGTTTACCTGCAAGGCCAGCAGGATGCCGATAACCACCAGGACAATTTCACCCAACGCATAGGTAAGGTACTTGCCGACCCCTCTTTGGGTAAATGACTGGAATCTTATTTTGCCAAAAAAACTCATACATGTAGGGCTAAAGGTTACATCGCCGGCGCTGATCGATTATGCCTGTTGATTAAGAAATAAAATTATAAAAAAGGATGATGAAAAGTGCGTGTTCTTATTTGGAGAAACCGGAACACCCACTTTACTCTTTCTTCTTCCTGTGTCTCCCGTTTCGGGGGCGCTTCGTTGTGATTGCACCAGCGTCAAAGGCGAGACACTGGTGAGATAACAGTTGTTGGTTTCTCGACCAACGAGTCTTATGCTAACTCAGGCAACTAAAATCTTTTCTTACTTTTACCTTAATCTGCGTATGATCCCATCCGAAAACAATGGAATAAACAAGGACGGTTCATTCCGTGCCACACGCATTGGCATAAACTATTATACGCTTTCCGAAATCTATTCTTCGCTCGTCACCATGTCGTGGAGAAAATTTTTCTTTATTATTTCAGTGGGTTATGTAGTGCTCTCCTTTCTTTTTACACTCGCGTATGTCGTTACGGGTTTTGAAAATCTGAATGGTTTGCATAGCACAAACAATTCGAATCCGTTCTGGGAAGTTTTTCTTTACAGCGCACAAACCATGTCAACCGTGGGTGGTGCGGGAATTACGCCAGTCGGCAACGCAAGCAATTTGGTTCTCACGGTTGAATCCATGATGGCTTTGTTATGCATGGCCATTATTACCGGGTTGCTTTTTGTACGCTTCTCGCGGCCGGAAGCCAAAATTTTATTCAGTGAGCATGCGCTGATCGCACCCTATAAAGATGGAAAAGCATTGATGGTGCGCGTTGGCAATGCAAAAAGAATTGAGGTTGTTGAATTGTCTGCCCTCTTTTTCTTTCTCGTATTTGATCGGGCTACGAACAAAAGAAGCTTCTGGCCACTTGCCCTGGAACAGAGTAAATTACCTTTTATCTCTACCACGTGGACACTCGTTCACCCGATTACCGAAGGAAGTCCTTTTTTTAATACGGATCAAGATAAAATGAATACGTTGAGATTTGACCTCTCTATTTACATTGGTGCCATTGATAGTATAACCGGGCAAAATGTTTTTTCGAGGTATGCGTATCACAAAAAAGATATTATCTGGAATGCAAAATTCCTCTCTTGCGGTGAAATGAATGAGCAGGGGGAGTCAATCATTTACCTGGATAAACTTAGTGACTACGAAGAGCTGAACGAGTTTTAAAATGAACTTCACTGATAAGTAACGACTCAATATGGAATTCTCTGATGATTTATTCTCTTTTTCAACCCGATTGGTTTTTGGTACGGAAGGTTTGACCAACGACCTCAAGGTCTATTGGGGTAAAATGCTTTCCTTCTTTTATTCTTCTAAATACTCCGGGCAGCAATTCACCCAAAAGGAAATGCAATCGGCTCTTCAGGGTTTTAAATCGCAGGAAGAATACCTGGCTTCATTTACTGGTTTGAGTTTAGGAGATAAAGTGCTTGCCATTGTTTTGTTAAAGCTTCTTTATCGGCATACCCAGGTATTGGATCAGCCCATTGCTTCGCAGAATTTGAATCTACGAATAGAATTTTTAACCGGGAATATCGCCGGCGAAGACATTAACCGGATTGAAATCGAATATGAGAAATGCTTTCATTTACTCGCGCGGCATGAAAACCGAAGAAAGATTGTAGTCCCCGCAAGCATTGCACTGATTGCAGCAGACTATTTCTTAAAATGGATTATTCTTTTCCTATGCAGAATATACTCCGTTTCTTCAGGAGTACTTAATAGCTTGATGTTTATTGAATCCCTCCTCTTTATCGGGGTCTTCATTTACGTCAGCTATGCCGACAGGAAACACAATCAAAAGCTCTTTCAAAAGCACAAAGCGGTAGACGATTTTAAAATCGATTTCCAGTTCTCAGCGCAAAAATATACGTGGTTGGCGTTCTTCTTTACAACAAGCATCATCATTTCAAATTTTTCTGATGCCAAGGATGAAGGCGGAACCACGGTTGATTACATTTTCAATGTGGTATTATTTATGCTATACTATACGCTTGCACTGAGAATATTTCAATCCGGAAAACTTTCAGAATCAAGCTTATTGCGGCAGCTTCGAATTCAGGGAGGCCGAAATGAAACGCTTGACGCCGACGAGAACGATGAGGCAATTGTAAATATCGAAACAGAAATTAATTCGAGAACAGGAAGATTAGACGCCTATGTGCTGGAGAGCGCCCTTTTTGGAGCTCTCGCCTTTAGTGGCTTTCTTCAGATTATCTCTACCGATTTTGTTTCATTTAAGGAGTTGGATCAGTTTTCAAAACTCTTTTTTGATGTCGTACAAAACCTGATAAGTATGGACATCAACAAATTGAATCATGTTAGCCAGCAACTGTATACCAAGAACAACCTGTTTTCTTTGGCGGCTATTGAAACACTGTTGTGTTCGGGCTTCTTTATAGCAGTTATCGCATCGCGGCTAAGATTCAGCAATAGTGCTGATAAAGTAAAACAGGCGATTGAGATAGCAAAAGCATATAATAACAAAGAGGAATTATTGAAAGGATCACCCAACACCAATCCTGATCATTCAAAAATGTTGCTTCATTATAATTTAAAAATAAATGAACAAATCGGTGTAGCACGGAAGGCTTTGGAAGAGATCGGTCCTATTTCCGGCTATATGGAATATTTTAGAAATGCTGGGCTTTTAATGTTTCTTTTGGTTTTAATTAGTTGCGGACTTTTTGTTACTTCCTTTCTCGGCTGGCTGTATATAAGTATTGGAGCGGCAACCTGGATTTATTTTAACAGGCAAACGCTGAATTCAAAATCAAAAGAGTTAATCCTTATTCTCCAGGTTGAATTCACCAGACGACCCTATATCCTTTTAATTATCTCTTTGTTCATTTTGCTAACAGGCTTTTTGCTTAGAATTATTTGGGGCATGGAGGAAACTACCGTTTTAATTACCTCCGGATTTGCGGGGTTGGGGTTATATGTGTTTCTGTTGCTAATAGTCCTTCCACATTATGATGAATCTTTTGGAGCAATCGGGGAATCGCAAAGCAATTACTATTCCGGAAAATGGAATACCATTTTTATCTTGTATGCCTTTCTTGCTTTGGCATTCAGTTCATCGTTAAGTCTCTATTCATTTGTGCGGTATGAGTTTGCTTTCTCATTTTCTATAATAGTAGCGTTCTTCTTTGGGGTAATGAATTTATGTATCGGCTATTATTGCTGCAAAAAAAAGTGGCTGGGCCTTTTAATAGGGTTTGGCTTTTTAATTTATAGTGTCAATATCGGTGGTTTGGTTAACCCGACAGGAAGTTCGGGGAATGGTTCTCGACTCTTCCTTAGTATTATTATCGGATCATCATTGGTTAGTTTTTTGGCAACGACTATATGGAAGAATCAATTTCATATTTTAATGAAAAAGATTTCGTTGATTTATTTTTCATTACTTCTTTTCTTGACGCTTCCTTCTTTTTACCATATGGTGAGTCATCAGTACATTCCTCCTTTCTCTACTGCGTCCGTTGCACTCTACCAACACAAGACTTATCAATTTGACGGCTTGTATTATTGGCTTAATAATGAATCACCAAAAGGAATTAGTCGGCAGGAGAAATTAGATTTCGCCTTAAAGAAATGTAGAGCATATAGAGAAACATTCGGCGCCAAGAACGGCTTTACTTTCATTTATTCAAATAATTTCGAGCACCTGTATGCTTCCGCTGATTCCTTATTAAAGGCAGGAAAGAAGAATTCGGATTCGCTCACGTTGAATACGGCACTGAAATTTGCCAAGGAGTGTACGAGTATCCACGAGATTTTTAAATTTAAGAATATGATTTTTGGTGGTGAGGTTGAGGCAAATATATTAGCTGAAATGAAAAGAAAACCGGAGGCGATAAATTCTCTTACTAAAATTATAAACAGCGATGCGGAGGATGATGTGAAGAAGGTGATAAGAAATCGCCTGAAAGAAATACAGGCATTACAAATAAAATAGTCTATCCGGCTGTCCCCTTTCAAGCACTACCATTATTGCATGAAAAAATGAAAGAAGAATTAAATCCATAAAGACGATGGGCATCTGGAGTTTCAGTTGAAAATTTTAAGAGATTTTTCTAGGCAAAACTTGAAGACGATGTACGAAGCAAAATATTTAAGCCCAATGATACCTTCTTTCAACATTAAGAAGACGGTATCCTTCTTTACCGACTTACTTGAATTTAAAATCCGAAGGGATGATATCACGTATGTTGTTCTACAAAAGGACAACGTCATGGTTCATATTTTAAGAGCTGGCGACGATATTGGTGAAATGGAATTCTACGTTGAGGTCAATGACATCGAAAAAGTGTGGGCTACGATGAAAGATAAAGCGACCGGAATGAAAGTGAAAGAACCGTTTGACCAGGAATACGGCATGCGCGAAGTTCATGTTATCATTCCCGAAACAAAAACATTGATGTTTATTGGACAGGTAATAAATTGATTTACTTTTCCGAGACGCTGAAATAATCTTCAATGATGGCTTCCTTTTGATTCAACTTTAAAGTAGGATCGGTAGTCCGTCAGGCGCTTGAGTAAGTCTTTATTCTCCTCTAAAATCTTTGCTTTTTCCATTACACCCGCAGGTATTATAATGTATCCGTGCGGCCCTTTTCCATCGCCAAGAATCATAGGTCCACCGGAATGCGAGTTGCCACCAATGTCAGCTTCAGAGATGTAAGGTGCATAAAACATATAATGGGGTAACTCCATGGTGAGCACATTGGATGATGAGCCATCATAGGCTCTCATCATGGGCGCCACCATGTATGAAATCCCAGGCCTGGCCGGCGCTTTGTAGTACCCTTTATTGAAGCGCTCCGTCATGATGTCTTTAATCTGCGCAGCCGTGAATTTTCCCGAAGCACGCATTTCCTCTACATCAGCATACGTAGGCCAAATTGTTTTGGCACCTTCTGCATCGTAGGTGATCGAAGTTGCAATGTCATTACGGAACTCGGCATGCTCCCAGTCGGTGCGCATCACGAAACAAATAAAACCGTTGGTTCCCTGCTTGCCAATGTAATAACCCTTTTCAGGATCCAACAAATAAACGGTGGCGCCACCACGCACGTGAGGAGGCATAGAGCTAAGCGCAAAGTCGGTCTCGAGGTCTACCGGCATTTTCTCAAGCTTTTGAGCAAAACCTTGAATGGAAAAGAACACCACGACAAGGAAGGATAAAGTTCGAGGGTACTTTTTTGTCAACGGACTCCGGATAAGCAGTTTTTTCATCGGACTATATTTTAGTGAATTATTTTCTGCAAGTCTTTTTGATGGGTAAGCAAAGATCAGGTATTATTTCAAGACGAGAGGGGTGCGAAAGCGACAATATAAGGGGGCGATTCGACAGTCGTATATACCTTTGATGCGCGATGGCGTTATACGGCACCTGAATGGTGTGATTTTTGGTTGGATTAATAAAGAGACAATGATCATCTACAGCATCTTTTTTCTCAGCTGTGTCGTTTCGGAAATGCTGTGATTGTACCAGATTCCGATACTCTGGTGAACGATAGACCGTCAATTCATCAGTCGTTCCAAAGCTTTTTTTCCGCCTTGATTGTTGGGGTTCATCTCAACGGATTTCTGATACATTTTGATAGCTTCTTCCTTTTGACCTTCCTTCAAAAGCGACTCTCCGTAACTATCGTACACGTTCCAGCTTTCCGGGTAGAGCAAAACGTTTAGTTTGAAGATTTGTAGTGCTTCTTTATTTTGCCCATTGCTCATCATCCGGTACGCCCAATCGTTTAAATCACTTTCAGTGGGTTGAAATTTTGGGTTTTTTATCTTTTCCTCGTTAACTACGTCTATTGCTTTTTCAAACCCGCGTTTCTTTAATTGAACACGAAGTGTTGTAACCGGATCAGAAGCCGGTATGTCCGGGTTGTAATATCCGGCCAGTTCTTCAATAAAATTTTCGGGAGAACTTCCTCCTAAATTTGTCAATACAATAACCGCAAGATCATCATCCGGATAGACAAGAAATGCCGACCTTCCACCTCCCGACATGCCTACTGCCCGGTGCTTAGCGCGAGCCTTCATCAGGCCCCAACCCAATGCACCCGGGGTTGGTGTACCATTATTATATGTGCCCGCCGTCCACAAGGTATTGAGTGCTGCTTTCGTCTTCAGGAGTTTGCCGTGCTGTAACGCAATGATCCATTTCGCCAAATCTTCAGCGGTGCTATTCAAGCCCGATCCTGTTCGCTGAAAAGCAGGGAATTCAGAATAATTGTTCGTGAGCTTAGCTTCGTTCAGTTTTTGTCCATCCATACTATTCTTAAAGAAATAGGTAGGAGCGAAATGGGGAATGATATCGCGGGAATCGCCAAAGAGCGTGTTGGGCATTCCCACCATTTGAAACTGCTGCTCGTTGAAAAATTGCATAAATGGTTGTCCACTTAATTTATCGATGATCTTACCCAGCAAAACATAGTTGGTTTGATTGTAGAGATATTGCTCTCCCGTTGGAGCGTCCATCGGCATGGCCTTCACTTTTTCCCATGCTGCCGCTTCGCTGCCCAGTCCGCCAAGTCCGTGAGTTCCAGGATTAAATACATTCACAATATCAGGCAATCCGGAAATGTGTGTAAGCAATTGTTTGATGGTGACTGGCTGCCACAACACCGGGAGTCCATCTAAATATCGAGAGACAGGTGCTGAAAGCTCCACCTTTCCTTCTTCCACTAACTGCATCATAGCGACACCGGTGAAAGCTTTCGTGCACGAGTTAATGGCGAAAATGCTTTTGTTGTTTACCGGAACGGAATCCTGAAGGTTGGCCAGTCCGTATGATTGATTCAGCACAATTTTTCCGTGCTGCACCACGGCAACTTGCATTCCGGGAATACGCAGTTCTTTCATTTCATTTTTAATAAAAGACTCCGCATTCTCCGATTGTGCGCTACTATAAGCCGCAAAAACTGTACAGATAAAGAAGGTTGCTAACGCTGACCAAAAGCATTTATCTCTCATTTCAATCTGTTTTTGATTTGGGATTTAATTCCTTGCATTGGATAACTCCGGCAACAAGTAATGGTTACAAAAGGACTGAGCAATATTCTTTTTCCTGGAAGAGAAACGTAACCTTTTTCTACGCTGGCATGGGCAGCGTAAAATAAAATGTGGATCCTTTTCCCACCGTGCTTACAACACCGATTGTGCCCCCATTTTTCTCGACAAAATCTTTGCACAGCATCAAGCCCAACCCACTTCCCTTCTCCTTGGCGGTGCCGAGCGTAGAATGTTTGGTTCCGATTTTAAAAAGTTTTTGGATTGCCTCCTGGCTGATCCCCAACCCTGAATCCATTACCGATACACGAACATACCCACCCTCCGGCACGGCGCGTAATGTGATGGAGCCCCCGTCGGGTGTAAATTTGATGGCGTTTGAAATCAGGTTTCTGATCACCGTATGGATGGAGTGGGAATGAGCATTCGTCAGCAGTCGTGAATGGCATTCATTGGTAATTGTGATATTTTTATTGCCGGCGGAATCTTTGAGCAGCTCTATGTTTTCCTTCAGCGATTGCGCAAGGTCAAATGTTTCCGGTTTGAAGTCGATGGTGCCGGTCTGTGAGAGGCTCCATTCCAGTAAGTTTTCCAAAAGATTAAATAAATTCTTTAATGACCTGTCCAGTTCAAGTAAAAATTTTTTTAATTCTTCTTTACTTAGCTGATCTGACTGCAGCGATAGCAGTTTTAAAAACCCTGACAAGGATAGGAGTGGACTTCTCAAATCGTGGCCAATGACAGAAAAGAGTTTGTCTTTAGAAATATTGGTTTCGCGCAGAAGGTTGTTGTGATCGGCGATGGCAGCCTCTTTCCTGACTAGCTCGTCATTCAGTGCCAGTAGTTTTTTGTTGGTTTTTTGCTTCTGCCAAACAAAGAAAGAAAGCCCCGCAACGACAGCAATAAAAATAAAGAGCGAAGACATCCATGCTAGTTGTTGACTGTGCTTCTCTGCCCGCAGCAATTCTTTGTCTTTTTGCTGCTGCAATATTTTTTTTTCTTGCTCATGTTGATCAAACAAAAATTCGCTGTATCGGGCCCTGCTGTTATGTACTGAATCGCGAAGCGCATTGCTGGTTAGCAGATCGTTCAACGATTGTTGTGTTCTACCTCGCTTCGACTCAAGGATAGAAAGGAGCTCGTAAATCCTCTCGAGATCTACTTTGGATCCCATAAGTTGATAATAGCGGTGCGCTTCGATCGCATACTTGTAAGCTTTTTCTATTTCACCCTGTGCTAATTTTAGTTTGGCAAAGTAATATCGATTGTCCGCTTTGTCGATCTTGTCCGGTAAGGAGTCAATTAACTTCCATCCTGCCTTTAGCAGGGAATCAGCAATGGCATAGTTTTGCTGTTCGATCCGTAAGGCGCTGAACAAGTTGAGCAGATGACCATAGTTAGGATTTTTTTCTTTGCCCCACGCGAAGGCTTTCTTTAAATAGTCTTCGGCTTCCGCCAGTTTTTCATGGGCCAGGTATGACTGACCAATGTTCATTTGCAAGGTAATGATATACCCCTCTTGCCCTGATAAACCCTGTTGATAGCTGAGGGACCGCTTAAAGTAATCGATGGCCCGGTAATAATCTTCCAGATCGAATACACACCAGCCAATGTTGGCCAGGGCCCGGCTGACAATGATATAGTTATGTAGCGAGTCGGCCAGGTAAATACTTTTTTCAAAATAGGAAATGGCTGCGGGAAAACTTCCCCGAATGGAGTGGGTGACGCCGATCAATAAATAAGCCCATGCCGCCCCAGCCCGGTAGCGCTGGCGTTCGGACAATTCAAGGGCTTTTGCAGCATAGAGGTAAGCGGAATCGACATTGATAAATCGGTAGCTGTAGGAAATGTCGCAAAGTAGAAGGGTGCGGGCGGTATCTGATGAAGCGCCGTCCAGTTTGATCTTCAGGTTCTCCGGATTGCCCAAATTTTCCTGGGCACAGGCAGCGGTCCCTACCAGTAAAACAGCAATTAAAATCAGTCCCTTCATGCAAGACGGTTCTCGCAATCTAATAAAATTTGAGTGAAATGAATTCTGATCAAGTGCTTTTTTGGCAGTTGTCGACTTGATTTTGGCGAGTTATTTTAGTTTGGTGAACCAAGGTCATCATCCTGTTCAATTTTTTACCGATGTAAGCAAGGATTGGCTTCATTTGGTTTTCCCTATCATCACGATGGATTAAGAATTGTTGGTCAGGCGACCATAATCGTTGGCTTAAAGGACTGTGTAAAAAATTTCTTCTCTAGCAGGACCACTCGTTTTAGAGATTTCTAAGTAATGAGCGTGAGTCCGGGGTAAGGCTCTGGCGAGAAATCAAAGTTCTATTCAGACCGTTCCCCTTTATCAATCACCCACTCTACAGGCTCCTTATCATAATCAACATTCAAAAAGAATTGTGATTCACTGTTGGGAACATACTCCTTTAAAAAATGATCGGGAATCATAAACACTGCGGGCAAATCTCTCAACGGACCTTTGGCATAAAAAGCAATGTCCAGTTTATGTTGACCGGTCTCGAGAACTTTTGAAATTTCAGTTTGATTATTTTTCCGTGTAGGTAGCTTTCATTTTAGTGTTATTTAAATTATACAATCGCAATTCAACCCAGATCAACTACAAAGCTCAGGTCTTTTTCCCCGGCAAGAGTTACGCAGTTAATTTAATTGTTTACACAGTTCACGCATGTTGGCGTGGCACTTGTACTAATCCACCACGTTCATTTGTTATGAATTTGGAAATGATTTTTTACTCTATCAATTTGGTTTTCTTACTCATTATTCTGAGATTTAGTAAGGTTGGTAGATTAATAGTAAAGCTGCCAGGTCAACCTTATCCGGCTAAGGTAAACCCAATCAAATTTTTTCGGACTCGTTATTATTAAAATCCACAGTCTAACACGATGAGTATGAGTACAGAGAAGCAATTTAAAAGTGCGGCAAGGATCGCAGGCGCTTTATTCCTGGTTCAAATGACTGCAGCTTCCGTCAGCCACAGCGCACTTTTAGCACCTATTTTAGGTGATCAGGATTTTTTGACCAGAATGTCAACAGATTCAACGACAGTCACTATAGCCATGCTTCTCGATTTACTTTGCGGGGCCGCTGTTTTTGGGATTTCAGTTCTCTTGTTTCCCCTGTTGAAAAAATTCAATGAGAATATTGCGCTTTGGTATGTTGGTCTCCGGTTGAATGAATGGGTTTGTGTCACCGTCAGCGGAATTTTTCTGATGACATTGTTGTCTGTCAGTGATGGATATATACACACGAACACTTCAGATCAAGGGTACTTACTCACGCTGGGTACCTATCTTTTGAAGGCAAGGGGCATCACTAAAATTCTCATGCTCTTGGGCTTTTGCCTGAGCAGTACGCTGTTTTACTATTTGCTTTTTGTCGCAAAACTGCTGCCCCGGTTCATCACGGTGTGGGGTCTCATTGGGATTGCCTTCTTATTCGCGGAAGTGATGTCAAATATTTTTGGGCGATCTTTAGGTGGAATAGTTCTGATGTTGCCGATGGGATTGAATGAAATATTCCTTGGCATTTGGTTAATCGTAAAAGGTTTTGATAGCAGTGCCATTTCTACCGTGAGTAGAGCGGCACGGTGATCAATTCTCGTTCTCCATCACTTCTTTTTCAACCCAAACAATGGTCGTATAGAATTTACCCTTCGAATAATCAATTCATACATCGCAAAACACCCGGCAAACGTAAAAAGCAATACCAGTATAAACTGAAGGCGTACATCCAGATCCAACGGAAATATGAGCATCGAACCCAGGTATAAAAAGATCATGTGCACAATGTAAACCGGGTAGGCCGCCTGGCTTAGATAGGTTAATGCTTTGCCCGGACGATTCAGGTGCTTGCAGCCAAAGGCAAGAACAGAAAAGATCCAACAATCCGATTCAGCGACCAGTAAATAAACAGGCGAATTCATGTTGAAATAAGTGATCCGAAGAATAAATAACAGCATTGCTGCCGACAGTAATAACCATCGCCATCGCAGGATCATACTCCAAAATGAATCACCACTCAATACCAAGCAAAATCCAAAGAAGAAAGCCAGCAGTCCCAAAAAATATCCGTGCCACGTCATAGCGTACAATTCATACGGAGAAGGATGGATGATCAACGCCTCGGCCACAAAGGCAGCCATGACCAGGATCAAACCCAATGGATTACTGAAAATCTTCTTTATCAGCGTAACTACTTTTCCGTTTACATTATTTTTGAAATAAAAGAACAGCGGTGAAAGGACAATCATATAACTAAAAATATTTCCCAAAAACCACAGATGGCCGGGATAGGGCGTATACCTTAAGTCCATTTTATAATAGTATTGAAGAAGGGAGATGGGAATAGGCACGATGAAGAAAATGCCAAACACAAAGGGAAACCAAATTCGCCAGGTCCGATCGATGATCAGTTGTTTCCAGTTTCTGTTTTGAATTGCAAAATATACGCCCATTCCGGAAACGAAAAACAAAAGCGGTATCCGCCATACGTTCAGCATGGTCATGGGAATCCACAACGACGCCCATGACTTTTGGTTGGTGATGAATCCGATCATGAGTCCCCAGGGTTGAAAACCGATCGCCACATGGTAAAGCAGGAGCAAGCCAATGGCGATCACACGGATCCAATCGATAAAATATCTTCTTTCGATGATTTGCATGTACTACGTTAAAAGTTGTAAGTAGGGAGTGATAAGTTGCATATGAGGACTAAATTATTTCAACATGGCAGCAATTACCGGACGAGTTTTTTCGATGTAACCGTAATCCAGTTTCAACCCCATAGGACCAAGCATTTGCTGCATCATTTCGTAAACACTTTTAACCTGGGTGTAAGACCCGGCTACCGATTCATAAGGTGTGGACCCAAAATTATTCTTGATGGTTTTGTCCGCGCCTTTGTCCAATAACATCTTCACAATCTCCGGACGGCAAAAGAAGGCGGACGTGTGTAATGCAGTTGAACCATCTTTGTTCTTGACGTTTAGATCAGCACCGGCATTCATCAGAATTTTAGCTGCCTCCGTCTTTCCAAACAAAGCAGCCGATATTAATGGGCTTGAACCACCATAGGGATCTTTTTCATTAATGTCGGAGCCCGCAGCGATGTGTTGTTTCAAGGCTTCTAGATTGTCGGTAACCACAGCCGTGTGAATATCAACCTGCGGCGGCTTCACTTCAGTTTTATTGGCCAGGCTTGCATCCTTCCTTTGTGCAGCGCTTTCCTTGCTTTTGCAAGAAGCAAGAATCACCAACAGCGCAAAAAAAGTAATTCCGGTTACGGATTTCAGGGGATTGATTTTTTGTGTTTTCATGGTCTTAAGTTTAAATTTTTAATGACGTAAAGAACGGGTGACCGACAAGGCGGGGCTAAACAACCTTGCGGACAAAACCATCACATTTGCTGAAAACCGTATAAATTATGACGCATCGATATAAACTATGACGCAAGTGCAGGATTTAGAGTAAATTGACTTCGAAAAAATCGGCTTAAGAAATGCCGTTTTTGAAACAGTTTAATCAATTCCTATTCGTTAAATCTCATTAGACACTATGCCGGAGGCGCCCATCGAAAGTGATTTTTTAAGCCAACTCACGGACATGGTAGAAAAAAATATTTCCAACGAGCAGTTTGGCGTATCCGAACTGGCCGGCGCCATGAATATGAGTCGCTCCAACCTGCTGCGCAAGGTGAAGAAGGAGACGAATCTTTCAGTCAGCCAGCTCATCCGGGATGTGCGCTTGAAACGAGGCATGGACTTGTTGCAGACAACCTCTGCTAATGTTTCTGAAGTATCGCACCAGGTAGGTTTTAGCAGCACCTCTTATTTTATAAAATGCTTTCGTGAATTTTACAGTTTTCCGCCGGGTGAGGTGGGCAAACGAGGCCCGGAAGAAATACATCCTGTCGCTCCATTGAGTCGAAATGGAAAAATTTTTATTGCCGGCTCGATTGGATTGGCCACGGCTATCATCATTGGGCTACTTATTTATTACAGTCCTCTGTCAAAAGCAGCTGCCTTGGAAAAATCCATTGCTGTTTTGCCATTTAAAAATGAAAGCAATGACTCTACCAACGTCTATTTGATTAATGGGTTGATGGAGTCGACACTCACTAACCTTCAAAAAATTGAAGACTTGAGAGTGATCAGCCGCACGTCATCTGAAAAATACAGGAGCCTGCGCAAGTCCATTCCTGAAATGGCCAGAGAATTAAACGTGAATTATTTTGTTGAGGGAAGCGGTCAAAAAATTGGCGATCATATTTTGTTGAATATTCAGTTGATTGAGGGCACCAGTGACAAGCATTTGTGGGCCAAACAATATAAAAGAGAAGCAAAAGATATTTTTGCCTTACAGCAGGAAGTGGCCAGAAATATTGTTGAAGGGATTCAAGCCATTATCACGTCCGAAGAGAAAAAGAAAATTGAAAAGATTCCTACCGACAACCTGGCGGCTTATGATTTCTTTTTGAAAGGAAGAGAAGTATTGTTTCGCGTCAACGAGGGAAACCTGGAGAAAGCCATCACCTATTTTAATAAAGCGATTGAACAAGATAACAAGTTTGCTTTGGCTTACGCGGGTGCCGCCATTGCTTATTATTACCTGGATGCATTTCAAACCAATCCGAAATACACAGCGGAATTGAGCAATTATACCGACAAGGCGTTGCTCTATGATTCGAAGTCGGACGAGTGCCTTGTAGCGAAAGCACTATTCTATATGCACAAGAAAGAATACGACCAGGCCATTCCTTATCTCGAAAAAGCGTTAGAGTATAATCCCAATTCCAGCTTGGCAATTTTCTTCATTTCTGATTTATACAATGGCTTTACGCCTAATACCGCTAAGTATTTGCAGTATGCGCTGGTTGGTGCCCGGATAAACGTGTCGGCCGATTCCGCCACGGAAAGTTATACGTACATGCACCTGGGCAATGCCTTGATACAAACCGGGTTTATTGATGAAGCATTGAAGTACGTTGATAAGTCATTGTCCTATAACCCTAACAATCCATTTGCTGCATGGCTCAAAATCGGAGTCCTTTTTGCGAAGACCAAAGACGCTGAGCAAACTAAACAACTTTTGATAAAGGAGTTGAACAAAGACACAACTTCCCGATTTTATCTCATGCAGGAGGTTGGAAAATTATATTACGTCAAGCGAGATTATAAAAATGCATATCAGTATTACAGAAGGTTTATTGCCATGAAACAAGCACTGAAGGTGGACATCTATAAAAATGAAGACTTGAAGATTGGCATTGTGTTGGATAAGCTGGGAATGAGAGAAGAAGCTGCTGCATATTTCAAGACGTTTAAGGAATATGCCTTCAGCGATAAGTCGATTTATAAAGATCTGAATTTAATGGGGTATTATGCCTGGATGGGTGATCAACAAAAAGCTTTGGACCACATGAAGCTGTTTGCAAAAGAGGACAACGTGCAGTATTGGGTTCTCTTTCTTGCCGATGATCCAGTGTTCGATGAGCTGAAAAAGCTTCCGGAGTTTAGAAAGGTGATGACTAATATTGAAAATAAATTCTGGGATAATCACAAAAAGATTCTGGTAATGCTGGAGGAAAAGGGGTTGCTTCGTGACCTTGAAATTGATGGCTAAAAGAGATACTATGACGATATACGGCATCAAAAACTGCAACACCGTAAAATCAGCCCTCGTATGGTTGAATAAAAACAAAATTGAATTTGAATTCCATGATTATAAAAGATCAGGAATCACAGAGGCTAAACTAAAGGAATGGTGCAAGCAAGTGGGCTGGGAAAGTTTGGTCAACAAGCGCGGCACTACCTGGCGGCAATTGGAAGAAGCCGAGCAAAAGAAAGTGGTCAATGAGAAATCGGCGATCGCATTCATGATAGAAAAAGCGAGTGTCATCAAACGACCTTTGATTGAGAAGAACGGCAAAGTCGTATTGCTGGGTTTTGATGAAGCAGCTTACGAAAAAGCTCTGAAATAGTTTTTAAGCTGATCTACTCTGTCCGCATGGCATCGTTCGGGTTGGTCAAGGCGGCACCAACCGAGGGGTGGTGAAGGGAATGGAATTATTTTTTCCCTGATCAGCCTTTTTCTTTTTTGGAAATATAAAGAACGTAGCTGATAATTGTAATTCCCGCGAAATAGGCGAAAGCGATCCCGTGTATATTGACGGTCGGAATCACTGCTTTACTTGTCACTCCACTTTTCAAAAAAGTGAACATGCCATAGGTATAAGGGATGATATAGCCGTATTTCCAACTCAGGGAAGCGAGTGCTCCGACCCAAAGCATGAAACCCGTGCCAACGGGTACCAGAAAATTTTTATAGTTCAGACTGATCAGGTATTGAAGTGCCACAATGGGCAAACAGTCGACAAAATAATAGGCATCCAGCTGAAGAAATAACGGATAAGGGATTGGAGCTTTTGGATAAGGCACACCGATAACGATGATATAAGGAACAAGGGCTGATAAGTAGATTCCCAGGTTGAACAACACAAAAAAACAAAACATTAGCACGATAATCACGGCAAGTTTTGAAAAAAAAAGTGTCGTATACCGTAACGGAAGTATATGCACTTGCTTCCAGGTATTGTTTTTATACTCGATCTGGGTGATTAAACTTGTAGTCAGGATCACTCCCAGGGGCAAAAGAAATATGGCCATCGATTCCCAGGAATTTTGCCAAAGCAATTTCCAGAAATCCGCTGACGAATAAACCGAAGGCAATGTCTTGTATTGAGTTACTCTTGCCACGGTTACAATGAAAGGCGTAAAGAATCCGCCGATAATGACAATCCATGATGCCAGGCTGCGTTTTGTTTTAAGCCATTCACTTTGAAAACTATGGATGAAGGAGAGGGTCATGGCTTAACGTTGATCACGTCCATAAATATGGATTCGAGGTCATTGCTAACGGCCTTAATTTCAAACACCTCGATTCCGCCATTCACCAATTGTTGATTGATTTTCGCGACCCGCTGTTTTGAAACTTCCGATAAAATAATTTCGCCATTCTCGCCAACAGTAATCGGATTATTCTCCGAAATAAGTTGAACTGCACGGGTGTCGTCATTGGTTTTGAAGACAATGGAAATCGCATTTTTCCGTTTGCTTTTGAGTTCATCCAATGTTCCCTGAAACAGCAGTTGACCTTTACTAATAATTCCCAGATGAGTTACCAGTTTTTCTATTTCTGATAAAAGATGGCTTGATACGATAATGGCAATGCCATTTTCCTTATTTAATTCTCTTAACAATTCACGAACCTCAATCATTCCATTCGGATCCAGACCATTGGTCGGTTCATCCAAAATAAGCAAGGACGGATGGTGAAGCAATGCTATGGCTATGCTGAGTCGTTGCTTCATACCCAGGGAAAATTGGTTCGCTCTTTTCGTTCCCGTATTGGACAACCCCACCAAATTCAGGACTTCCCCAATGTTGCTTTGGGGGCATTGGTAAACTTTTTGAAGGAGACTCAGGTTTTCGGAGGCCGTTAAGTGCCCATACAGCGAAGGGCTTTCGATCAACGAACCAATTTTTTTTAAGATAGCAACACGGTTTTCCGAAAATGGTTTTCCGAAAATGAAAATGTCCCCCTGTTGTTTCTTTAACAATCCCAGGATCAATCTAAGCGTAGTGGTTTTGCCCGCCCCGTTTGGCCCTAAGAATCCATAGATACTGCCTTCCGCGACATGAAGGTTAATATTGTTTAGCACCAATTCATTTTTTGAAAATTGGTGACTAAGGTTGTTCGTTTCTAAACAATACATTTACCCGGTTTGGGTGGAGACGAGAGTAGCCAATAATTTGTTACAACAGTAAAACCGTTGTTGCCTTGCCAATCTGAAAAAGTGCAAGGAAATACGACAAGATATTTTTCGTCTCTCCTTGCCTTTGATGTTGGCTCCTGAGTTATTTGTTGATCTTTCTAAAAAAATCGGAAACCGTTACGACTAATAACTTTGTTCCGGAGTCAAACTGAATGCTTGTCAGTTTATCTTTTCCCGAATTTTTAATAAAGTTCACTTTTCCTTTTCCGTGGTTAAGGTGGAAGAGAAAATCACCAGCCTTTAGTTTACCGATTTCTTCATCCGTAAAGGAGTCGCCAACATAATCGGGAAGTGGTGAAATTTTCGGCAAGCGGGGTTCCTTGGCTTTGGGCTCTTCTTCCTCGGCTGTTTGATCAGGGGCTACCGGGCTGGAGATATCGGTATCGACCATTGTATTTTGGACGGTAGCTTGTGGAAGTCCAATACTGAGGCGGTTGAGCAATTGGTGTCTGTCCTTTTTTGTTTCAACCGCCTTTTTCAAAGCTTCGCTTAGAATTTCAATGGCCTTTTGAACGGTGTCTATTCTCAGTGATTCATCATATTCCACCAATCCAAAGTTGTTGGTATCAAACATAACGAATGATTTTGTGTCTTTAACCAGCGTCACGGGTAGGTCGAGTGAGTGTCGGACAGCAAGTCCATAAAGTGCATTTGAATTATTCGCGCTTAAATCGCAAAGGGCGATCTCACTGTCAATGATATTTTTTACGATATCCAGGGGGTTATCGTTTGTGGCAATATCTGATCGTGTTGGCCAATACCCTGCTGCACGGCATGCCGGGACAATAACATAATCGTAAACCCTATTGAAGTGTCCCTGAGGATACCCATTCGGCTCACCGGGAGGCATAATAATGAAACATCTATTTTCCATGTTGATTTGTTTTATTCGTCGAGTAATGCATTTACAAAGATAGTTTCCGGCATCCAATTTAATAAAGTAATGGTTATCAATGAAAACGTACTCTCTATTCATGAGACTTCCTCCTCATTGGCGTTATTCGGGTCGGTGTAGCCTGATGGGCAAGACCCCTTGCTGATGTTCTCCCGACTAAGATTGAAATTTCGTTGATGCACCCATCGACTCACGAACTCTGTTATTGCTGACTTTTTTTGCACGGCATTGTACGTGCCTTCTCTAAAATGGTTACATCATCACCACAAAAAAAAATTCTGCTGGATATCATATAATTTTTTACTGAACGCTTTTGACCCATTGTCCGCTATTTCCGAACAAATTATTTTTCGGACACCGCTTTTATTACGTACCAATCCCTTTTTTTCGTTTTTCTGTCGTTGGCAAAGTTTTGGCTGGTGCAAAAAAGTACGTTGTAAATAAAATAGTAAGGTCAGGGAAAGCACAAATCCATTGTAACCATTTTACGGACTAAGAGTAATTGATGTATGAAAAGAAAATTTAAGTTTATGTTAGTGGTTGTGTCGTGTTTCACCTCGATGGTGGTTAACGCACAGTCCGAAAGTGAGGTAGCGATTGCCGGCACTCCCTACCTCGATGAAGTCTATGCGAAGGGGGTGATCTGTTATGCCAACAAGAGCCAGGTGATGCCCGTCCGGTATAACGCATTTCGGGATCTGATCGAATACCAGCAAGGTAGCACTACACTCGTGCTGGATCCCAATGCTACCATAAAGAAAGTCACTGTTGGCAACTTTACTTTTATGCCGTTACCTTACGAATCAAACGGCAAATCGAAGTACGGCTATTTTGCTGTGTTGGACAGCGGCAAAGTCAGCCTGTTCGTGAAGAAGAAAGTTGTCTTTACTGCCTTCAAAAGGGGAGGCCAGCTGGATGGCAGTGATCAACCCGCTGAGTATAGGAAGTCGGCTGACACATTTTATTACCGGATCGGTGACGGAAAATTGCAAGAAATGGGCAACATCAAATCCATGATTGCCTCCTTGCCTGATAAGCAGGAAGAGCTAACCCGGTTTGCAAAGAAGGAAAAGATATCTCCGCGAAAGGAGAAAGAACTTATTCAACTCATAAAGTTTTACAACTCATTATAGTGCTTGTGCCGTCAGGCATTCTCATGACGATAGCAAGCTCATCATCACCATCAGTTTGAGCGGTGAGTAAATTTGGTCGCTGGTTAATCAACTAAAAAAGTATCAGAGGTCGTAAATGTTTTACCATTGACAGTAATGGTAATGTTAACATTCCCGGATAAGCCGGACGGCAAATAAACGGCAACCCGATTCTTACTGCTGCCAGAGAGATTACCGGCAACTCCGTTGAAAGAAACCCGGTTGTAATTGTTGTTGTTGCTGAATCGTCCATACAACGTTACCAGTTGTCCTGAATGTCCTTGAGTTGGTGAAAAAGAGGTGATGGAGGGGTTTAGTATGATGAGTTTATCGGAGCTTGTCTCCGAGTAAAAAGCATCCACCGTTACATTGATCTGGCCGGCCTGAGAAATAGGCGGCACCGTAAGGGTAATGGACTTATTATCATACAACAAGACTTCATAAAGCAATTGGCCGCCGAAAAAAACATTATCGGGACCATAACGATTAAAGTTTTCCCCAAAAATCGTAAGGGTATCTCCATCTAATACATTGGCAGGACTGAATGAAGTGATCTGTATTGGAGAAAGAGACTGACTCTTAAAGATTACCGCATTGCCAATCACCGTCTCTTTTGCGGTCCTTGCATAGGCCATTACATCATAACTCAGGCTTGTATTTAAGTTTTGATTTACTTTAATAAAGAACTCGTTAGTGAAATCTCCACCGAGAGAAACTGAAAAAGTATCAGGCACTGTCTTAAAGAGAGTGTTTGGTCTTTCAACGTACTTAAATCCAAAATCAACAACAGGGTCAGTGCCGGGTTTGATCACCTGTGCATTAAACTGTGCTCCGGTGTCATCAATATTTGTCACGGCTGTTGTTTGAATCAACGGATAAGGCTGCTGCCTCGGATCAAAATCCTTAGTACATGACCCTACCAGAATCGGTACCGCAAAAAGGACTTCTTTTGAAAATGTTAGTTTTAGCCGCATCCTTCAAAAATAAAATGACCCAATTAGAGCCAGAGATTGATTTGGGCCTGCCTCAACATCGATTAGTTTTTTATAGCGTAACTCAAAACTTGCTGCCCTGGTTGGTGTCATCGAATATTCAAGTCCGACACATAAGGTGCCGCTCACTTGAAATTTTTTCACGATATCCCATGCACCATGGTTCAGGTAAGCAGTCGATCCTAGGTAGGTAGTCGTCAGCCATACATTTTGTTGTTGTGTATAGATGGCAGGAGTTGGACCCAACGCTATAAAAGGCCTCCACGAGGAGGAAGACCCTCGATACTTAAGGAACAACGGGAAGCCGATGGTGGAGAAATTGTATTGATATTCAATAGTAAAGTTGTTGTCGGTTTGAGGTTTATTAAAATTACTTTGTTGGTAGGTTAACTGAATGTTCGTAAACCACGATGGCGACATACCCAGGGGAACGTCTATGAAAATACCAACGATGGGTGATGAGGCAGAGGCTTGTAAAAAAATGTGATCTGCGACACTGCCTAAAGACTGGCTGCTAAATTCGTAACCCGCAAATGCTCCTAATCTTAGCCTGGGGAAAAGCCCGGTATAGCACGTATTACTCAATAACACCGCTCTCTTCAAAGAAGCCTCTCCGTAATGAGCCAATGTAGCGATTTGTTGATTTGAACGACAGGGTTTTAATTGAGCGCTGAGCTGGTCTTTTAATGGAGTCTCTTTATTTATTTCGACCAACGAGCTATCATGCTCTATAAAAAAACGGGAGCCTTTTTTTTCTTTCAGTTCATATAGCGCTCGCTCTCCATTGACGAGTCGAAGCAAAAAATAAGCAGTTGCCTGCTGTCCATCTTGGACCGCCCGCTTGATGTATACGTCTCCCTTGATAAATCCGTACTCCTCTACCTGGTCTGGAGTATAGGCAATAGATTCCTCTTTCTCAGCAAATAGCAACTGCCTGTTATTCTTAAATAATCCCTGATCAGATACAGTTCCCTGAATATATGAGGTACCTCTTCTCAGGTAACCTAACTGTGCAATCCCTTTGCTTGATAGTATCAACATCACCAGACCTAGCATGAAAATCCTTGTACTCAAAACTGAAATTCTTTTGGTAAGAATAATTTTCAAAGATAACTTTTTTAAAATCGCCTTAAAGAATTACCTACCCAGCCATAAGAATATTCAAGAGCAAGGTTTTACGAAAAAAAAAGCGCGCGTTTTTGCAACGCGCGCTACGAAAGAAAATAATCTGACTTATTTAGCTTGACTCCAGGGTGGTGTGATCCCGTTCATTCTTGAATAAGCAATCAGTTGACCCAAGTGTTCATTGGAATGCCCAGCGGCAATCAACACCGCCGACATGTCGGTGTATTCACCGGGAAATGGAAATTCTATTTTCTTAGCAAGGTCACCATCCTTGATGTTTTTAACGGCGGTGATAATGGACTCATAAGACTGCTTAAGTGCTGCCTCAATGGCTTCCTTGGTCTTCAGATCTTTTTCCAGGGTTTCCATTTTTACACCTTCTGGAATTTTAGCGCCCAATTTTGAGGCAAAGAAATAATTAGCCGAAACGATGTGCGCAAATACTTCGGCAAACGAGCGAACTCCCGCTTGAGGGGCCCAGGCAAATTTTTCAGATGGGATTACCTGGGCAAGTTGCATCACCTGACCTGACGAAAATACGAGGTTTCCGGATGCCTCCTTTTGCAGTTGCCCCTGACCAAATGCGTTCAAGGAGAGCAATAACACAACGAGGGTTAGTAGTTTTTTCATAATGGTTTGTTTTGGTGAAATAAGTCATTTAAGGTAAGAAATAATTTCCGTATTGCAAACGAAGCCGGATGGCTACGCCACGAACCATGGACTATCAAAAAAAGAATTGTTCGAATACAATCTTGCCATCCTTTACTTCATAGACGCAAACTTCTTCGAGGGTCATTCGGCCCATGCCTTTGATCGTAGCATCCAGCACCATCACCACGCTGAAATAACGTCCCGCTACGATAGCGTTGGAGAACGAGCCACCATGACGTTGTTCAACCATGGAAGCGAATTGTGCCCCCTTTTCAAATACGGCTTTCTTGCCGCTGGCCGACTTCACCATAGCGTTGGGCGGTTCATGGCTCACAATCGAGTCGGCATAGAGCTCTTCCATGACTTTTTGAATTTCGCCCTGACGGCAAAGCGCTACCAGGCGATCAGCTACTTGTTGAGTGTTCATAGTTTTTGGTTTTTGTTTGCTTGATGACGAAGCGGTCTGCCTGTTTTGGACAAGTTCAGGAATTTTTTTTTTGATTATTTTATTGACCCAACATCTGGTTATGATTTCAATAAGTGCGGTGGTAGCGTAACAGCCGCTCTTTTTTACTTATGTACTCTTTTCAAAAGAGATAAACCGCGAGGATGGGCTAATTTTTAAGGATAACAAATTCCACCCGCCGATTCAACTTACGTCCATCTTCAGTATCGTTTGAGGCAATCGGTTTTGTGGCTCCAAATCCTTTGCCTTGTATTCGATGTGCACCGATTCCCTTTGAGACCAAATAGGATTTTATTTTGTCAACGCGATCTTGCGAGAGTGTTAAATCCTTTTTAGCATCTCCCCGGTTGTCGGTGTGGCCGTCAAGTTCGATCTTAACTTTTGAATTGCTCTTTAAAAAAGCAACAACTCCATCTAATTCATGATAAGATTCTTCCAGCAAATCGGTAGTGCCCATGTAAAACAAAATGCTTTTTAAGCTGATTACGGCACCCACCTTAATGGGTTGAAGTTTGAAATTCCTTTCCATCATTTTCAGTGCGGAGCTTGAAATATCGAGCCGTTCGGAAAGGGTTACAAATCCGGAAGTCAACACCTGGATGTTGTAGTGTTTGGAAAAAGGAATAGTAAGCTTAAACCTTCCATCAGGGGTAGAGGTGGTAGCATGCGATGAGTCAGATTTAAATAAAACCGTTGCCGTCAACCCTGCGCCCGTTTTTGAATTAGTGATTTTTCCAGTGATTACGATCCGTTTATCCCTCCGGATTAAGGCTTCATTTAAATCTGAATAAAACTGATCCAGCACTTTTCGCAGTGCCATTCCAACCGTCACGTTTGTCCCCTCTTCAATGCTCATCAGCAAGCTTCCTTCAAATTCGTTGTCGGTACCATCTGTTATGTAAAATGATTCATAGGTATTGCTGATCAGTAAGGAGTCGTTCAATGTTGCGACTAGCGCCAACCTGACTTTAGCGAACGATTTTCCCCGGATGAATTTGACTCTTGGATAAAAAACTTCAACCGTTGGTTCAATGACAATTTTATCACGAGGTGTCACGTGAGTGCGGGTTATCTCAAATCGCTTCACATCGGATTTAATTTTATCCTGAATTTCAATCATGGTGGATGATTTAAAGAACTCATCCATCGGATGAACCTTTATATTTTTGTAAACCACTTCACCATAAAACTTACTTCTGTTGTCAGTCGGCACGGAGACGGATACATCAAACCTTGAAAGATGCAGGCTGGCAACTTTTGATTTACTATTAAAGAGTGCCGGCCTTACGTAAAAAAGTCTTGAATTGAATCGATTTTGCGCGAAGGAAACATTTCCTGAAAGCGAAAGCAGGAATAAGGTAACATGGAGTTCTTTAAGTCTCATCTCTTTTGTCTGGTGGCTTTTCGATGTAATATGGATATCCGGATAATTGTTGCACTCATCCACAGGGGTTCTATCTTTGCAAAGTAACACAACAACCATGGCAAAAAACAAAACCGAATCCACCGCCAAAAGCGTTGATGACTTCATCGCTGCACTCGACAACGAAGTAAAACGTGATGACAGCTACGCACTGATCAAAGTTTTTAAAGGCGTTACCGGGTTTAATCCTTATATGTATGGACCAAGCATTATCGGATTTGGCACGCATCATTATAAATACGAAAGCGGTCATGAAGGCGATATGCCCCTGGCTTGTTTCTCTCCCCGCAAGACGGCAATTGTGTTGTACTTGTCAAGTTTTGAAACGAAAGAGGGCCTGTTGAAGAAGTTAGGAAAACACAAAGCATCAAAAGGATGTGTCTATATCAAGAAGCTGGAAGACGTGGATGTGGAGGTACTGAAAAGGATGGTTGCCGCTTCGTTCAAAGCGGTGAGGAAGAATTATCCGTCTTGAAAAAACACATCCATGAAATTGTTGTCGCTTTTTTGTTTACACTAACATGACTGTCAAAATTCCCCCTTTCGCTGCGAAGATTTTTAAAATAGGGATCAACCCTTACGTGGTTCCGCCAAAGGAAGTGTTAGAAGAATTATTTGAACAGGCTGGTCGCGACAAAGGCCCATTACCTGTAAAAGGCAAACTTAATCATCACCCGTTCCGTCAAACATTGGTAAAGTACAGCGGCAAGTGGCGTTTGTATTTGAATACACCCATGCGCAAAGCTACCGGTACCGATGTAGGAGATCGGGTGGAGGTAACGATCGAATTTGATCCGATCGAGCGTGTCACCGCTATGCCTCCGAAATTGCAAGCTGCACTTAGCAAGAGTAAAAAAGCGCTCCGGATATTTGAAAGTTTGCCACCATCGCGAAGAAAGGAAATCATGCGCTATATTGGTTTCTTGAAGTCGGAGGAGTCGATCGACAAAAATGTGAAGCGTGCCATTGAGTTTCTTTGTGGCAAAGGGCGATTCATTGGCAGCGATAAGCCTTGAGTTCCCGGAGGCTGCTCGGCGCTAATGAGGCGAGTTTTGTTTGAGTTCCTTTTCAAAGCAAAGACTGTTTTCAATACCGGCATATTGCCCATAATTTGGAACCTGATGATATCCGGTCTTTTTGTAAAGTTGAATTGCCTCCGGTTGTCGCTTACCTGTTTCTAAAATGCATTTAGCGAATGACATTTCTATTGCCCAGTTTTCTAATGCCGACAAAATCCGGGTTGCAATGCCATTTTTCCTAAATTCAGGGATGATATACATTCGCTTCACCTCCATGGTATTTGAATCGTATTCTCTGATGGCACCACATCCCGCTGGTCTTTCATTTTCGTAAGCAACTACTACAAATTTGATTTTATTGGTTTTGTTGAAATGCGCATAGAAGGAATGATCGACTCCGTCGCGTTCGGCTAATTCAGCATCGAGATCTCTAACGAGTTTATCGAAATCGCTATTTTCCGAATCCGTTCTTATAAGGTTGATCATCTTAGGTCTTCAGGTTTTGCTAGTGCTACTGAAGTAAAGAAAAATTATTTTTCGTATTAATGCAACCTCAAGCGATTATCAGAGTATATCTATTTTATATTACCTCAATCGTATCACGATGCTTAAGAATTATTTCAAAATAGCTTTTCGTAACCTTGTCAAGCAAAAAGGTTATTCTTTTATCAATATTGCCGGTCTGGCTACAGGCATGGCTGTTGCGATCCTGATCGGCCTCTGGATTTGGGACGAATTGTCGTACGATAAATACCACGAAAACTATGACCGTATTGCGCAGGTTTGGCAGCATAATGTTTACAATGGCAACACCGAATCACAAACGGCCAACCCTTATCGTATGGCTGAAGAAATACGAAACAATTTTGGCAGTGATTTTAAATATGTGTTACAATCATCGTGGAACTCCACACACATTGTATCTCACGAGGAGAAGAAATTTAACAAAGAGGGCTCCTATTTCGAGCCGCAGGTGACCGAGATGCTCTCGTTGAGGATGCTCAAAGGCACGCGAGGTGGATTAAAAGAACCTCACTCCATTTTGTTGTCGCAATCGACCGCCAAAGCCTTTTTCGGCGATGCTGATCCGATGAACCAACTCATGCGGATTGACAATAAGCAGGATGTAAAAGTCACGGGTGTTTATGAAGATTTACCTTACAATACATTCTTCAGGAACATGAACTACATTTTGCCGTGGGAGCTTTATCTTCTCACCAACGAGTGGATCAAGAAAATGGATAATCCCTGGGGTAGTAATTTCACGCAGACCTTTGCTCAGATCGCGGATCATGCTGACATGGAAAAAATTTCAGCGAAAATAAAAAATGTAAAATTCAATAAGCTGAAGGATGATGGAGATAGGAAATATAAGCCGGTTGTTTTTTTACATCCGATGAGTAAATGGCACTTGCATTCCGAATTTAAAAATGGAGTGAATGCTGGAGGAAGAATTGAATTTGTATGGCTTTTTGGAATCATCGGTGTGTTTGTGCTGTTGCTGGCGTGCATCAATTTTATGAACCTGAGCACGGCACGGTCGGAGAGAAGGGCTAAAGAAGTGGGCATACGAAAATCGATCGGCTCGATACGAAGCCAACTGATCAGTCAGTTTTTTAGTGAATCCTTGGTGGTGGCTTTTCTTGCTTTTTTGTTGGCGATCTTACTGGTGCAGCTCATCCTTCCTTCGTTCAATAATGTAGCCGATAAGAGACTATCTTTACCGTGGCTTAGCCCATCATTTTGGCTGGCGGGCATTTGTTTTAGTTTGCTTACCGGGATTATTGCGGGAAGCTACCCCGCTCTCTATTTATCTTCTTTTCAACCCGTGAAGGTGCTAAAAGGAACTTTTCGTGTGGGTCGCTTTGCGGCAATTCCGCGAAAAATCCTGGTCGTGTTGCAGTTTACGGTTTCGGTTACCCTAATCATCGGCACCATCATTGTGTTCCGTCAAATTCAGTTTGCCAAGGACCGGCCCATTGGTTATGACCGCAGTGCGCTGATCAATATGTTTATGTCAACCCCCGACATTCATAAACATTTTGAAGCCGTTCGCAACGAATTAAAAACGTCAGGTGCAATTGTTGAAATGGCTGAATCCGGAAGTCCACCCACACAAGTCTGGAATACTAATGGAGGTTTCGACTGGAAAGGCAAAGATCCTTCACTCGCCGTTGACTTTCCGAATAACGGCATTACCCACGAATATGGAAAGACCGTTGGCTGGCAATTCAAAGAAGGTCGTGATTTCTCCCGCGAATGGGCTACCGACTCGAGTGCTTTTGTGATCAATGAAGCAGCTGCCAGATTTCTCGGTTTCAAAAATCCGGTTGGCGAAGTTTTGGTTTGGAATAAAAAGCCTTTCACCATTATTGGGATTATAAAAGACATGGTAGTAGAGTCTCCTTATGAGCCTGCAAGAGCTTCCCTCTTTCACATTTCTAAAGATGAAGATAACGTGGTTCTTGTTAAACTAAACCCAGCCCGGAGTTCAAGGGAGAGCCTTGCCACAGTCGAAACCGTTTTCAAAAAATATAGCCCCGATGCCCCGTTTGAATACAAATTTGTTGACGAAGACTACGCCCGGAAATTTGGAGACGAAGAGCGGGTTGGCAAGCTCGCCAGCTTCTTTGCGGCATTGGCCATTTTCATCAGCTGCCTTGGGATATTTGGCCTTGCTTCTTTCGTAGCTGAGCAACGCGCCAAAGAAATTGGGGTAAGAAAAGTAATGGGCGCTTCGGTCTTCACGTTGTGGAAAATGTTGTCGATGGATTTTGTTTCGCTGGTGGTCATCTCACTTGGTGTGGCTATTCCGGCCTCTGGCTATTTCATGAATAGCTGGTTGCTCAAGTACAACTACAGGACAGAAATTTCATGGTGGATATTTGTCGGGGCAGGAACGGGTGCATTAATGATTACGCTTGCCACGGTGAGCTACCAGGCTATCAGGGCGGCAATGGCCAACCCGGTGAATAGTTTGAGAACCGAGTAAGTCGACTTAATATTGGATTCTGGATGGGATCATTACTAACGCCTTTCGCAGCACATTTTTCACCCTTCGCATTTTGATACTGAATAATTTCAAGGTATTCCTTTGCCTCTGATGAATAATTGAATTAGCTTTCTTATACCTTAAACCCTACTACTATGCTAAATCAATTCTTGTCGAATGCGAACTGGCTTGCCATCATCGTTGCAGCCTTCGCCTATTTTGGGCTTGGCTCTGTTTGGTTTTCCCTCTTGTTTGGAAAACAGTGGATGGCACTTAACGGCATTCCCGCGCCAACTCCTGAAACGAAGGAGCAAATGAAAAAAATGATGCTGCCGATGATGATCAAAACTTTGGTGATGAGCCTCATCCTGGCAGTCGCCATTGGATTCCTGGTGATGGCCCTTGGAATAGGCAATGGAACGGCAGGAATTAAATTGGGATTGTTACTCAGTGCGATCGCTGTGATCCCATTGATCATGGCGGATATGTATTTGATGAAACCGCTGAAACTCTGGTTCATCGATGCCGGCTACCACATTATAGGGATTATACTAATGTCAATCATTATTTCGGTTTGGCACTAAATAAAAAACGCTGACAGTAAGGATCAAGGTCAGAGCTTTTCAATCGACCTTTGAATCGTGCGTTTGTCGCTTTGCGTCTTCGCCAGCCCGAGTGCTTTTTGAAAATTCATTTTTGCTTTTTGCTGGTCAATGGTTGTGTACAATTCACCCAGCAGCGTGAAATAAAAATGATTGTCCGTTAACTGCAATTTCTCTGCTTCCACAAGGGCTTCCGCTTTGCCATTTGTTTTCGAGAGGGCAAAGGTTCGGTTGAGTGCGGCGATGGGTGAGTACTCCAGTTGCAACAATTCATTGTAGAGATGAAGGATGTTTTCCCATTTTTCTTTGGTGTCTGATTTTTGGGTATGCCAATAGGCAATACTGGCTTCCAAATGATATCTGGAAAGCCGATTTCCGTGCGATGCCTGATGTAAAAAATAACCACCCTTCGAAATCAGATTTTTATTCCAAAGCATTTCATCCTGATCCTGGTATAAGATCATTTCTCCATTTTCATCCTTTCGCGCATCAAATCGGGAAGCGTGAAAACACATCAGCGAAAGTAATGCGTTGACGGACGGCTGATTGGTCTGTTGGTTGTCAATCAGTAAATGGGTTAGTCGCATGGCCTCCTGGCAGAGATCCTGTCGCAACACCGAATTCTGACTTTCGGAATAGTAGCCTTCATTAAATAATAAATACAACGTTGTTAAAACCGATTCCAATCGTTGTTCAATTTCAAGAGTCCCTGGAAATTCGATAGCAATATTTTTATCGCGCAACTTTTCCTTAGCGCGAAACAACCGCTTGTTGATGGTTTCTTTATTCGTTAAAAAAGCATTGGCAATTTCCTCTACGCCAAATCCACAGAGAATGCGAAGGGATAATCCGATCTGAGCCTCTGCAGAGATCGCCGGATGGCAAAGCGCGAATAACATTTGCAACTGGCTATCGGCAATATTTTGTTCCGACAAATCAATTTCATCACTACCGATTTGACTGGGGTTGTTTTCTGGCGAAGAGGATATCCCAGCGAGAAGTTTTTGTCGTTTGTAATAATTGATGGCTTTATTTTTTGCCACAGCGTAAAGCCAGGCTGTTGGGTTTTTCGGAATGCCTTTGTAAGGCCAGGTTTCTAAAGCTGATAAAAAAGTCTCGCTGGCAAGATCCTCGGCAATAGTAATATGCTCAATGCCAAAATGTTTACACAAGACAGATGTTATTTTGCTGAACTCGGTTCTAAAGAGGTGCGGTATTAATTCCTGTTGGATCATAGGGAAGTCGTTGCACGAGCGAACCCTGCAACGACTTTAATAGTTAGTGAACGCCGTCTCCTTTGGCCACTTTTCTCACCTCCACGCTGTTGCCTTCGCCTTGCAGTACGGGGCAGCCTTTCGCAAACTCGACAGCTTCCTCTACTGAGTTGGCTTTAACGGTAATGAGCCCTCCAATTGTTTCTTTGATTTCGCCAAAGGGCCCGTTGGTCACCACGTTATTGCGCTTCACGACGCGCGCATCGGCAAAAGGCAGGCCGGTGCCGCTTACAAACTTATTCTGGGCTGCAATGCCTCCAATCCAGTCCATGGTTTGTTTCATCCAGATTTGGATTTGCTCAGGTGAAGCGACCTTTGTGCCGTCTTCGTGCCGCATGATCAATACGTACTCGTCCATAATTTTAATTTTTTTAAGGGTGATGGAAATAATTTAAAACACTACTTCCATATCAAGTGAGATGGTAAGAATTGGACATTCTTGAAAAAGAATATTTTGAAAGACGACCAGAAATTTCCAGGTCCCAGCAATATGGTTGCGCGAAAAATGTCAATCTACGATTGCCTGATAAACCAACGCCTTGTATTTTTCAGCCAGCTCTCCGTGCGTGTTGCTGTAAATATTAGTAAAGATTAACCCAATCAATTTCTCTTTCGGGTCAGCCCAATAGGTGGTGCTGAATGCTCCACCCCAGGAAAATGATCCGATACTGAACGGCGATTGATAGTCATTATCGGTGGTTTCCAACCCGAAACCCAAACCCACCTGGTTGGTGATCGGAGCGTGAAGCTGACTGGTGAGCATTAACTCGACAGTTTTCCGGCTAAGCAAACGAACTCCGTTGAATTCTCCTTTATTTAAAAAGAGCTGCAGAAATTTAGCATAATCTTCTACCGTAGAAGAAAGTCCTGCACCACCGGAAAAATATTTTGCTGCCAGGTTGGGATAATTAGGGCTTACATGATCATACACTAATGTTGCCTTCGTCAATTTATCGTTTTTGTTTTCGTAGAGCGTTACCAACCGGCTATGTTTTTCTTTGGGGATATAAAAGTAGGTATCGTTCATGCCGAGTGGTTTAAAGATTCGCTGACGCAAAAAATCGTCAAACGATAACCCGGAAAGGATTTCTACCAGATAGCCCAGCACATCATTATTGAGCCCATAAGTCCATTGCTCTCCGGGATTGTGTTTGAGCGGGAGTTGGCCAAGGATCTTCATTTTGTCAGCCAATACAGCTGAAGTGCTTGAAATACCGATGCCACTGGGTACACCAGCCTTTGCATAGATGGCATTGAATTCTTTGGTTCCGATGGCGGCATAGCTGATGCCGGACGTATGCGTTAGCAATTGCCGGATGGTAATTTCGCCTTTGGCCGGCTGGGCGCTGTAGCTGGAATCTTTTTCATTAAACCATACCAGTACGCTAGGGTTTTTAAACTCGGGAATGTATTTGCTAATAGGCTCGTCCAATGAAAATTTACCTTCTTCCCAAAGCATCATCACGGCCAGGCCTGTAATGGCTTTACCTTGAGACGCGATACGGAAAATGTTGTCATTCTTTAACGTCGATTTGCTTTCAACATCGCTGTAGCCAAATGATTTTTCGTAAACGATTTTGCCGTTGCGAACGATAAGCGCTACGGCTCCGGGAATGTATCCTTTTGAGACATACTCGTTGAGTGTTTGATCGATGCGCGAAAGTCGCTCAACGGATAATCCGTTTTCTTCGGGTTTGCCAGGAACTAATGTTTTAAGCGATTGAGAGAAGGCCGGAGATGAAAGTAAGAGGACGAATAGCAGCGGGGTAACCTTTTTCATGGGATTAGAATTTTGATAAAGTGAAAGTAAGAAATAAAGTGCGAGGTGAGAAGAAATACGAAGTCGATAAACCGTACTTCATGCCTTTTACAACCTCTTAAAGTCCTTTCACACTCATGCCTCCATCAACCATAATATTCTGCCCGGTAATGTAGCTGGCGTTTTCCATCGCAAGAAAGGCTACGATCCCTGCCACTTCTTCCGGTTGGCCAACGCGCTTCATCGGTGTCCGTGCAATAATTTTTTCAAGGCGATCAGGATTGGAAAGGACGGATTCAGTCAACGGTGTTTCAATGTACCACGGAGAAACGCTATTCACCCGAATGTGAAACGGGGCCCACTCGGCGGCAAGATGTTTTGAAAGTTGGATGATGGCTGCTTTGGTCATTCCATAGGGCGGTCCGGTTTGAACATCAAAAGATCCCGCTACGGAAGCCATGTTGATCACGCTGGCGTTTCCCGAGCTCTTCAGAAATGGAAATGTCAGGCGCGAAAGCTCAACCAAACTAAATAAATTCGTTTCAAAGAGTTGCCGATACTCCTCTTCGGTGTAGTCGGTAAATTTCTTGCGAACATTGGTGCCTACGTTATTGACGAGAATGTCCAGCTTACCCCAATTCTCTGAAATTTTAGCGGCAAGGGTAGAACGAAAAGCAGAATCGGTGACATCGCCATCGGCAGTATAGAGGTTTGCCGAATTCTTAAGCCGGCCCCGAATCATAGAGGTATCGCGGGCAACCACTAATACTTCAGCGCCCAACTCCAGGAATTCTTTGGTAATGGCCAGTCCAATTCCTTTTGTTCCTCCTGTTACTAATGCTTTTTTGTTTTGTAACGACCACATAACGGAATAATAGGATAAATAAAATTGAAATGAAAGTCGTAGTTTTCCCTAAAGAAACACGTTATGAAATCGCTAAGCGAACGCATCAGAGAATTTCACCGTGATCGTCAAGAGGCAACACTTGCGCTAAAATACAAACTCACGGCCGATAATGAATTTACTTTTTATAGGGCTACGTGTCATTTATTTTATGAAGACATGGCAAAGAGCGCTGCACTGAGTCACGGGCCAATGGTTTGGATTTGTGGCGATTTGCACCTGGAAAACTTTGGCAGTTATCGGGCTTCCAATGGTTTAGTCTATTTTGATATCAACGATTTTGACGAGGCCGTGCTCGCCCCAGCGTCCTGGGAGCTGGCACGTTTTCTTTGTAGCATTGGCATGGCTTCTGATTTGTGGAAGTATTCTTCCGGAGAAGCAGAGGCCCTTATGCTCCTCGTGTTGAAGGCCTATACCAAGGCACTAGCCGGCGGAAAAGCCTACGCCATTGAACGCGAAACGAGCCCGCCACTCATTCAACAATTTTTTGAAATGGCGGAGAGTCAAAAAGAAAAAGAATTGATTAAGGATCGGGTCGACCGGAAGAAGGAAAAGCTTAAGATCATTAAAAACAAAACCCTTCCCCTGGAGAAGGAACTTCAACAGCTTGTTAAATTCAGCGTGAATGATTTTTTAAAAGAACACTATGGATACCTCAAAGTAAAAGACGTTGCTTTTCGTATTGCGGGTACAGGAAGCTTGGGAGTGAAGCGATATGTTTTGTTGGTCAATGACCTCCGCCACGACAAATTGCGTTTGCTGGATGTCAAGCAAGCGATGCCTTCTTCCCTTCAACCGCATTTAAAATCATCGCAGCCAACGTGGTCTTCCGAAGCCGAACGCATTGTTACCGTTCAAAGCCTGATGCAATATGCCTTGCCCCGTTTTATGGGTACTCTTTCTATCGGTGGAGAGAAATATGTGTTAAAACAATTGCAACCTACCTCCCAGAAAATTGATCATGCGCTCTGCAATAAGAAAATGAAAAATGTAGAGACCGTCATGACCACGATGGCGAAAGCAGTGGCTTCTGCCCAATTGCGAAGTGCAGCGCGCAAAGGCTCAGCGGATGTGGAAACGTTAATGAAGTTTTCTATAAAGTCCCTATGGCAAACGGAGCTGGTGCAAGCTGCCGTGGATTACACCCTGATGATGAAAAACTATTATCGGGAGTACAGCGACCTTTTCGGTAGAGGAAAAATGAAAGTGTAGATTATTTTTTGTCCTGACGCACCACTAACAGAAACCAATCTTTATCGGTTTGTAAATAACCCTGTTCGTAGCAATAATGATATAGGGCGCCTTCCTTAGTCGTATAGATGCCGGTGAAATAGTGAAAGTCAAATCCTTTATCTAATAATTTTTGACGAGCCACTTTTGTTTTGCCTGTGGTGTTTAATTCCAATAGAATGCGCCTGTTCTTGCGGAGGGTGTTGTTGATGTTGCGTACCAGGTTGGTGTTATCGCTATTCAGCCGGTTGTTGTAGGAAATGCGGCATTGGTCGCTGCAGAATTTTTTGTCGATGCGCCCCGAGATTTTGTCACCGCACTCCAAACATTTCTTTTCAGCCGTCATGTTTTATCTTTTTAGAGCAAGGGCTGTCTGTCATTTCGCTGTCAATAAGGGCTCATAGTTCTTCCGGTAATGATAAGCCAGGAACAAATTTGACGCGAATACAAAAATGCCAACAGGCAAACCCGTGGTGTCAACAAAGGAGTGGAACAATAAAATGTTAAGGGTAATGGGGAAAAGAACAACGGTAAACAGCGGTACAAATCGATTGGTGAGAAGCGAGATAGCGCAGATTAGTTCAAATATTTTCAACGTGGGCATGAAATAGCCGGTGGCTTCAATGCCTTCATTGAAAAGTTTTACGGTACCGGTGAGTTCCGGTTTCGGGAACAAATGAAACAAGACTGTTATTGATGCGAACAGAAAGAGTAGACCCATTAAAATGCGTATGATGATGACAGCGATTTTCATTGTATTGATTTTTGTCAGTGTGAAGTTGAAATTACAAATTATTTTTTAGCTAACGCAACGATATCGGTTACTTCAAGAACTTGTTTTTCATAACCTTGAGTTACGGAGTTGACCATGGCTGCCCCGAGATCTTCCAGTTTGCAAATGGAATTGGGTGCAAGCAACCGGATGACGGGAATCAACCAACCTAAATAGTTATAAAAATTCAATATGTTCTTTAACCCCTTGATCGGCTCTAATGCGCCTGGTCGGAAATTATAGGCGCGTTTAAAATTCATTTTCATCAACTCGTTCTCAGTTTTGCCTTTAACCCGTGCCCACATGGATTTTCCTTTTTCAGTACTGTCAGTGCCGGCACCGGAGATGTAGCAAAACGTTATGGCTGGATTTTGTTTGACGAGCGTTTCGGCAAAATGGGTGGTCAACCTGTAGGTTAGCTTGTAATACTCGTCTTCTTTCATTCCTACTGAAGAAACCCCGAGGCAAAAGAGGCAAGCATCGTAATTGTTTAACTGACTTTCAATAGCCGCCAAATTAAAGAAATCAGCATGAAGGATTTCTTTTAATTTAGGATGTGTAGTGCCGCACGGTTTTCTGCCGACTACCAGCACGGCTTCGACATCATCGCGTTGCAAGCAGACGTGGAGTACGCCTTCGCCCACCATGCCGCTGGCGCCGGTGACGATGACTCTGATTTTGGGGTTGTTCATGGTATTAAAGATAGCGCTATTTCACTTTTTAGCCAGTGCTACCCGGTAAAACTCATACCCTTTTTCACTTCTGTTTGGCAGGTAATTATTTCGATATTCCGTTGCCCCTAAATCTTCTAGAAGGGTTAAATCAAATTTTTTCAGGTAATCTGAAAGTTCATCGGGCAGGAAGCCGAAGGTCCAGCGCTCTTCTATTTTTTCAAGGTCATCTAAAAGTTTTTCTCCGCCCAGAAATGAACCCGGATTGGTGAGCACATTCTGGTGGACATACGTAAAAATAACATAGCTGCTTTTTGGAAACCGGGCAATGAATGAAAATGTTTTATCGATTGCCCCGGTTGTTAGATAATTTGTTACACCCTCCCAGATGACGGTAGCCGGTTTAGTAAAGTCAAAATTGCTTTGCTCGGCCAACTCGTCAAGGCTTTGTTTGTTAAAATCAATTTGATGATAGATGATATTTTTCGGAAGTGCACCAATACGATTCTTGAATGTCTCCATTTTAAAGTTTGAGGTGTTGGGATGGTCAATTTCAATTACGGGAATGGATTTTAGAAAATCAAGCCGCAAGCCTCGCGTGTCAAAGCCGGCCCCGAGGATCATCACCTGTTGCACGCCATCATGAATAGTTTTCTGCAAGAGATCGTCAATGTATTTTGTCCGGGCGAGCCCCGACGAAAATGCGCCTGGAATTCTTCGTTGAATGATCGTGCTGATCAACTTTCGCAAAAATGGAATTTTAGAGGCTTTGGTCATAAGCGCTAATCCGCCATTCAAAAAATTAATCGCAAAAGGATCGGTGAACAGCCGGTCATCGGCTCTGCGATTGGTTTCAAGCGCCCTGAACAGGGCCATGTACTGAGCCGTTCGACTTGTTTTGTTGATTTTCATTTAGTGACGATGACTTTGATTTTATTTTAACGTTTTTTTTTGATGATCGCCACTGCACTATTTGCAGTTTTCATTTCTCACTTAGTTCATTGATCAATTTGCAAAAAATATAAAAGGCGGGTTTGGCCGAATAGTCGTCTTTCAAAAGCCCGAACTGATAGAATTTATCGGCGTTGGAGGTATCAACATCTCGAAGGCCAAAAAGTTCGTAGCGGGCAATATTCAATTTTGTTTTCGATTGTTGAATCGTCCGAATTACTTTCTCAATGACAAAGGCCTGCCTTTCATACGATTTCCCCTCACCGGTTGACCACCCGTTTTCTGTAATATGAATCGGTATGGTGAGTGGAATTTTTCCAGCCTGTAAGTTGACATTTCGAAAATAACCTAAAACATTTCTGACCGATTCTTCCAAATCATTAGGTTGTCCATCTTCCGCAACCCGACGGAATACATCGGGAAAAAAATCCAGGCCAATATAATCCAGGGCTTCTCTGAATGAATGATATCCCTCACTTCCGATGATTCCCCAAAACTTGTCTGTAGGATTAAACGATGGTACAGCATTGAAACCTACTTTAATTTTATAATTCAGTTTTGTTATTTCATTCTTTGCAGTTACAACACCATCGTGCAGCGCTTTTTCAATATCTTCGAAACGGCCATCGCCTGCAAAGACGCCTTTTAAATTAGGTTCTTCAGTTACCTGGATCGAGTCAAGTTTGCCGCCCGATCGTTGAATGAGTTGCCGGATCGTGGTTGTCCAATCGTGTTGGTTGTATTTTTCCGAGCGGTAGCAAAGGACCAAATCGATTTTTCTTTTTTTGGTTGCGTATTGAAAAATATTCTCAGGAGCTTCAGCGCTGAGTTTCCCTTCTCCTAAATACTGAATGTAGCCGCGGATGATTATAGTGCCGGCGCCTTTTTCCAATTCTTCCAAGGAATAATGGATGGAAGCCGGGTTGTCCGGTTTGCCGCTCGCAATGCCGGTGTCTGTTCCGGAGACGCTACCAGGATAAATACCAAAGGTCATAATGCAATCTTAAAAAAATGAACATTGTCTCGAATTAGCTTTCTGGAGTTTGAAAATGCGTTTTGTCTCCAGCATCAAAAGTTGTGAAAACGAAAACACCGCTGCCAATATCGAAAACTTTTTTGGGATTAATTTTTATTGAAATCGCCTATTTCACTTACTCCGACAAGGTTACTTGTCAACAAACGTTTACAAACACATATAATCGTAAGTAGTCGATTAACATACGAGTCGGCCTTTTTGCGCCCCACACCTTTGCATCGTCAATCGCCATAAACCGGTTGGCACAAAAACAAAAACAATTTTTAACAACTAAATTTTACTACTATGAAAAGCTTAAGGAACAGCGTGCGGCTCATCGGTCGCATCGGCAAAGACCCGGAAGTGAAAACGTTTGGCGAAAAAAAGAAAGCCGCCTTCTCCATCGCCACCAGCGAATCGTACAAAAATCAAAAAGGTGATAAAGTGGAAGACACACAATGGCACAACCTCGTGATCTGGGGCAAGCTGGCGGATATTGCCGGCAAATACCTGAAGAAAGGAAGCGAAGTGGCCGTGGAAGGTAAACTCGTGCACCGTGTGTATGAAACCGACAAGGGTGAGAAACGTTACGTCACCGAGATTAGTGTGAATGACTTTGTGATGCTTGGCGCGAAGCAGTAGTGCTTTTAAGTCGAAAGTTTAAGGTTGACAGGATTTGCCCGTCACTGTGCGTGGATTCCTGTAGCCTTAAACTTTCAACTTATTCTCAATACTTACTCTGAATTGCCTTGTCCTGCTCTTTTTTCTTCTTCTTCAAGTCCTTGATGAACTTGACCCAGTTGAGCGGATTAAGGAAAGGATTATACAGCGGATGGAACTTGTCGCCAAAGGAATTGGAGTACTGATTGATATAGTATCGGTAATTGGCATTGCCATCCATGGGTGTTGTGCGCACCATCAGCGCAAGCAATTCGGCATTCATGTTTTTTGGGTCAATGCCGGTGTCATCCAGCGGAACGTTCAACGCCAGGACCGCTTCCTTAAATAACTCTTCCGTAGGCATCGTTACGACCACTTCTTTCAGGAAGGTGACATCCGGGTTCATTTCAAAAATAACCGATGTGAATTCTTTTGCATCAGGCGCTACCACATAGGTTTGACGTTTATATCCCACGGAGCTGATCAAGACCGTATCGCCGATCAGCAGCGGCAGCGAAAAGAAACCATTGTTAAGTGAAGTAGTGCCGCGCCCTGCTTTTGGTACATAAAAATTCACGCCGGGCAAAAAAGCGCCTGTGGTATCCGTAACAATACCCGATAGTTGAATTACACGCCTGTTGGCCTGGGCGGCTGCATTTTGCGCACCGGCAAGTAGGCATAAGACAAAAAAAGTGAGGAACAGAAGGTTATTTTTCACTGGAAATCTTTGTAACCGCCAAAGGTAAGGATTGGATTGATACGAGCCTAAATTTTTAGCCACCCCTTTTATGGTCGGTTTGTAAGTGATGCAATTCCCTTAAAATTAGTTTTGTCTTTTAAGAATTTATTTTCGGGGGTTGAAGGTTTTTGTAATTTGCCTTTATGCGGTTAAAGCATTTTAATATTGACCTCGGGGCACAGATTTTTTTGGCTTGTAGCGATACCTCGCGTTTGCGCATCCTGCACCTGATCATGACCAACGGCGAAATGTGCATTACTGACCTGGAAAATATTTTGGAATTCACGCAAACCAAAACCTCACGTCATCTGATTTACCTGAAAAATTCAGGCATCCTTACATCACGCAAATTCAACCAGTGGATGTTTTATCAGATCAAGGACGAGGTGTTTGACATCGTTCAGCAAGTGCTGCAATTCCTTAGGCGCGATCCGATATTGCAAAAAGATCAGCAAGTCTTTCAAACCATGTACATCAACCGCGAGCTGACGTTGAACAAATTAAAGATAAAGCCACTGGGTCAGATGTAATCGTTATGAAATAATGAATTGAACATTCACGCCAAGGAATCGTAAATGTGATAGTTGAGCAACATGACAAGGGATACAATAAGTCGGGCATTGAAAAATTACAAATGCCTTTTATTTGACCTCGACCACACCTTGTGGGATTACGAAACCAATTCGCGCGAAACCCTGTCGGAAATTTATGTTCGATTTGAATTAAGCCAAATAGGAATTGGTCACTTACCGGATTTCCTTCAGGCATTTTATGGGGTGAACAATGAGTTGTGGGACCAATATGATCGGGGAATATTGCATCGTGATGTGATCCGCCTGCAGCGTTTTCATAAAATCCTGCTTGCCCTGGGAGTAGACGATTATAAAATGTCGTTACGGATTTCAGAGGAATACCTTCAGCATTCCCCTAAAAAGAAAAACCTCATGGAAGGTTGTAAAGAAACACTGGATTATTTGTTACCCAAATACCCGATGGTGATTGTGACCAATGGTTTTGATGAAATTCAGTCCACGAAACTCTCCTCCTCCGGCATCAGTCATTACTTTAAAGATGTGGTTACCTCCGCAAGGGCGGGTCATAAAAAGCCGGCAAAGGAAATTTTTGAGTTTGCCTTGCAGGAAAATAAGGTTGCCGCTCGCGACGCCATCATGATTGGAGATAATTTACTCACGGATATTGCGGGCGCAAAAAATGCTTCGGTTGACATGGTCTTTTTTAACCCTGCTAAAATCAAACATCAGGCGGCAGTCGATTTTGAAATCTCATCCTTGCCCGAATTAATGAACTTTCTGTAAGCCTTAATTTGTTAATTTTGAACTTCTATTTCTTCAATCTCCTAACCTTCGATTATTATGTCCAACGGATTTTTCAAAGTTCCAGTACCCCGAAATGAAACAGTGCTATCGTATGCTCCAGGCTCAAAAGAAAGGACTGCCTTAAAAAAAGCCATTGAGGAAGCTCGGGCGCAAGAGTTGGACATCCCCATGTACATCGGCGCTGAAGAAGTGCGTTCGGGCAGCAAGAAAAAATTGGTGCCGCCACATGATCATCAGCATACGCTCGGTTATTATCATACCGGTGACAAAAGTCATGTGACGCAGGCAATCCATGCAGCGATGGCGGCAAAAGAACTTTGGGGAAATTTGAGCTGGGAAAACAGGGCCAGTATTTTTTTGAAAGCAGCCGATCTATTGGCAGGGCCTTACCGTTATAAAATTAATGCGGCCACCATGTTGGGCCAGTCGAAAAGCGCTTATCAAGCCGAGATCGATTCAGCCTGTGAATTGATCGATTTTCTGCGGTTCAATGTGGCGTTCATGAGCGAGATTTACAATGACCAACCTATTTCTTCTCCGGGGATATGGAACCGGATTGAATACCGGCCACTGGAAGGATTTACCTTTGCACTTACTCCGTTCAATTTTACGGCCATTGCCGGAAACTTACCGACCAGTATGGCCATGATGGGAAACACAGTAGTGTGGAAACCCAGCAACACGCAGATTTATGCCGCCAGTGTAATCATGCAGGTGTTGAAGGAAGCCGGGCTTCCTGACGGAGTAATCAATTTGATTTATGTGAGCGGCCCTGATGCAGCGGATGTGATTTTCAGCCACCGGGATTTTGGCGGTATTCAATTTACAGGAAGTACGGGTGTTTTTAATGGTATGTGGAAAACGATGGGGGAGAATATCGGCCGGTATAAATCGTATCCAAGAATAGTAGGAGAGACCGGTGGCAAGGATTTCGTGATTGCCCACAAGAGTGCCGACCCGCAGGAAATCTCAACGGCCTTGGTGCGCGGTGCATTTGAATACCAGGGACAAAAATGTTCGGCGGCCTCACGCGCTTACATTCCTTCCAACCTTTGGGAGGATGTGAAGAAAAACATAATTACTGATTTGAAGAGCATAAAAATGGGTGGCGTGGAAGACTTTGGGAATTTTGTTAACGCTGTCATTGACGAAAAAGCATTTGACGCTATCGCCGGCTATATTGAAAAAGCAAAACAAAACCCGTTGAATGAAATTATTGCAGGTGGCAAGTGGGATAAATCAAAGGGATATTTTATTGAACCCACGGTGATTGCCACCAAAGATGCTTCATCATTAACCATGTGCGAAGAAATATTTGGCCCGGTGCTGACCATTTACGTTTATCATGCAGAAAACTTTGAGCAAACTTTAGAACTTGTGGATCAGACCTCTCCGTATGCACTGACCGGGGCTGTTTTTGCCCGTGATCGCTATGCGGTGGAGCTGGCGACCAAAAAATTGTCCAATAGCGCCGGAAATTTCTATATCAATGATAAGCCTACCGGAGCGGTGGTGGGCCAACAACCTTTTGGAGGTGCCAGGGGAAGTGGCACCAACGACAAAGCCGGGGCAAAAGCTAACCTGATGCGCTGGGTATCCATGCGCACCATCAAAGAAACTTTTGTGACGCCAACCGATTACCGCTATCCATTTTTGGCGAAGGATTAAAATCAAAATTTACTAACCGAGCCATTGACTGCATAATGAGTTGTTCATATTGATTTAGAGTTTTCATTTACTTATGAACATCAGACGCCAATTGTTTCGCATCCAATTTATTTTCATTTTTTTTATTGGAGGGATACCCCAAGGTATCTCACAATCAATACGTATTGACAGTTTACAACAAGCGGTTCAAAATTCTAATGGAGTAAAGCAGGTTGATGCCTTAAATGATTATGCGGCAGCAATTTTTTCTTACGATTATGTGAAGGCAAACTCTTTTGCCCTGGAGGCTTTTCAAAAAAGTGAAAAGTTGAAATACAAGAAGGGAATGGCTCAAGCGCTGATCAATGAGGGGATCATAGCGTCAAGCATTGGTCATGACACGCTCGCTTTGAAGTTATTTCGAAGGAGCCTGCAATTATGCCGGGATGCAAAAGAATTGCATTTGGGGGGGAATGCTCAAATCTACATCGGACAAATTTATCAGGAACTTGAACTTCCCGATTCAGCGAAGATGTTCTATCAGGAAGCCTATAAAATATTAAAAGACAGTACCAGGCCCCTTTACTTATCTTATTTATACTTGAATCTTGCCAGGTTCGAAAAGGTAAAAAACAATCAGTCATTACAATTAGCGTATCTATTAAAGAGCTGGAAGATAAGGCAACGATTGAAAGAGAAAAGACCCTTTGTTTGGATCGGGATACAACTCGTGAGGTATTATACAGAACAAGGAAATTATAAGGAAAGCCTGTCGTATTTGGATCAAATCCAAAAATCGTTAGGGAAGGACACCACTGATAGCGAAGAGATCAATATTATTTATAAGGAAAAAGCAATTGTCCTGGCAAAACAGGGAAAATATCGCGCTGCGCTCGATTTGTTTTCCGAGGCCAAGAAGTTTTATGATCGCAACTCCTACCCCCTCGACCAGGCGAACTTGTTCATTGAGATGGGGTATGCACTCACTAATGTTTCCAACTATGAAACAAGTTTGAAGTATTTTTTAAAAGCCCTCGACCTGGCGCAATCCAATCACTACACCAGAGAAACTGCCCGCTTATGCTTTCATGTTGCCTGGACTCATTTTGAACTGGGTGAAAACGCATTGGCAGAAGAATTTTGCACAAAGGGGATGAAAGTGGCAAAGGATCATCATTACGAGTCTGAGGAGTCTTCAATCCTCAATTTGTTAGGCTTGCTGGACCAGCGAAAAAACAAGATGGGGGAGGCACTGGATTATTTTAACCAAGCATTGGCCTTGCGGTCTAAAAATAATTACCGCGATATGGAAGCGAGCACATTATCCAATATGGCAATCGTTTTTTTGGATCAAAATAATTTTAAAAAAGCCGAGGAATACCAATTGAGAAGCCTTGCTATCAATGAAGAATTAAATCATCAGATGGGCATCTGCGAATCGTATAAAAATCTTGGGCGACTCAATACAAAAAAAAGCGACTTTAAGAAGGCAACCTATTACTTAGCAAAGGCTGAAGCTCTTGCAAAATCCTTGCGGGCGGCTAATTTTCTCAGTATCATTTACGATAGCCAAAGAGAACTTTTCAGAACTCAAAGGAACTACCGGGAGGCAGATCGTTATTCAATGTTATATGAAAATATAAAAGACTCGTTGTTTAATCAGAGTTTGAGTAATCGTGTTTCAACGATGCAATATGATTTTGAACTGGATCAAAAGGACAGGGAAATAAAGATCTTAGGCCAGCAAAAGGAATTACAACAAAATAAATTGGAATTGCAGCGAACCCAAATAAAGCAGCAACGGTATGTTATTGCGATTGGCCTGTTCATTTTTTTGGTGATCTGCATCGGGGCTTACATTTCTTTCCGATTTTATAAAAGAGTCAGAAAACTGAATAGGGAAATATCAGAACAGAATGAAGAAATCACTACCCAGTCGGAGGAGCTTAGAGAAGCCAATGAAATTCTAAGCAATCTAAACAGGGAAACATCAGAACAAAAAGAAGAGATACAGGCTCAGGCCGAGGAGTTGGCGGAAAGCAATCATACTATTGCACGAGTCAATGAAAATCTTGAAGAAATAATTAAGGTTCGTACTGCCGAGCTAAAAGAAGCATACATGGAATTGGATACTTTCTTTTATCGCACGTCGCATGATTTCAGACGACCGCTCACTACGTTTATGGGCCTTGCAGAAGTAGCAAAAATAACGATCAAAGATCATGTTGCCCTGGAGTTGTTTGAAAAGGTAAATGAAACGGCTAGAAACTTAGACAAGATGTTGGTAAAACTACAGTCGATCAGTGCAGCCGGATCGCAGGAGTTAATCTATGGCGAGATTCTCTTCAAACCTATTTTTCAAATCGAACTGGATAATTTTAGAGATGAAGTGATTCAAAAATCTATTCGGGTTACGTTCGAAGATGAATTGAAGAAGCCTTTTTACTCTTATCCTGTTCTTATAAAATTTATCGTACAAAATTTACTGGAGAATGCTATCGCTTTTTGCACCGTTGAAGCCCCAGGTATTTCACTAAAAATATCTGAACACCCTGATGATGTAGTGATAGAAATATCTGACAATGGACAAGGAATTGGTTCGGCGTATGTCGACCGGGTATTTGAAATGTACTTCCGTGCCAATGAGAAAAGCAAAGGCAACGGGCTGGGCCTGTACATTGTCAAGAAAATGGTTGACAAATTAAACGGTCGAATCGAATTGAAAAGCGAGTTCGGACTCGGCACGACTGTTCGGGTTTCTCTTCCCAACCAGTTTAATCCATAAATCCTATTTCCGATAATCCAGGGCCGGCTTACGGTCGCCTAGTAGTGGCTCGTATTTAAAATTTTCACCTCTTCGTTTTTTCAATTCCTTCCACGAGTCTTCGATTAGCTTGGGATTACTGAAAGCATCGATCATAGCGCCTGCCAAAGTTTTGGCAGCGATAATCATCCCTTTTGACCCGATGCTTGTTCCTCCGGCAGCAACGGCTTGCCAACTATGGGCTGCAGTCCCCGGAACCCAGGTAGCCGTGCCTAATCCCGCGGTGGGCACCACCCAGCTAATATCGCTCACATCCGTGCTACCGCCCTTATCGCTATCCGGGCCGAATTTTTCTATTTCGTTAGTGGACTCAAGTGCCGGTTTTTTTGAAAAAGTGAGCTGGATTTTTTGAGCGAACTCCTTTTCGGAAGGTGAATAAACATAGCCGCCTACGATATTAAGATTGTCATACACGACTTTGGCAAGGGCTTCATTCGGCATGAGGTTATAAACCCCACCGGTTACTTCCGATTCAAATCGTGTTTGCGTACCAAGCGATGCACCTTCCGCGGCTTTGGTTACCCAATCCCAGGTCAGTTTTACTTCTGAAGGATCGGGATGACGAACATAGTAATACACTTCGGCGAAAGCAGGGACTACATTGGGCGCTTCGCCTCCGCGCGTAATTACATAATGAATCCGGGTTTGTTCGTTGACGTGTTCACGTAACATATTCACCATCATGTCCATCGCCTCGACAGCATCCAGGGCCGAGCGACCACGTTCAGGAGAAGCCGCTGCGTGCGAGGCTACCCCATAAAAACGGAATTTTCCAGACTTATTCGCAAGCGATGAACCATAACTTGCAGAGTTTTGCGCATTGGGGTGCCAATGGAAAACAACATCGACATCGTTGAAGAAGCCATCACGTACTAAGTACACTTTTCCGGAACCGCCTTCTTCGGCGGGTGTGCCAAAGAATTTAATCGTCCCTGATTTTTTGCTCGCGATGAGCCAATCTTTTACGGCAATGGCGGCAGCCGAAGATGCGGTGCCGAACAAATGGTGACCGCAGGCGTGACCTGCTTTTTGTCCGGCAATTGGTTTCAGTTCTGGCACCGCTTCCTGAGATACACCAGGAAGCGCATCAAATTCACCTAAAATTCCAACGACGGGCTTGCCTGACCCATAGGTTGCAATGAAGGCCGTGGGCATTCCTGCCACACCGGTTTCAACCTGAAATCCGGCATCTTTTAAGGTTTGCTGAAGCAAGGCTGAACTCTGTGCTTCCTGAAAGCCCACTTCCGCAAAACCCCAAATTTTTTGTGCAATGCCAGAATAAAATTCATTCTTAGCATCGATCGATTTAAAAACCTCAGGCTTAGTTTTTTGGGCTTTGGCGCTGGCTGCTACAAGAACAAAAAGGACGATGGCAAAATGTGAATATTTCATGATGCGATTTGTTTTGGTAAATATAAAAAAGTTACGTTATGATGGTTTAACATTTAATGAACGAAACAGTAGCAATCAATCGAAGTTACAAAAGGAATTTTTAGAGGATATTTGTAAAAAAAATCAAACTGAAATTAGACCATATCATCATCGGCCAGGGTCTGGCAGGCTCCTGCCTGGCACTGCAGTTTCTTAAGCGTGGAAAAAAAATCCTTGTTCTTGACGAGCCGCAAAAGAACACTGCTTCTGCTGTGGCAGCCGGATTGTTCAATCCCATCGCGGGCAAATTCATGACAAAGGCCTGGCTGGCAGATGAAATTTTTCCTTCCTTATTTCAATTCTATACCGAGGCAGAAAAACAACTGAACGAAACATTTTTTTTTCCACAACCGGTTTACCGGCCATTTATTTCCGCTAAGGAACAAAATCAATGGATGGGACGCAGCGAAAATGCTGAACTAAAATTTTTTATCGACAAGGTTTTTACACGGCCCGCATTCGAGAGTCAAATACGGAACCCTTTTGGTGGTGTATTAATTAATCGCACAGGCTATCTGGATACAAACTTGTTCATGGGGGCAGTTCGGATTTTTTTGCAAAAACAAAATGCTTTTCAAGAAGGACATTTGGATCCTTCGCATTTGAAAATAGCACCGGATGGAATTTTGTATGAAGACTTACAAGCTGAGAACATAATTTTTTGCGATGGTTTGGGCTGCCTTGATAACCCGCTGTTCCATTGGGTTCCCATACTTTCGTTGAAAGGTGAAATGCTTACCATTGTTCTGGAAGAAAAATTGGAGGCAATTTTCAACCGCGGCATTTACATCGTTCCAACGGCAAAAAACAATTTTTATTTGGTTGGCGCGACTTACCAACCTAACGAGAAGAGGCAATGCACCACGACTGATGCAAGACTGGAACTGGAAGAAATGCTGAGTAGTTTGATCAGGATACCCTATACCATTACTCACCAAAATTGGGGCATGCGGCCTGCTACTCCTGACATCCGACCTTTGCTGGGGGCTCACCCGGTATTTAAAAATGTGATTATTTTTAATGGATTGGGAACGAAAGGCGTAAGTTTGGCTCCGTATTTTTCAAACTTGCTGGCCGCTTGGCTTGACGGTCAGGCGGAAATACCTTTTGAAGTAAATATCGAGCGTTTTAAAGCGTTATATTCGAAGTTTAGTTTGACATCCTTATGAAGAGACGGATTTGCCGGTTGGCTGGGGTATTGGTTTTATTCTTTTCATTTTCGGGCATTCACGCTCAACGTGCCTATGAAACTTTTGGTCGTAACCGCATACAATACAAGGATTTTGATTGGAAATACCTGAGTTCGGAAAATTTCGATGTGTATTTCTATGGCGATCGAAAAAAGCTGGCGATGGAGGCGTTACAATATATGGAGTCGGAGTTCGATCGTATTACCGACTTGCTTGGATTTTACCCTTATCAAAAGACTAAAGTATTTCTTTATAACTCCATTACTGACCTTCAGCAAAGCAATGTGGGTCTTAACCAGTCACGTTTTAATGTGAGCGGGGAAACCACCTTCATCAAGCCTTATGTTGAAATCGCGCATCCCGGCAACCTCGATGAATTTAAAAAAGAGCTGCTCTTTAAAATGTCCAACCTATTGGTGAACGAAATGATGTTTGGCGGCAGCCTCCGCGAGATGTTTACAAGTTCTGTACTTCTTAACCTGCCAGACTGGTTTATTGATGGAACGTCGCAGTATGTGGCGTATGGGTGGAATGATGAAATGGACGATTATGTGCGTCAATTGGTGAAAAGCAAGAAGGTAAGTAAAGCGCTTCGTTTAAAGGACAGAGAGGCATCACTGGTAGGACAGTCCATTTGGAATTTTATTGTCGAGAAATACGGGAAAAGCAGTATCAATAATATTCTCAACTACACGCGTATCATTCGCAATGAAGAAAAAAGTATCCTCATCACATTGGGAGTGCCGTTCAGGCAATTGATGGTGGATTGGCGGGATTACTATGTAACGATGGAGAAAAAAGTGGCTCAAAGTTACGTTCCACTCTCTGACTCTATACAATTTACAAACCAAAAGCGCCATGTAGTGACTTTTACAACGGTAAAAATCAGCCCTGATGGAAAAAGTGTTGCTTACGCCATAAACGATCGCGGAAAATTTACGGTAAAAGTAAAATCGCTGGAAAACGGAAAGGAAACCATTATTCTGAGCGGAGGCAATCGCGTGATCAAGCAAACGGTGGATTACCGCGTACCGTTGCTGAGTTGGTCAGACCCTAATACGTTGGGGGTGATTGGTGTAAAAAACGGCCAATACATTTTTTGGTTATATGATTTGAAGACAAAATCAAAACTGCCACGAGAGCTCGATAAGTTTAGCAATATCCGCAGTTTCAGTTTTTCCAACAATGGCCGTTTAGTGATTGTCAGTGCCGACTTTGAAGGGCAAAATGATCTGTTTCTATTAAGCAGCCGGAGAGATCGCACCAAACGACTCACCAATGACGCCTTCGATGACCTTGATCCGTCATTCCTGCCAAATTCTAACACCGTTGTTTTCAGTTCTAACCGGGTTACCGATTCATTAACAACCGATGTAAAAACCTTCCAAAAATTGTCGCCCTACTACAATTTGTTCCTTTATAATATCGATACGACCACCAATCGTTTAAAAAGGGTGACGAATACGTTGAGCAAGGACTTTCATCCTCACGCTATTGACGATCATAATTTCTTTTATTTGAGCGATCAACGAGGCATTGTTAACCTTTTTCGTTTCAACCTGCAGGATGGCACCTATTCACAGGTTTCCAATTTTGATTCAAGCATAAAGGATTATGATATTAATTTTGATAACCGTATTTTATCGTTGGTGTTGACGCAAGAGTTGAGGGAGAATATTTTTATTGATCGTCATTTCAATTTTGACCGGCAGATTTTTACACCCGCAACCCGGCGAAAGGAAGTTCTACAAGCTCGGGCAATAACGGAGCGAAAGAAAAAGGAACCTACGAAGGCAGCTACTTTAAAAGACTTGATCAATTCAAGGTTAAGGGAAAGAACAGACTCCGCTAAAGTAAAGCCCCCGGAAACAAAGCCAAAGGAAATAAAGAAAGAAATAAAGAAGGATACTGTTGTTGCAAAAAAGAAAGCGAATGGAGAAATCAGTACTGACAATTACTCATTCGAAGATGAATCCGTGGTTGAACAAAAGAAACCCCCGCAAGAGCCGGTCAGCGCGGTAAACAAACCCACACCAGTACCGCCGGGAAATAAATCGCTGAATACCGATGACTATGTTTTTGAAGAGGATGCCGTTAAGCAAAAGCTGCAACCTAACGAGACCTTCCTGACGCGCTATATGAAAGCGCGCGCCGTCGACAACGTGAAAGGCCCATTTCCTTACGAACCAAAATTCAGTTACGATAATTTGGTGACAAATCTTGTGGTGATTGATCAACTGCGCGGATTCAGTTTCAGGTTAGAGACTCAAATGAACGACATGCTGGAAAATTTTCGCTTTAGCGGAGGCCTTCAAGTAGCGCTATCTGATTTAAAAAGCGGAGATGTCTTTGGGGAGATTCAATACTTACCCTACCGCATTGATTTTAGCGCACGCGTGGATAGAAAGGTCATCTACTGGCAAACTCAAAACCCGGAACTTAGTTCCGGAAACCCTACCGAAAACCAAAAATATGCCTTTCAAAAAATTGAAGTAGGTGCATCTTATCCGCTATCGGTGCGCGCGCGGGTGAGTGTGAAGCCGTTTATTGGGTATACCGATTTTGTTGATCGCGGATCGACTGTACCCGCCGCTACTCCCGGGTTCTATCCTTCCCGGCAACAACTTTATACCGGTGCTAAGGTTGAGGCGGTTTATGACAACTCCATCACTACAGGACTTAATATTATTGAAGGAACGCGTGGTAAAATCAGCGCGATTAATTATCAGGCTCCGGGGAATGCCAAGAAAAGTTTTTCGCAGATCTATATTGATCTTCGCCATTATCAAAAGATTTATAAAGAGATCGTACTTGCCGTGCGTGGTTATACCGGAACTTTTTTAGGAAATGCACCTAAGAATTACTTGTTAGGTGGGGTTGACAACTGGGCATTCAACAATACCAACTACAGCGGAACACAGAACCCGCTGGTGAATACCTACAATGCGTACAACGAAAATTTGCTCTTTGTTGAATTTGCTACCGGTGTTCGTGGATTTGACTATGCGTCGCAGTATGGAAATAGCGTGGCGATGGCTAATCTTGAATTGCGTGTCCCGCTTATACGCGCCCTTTCGAGCGGGCCAATCACCTCCAATTTTTTTCGCAACTTACAATTTACCGGTTTTTATGATATCGGATCCAGTTGGACCGGGGCGATCCCCATTGGCAATGAAAGTATTGGACGAACCCGCGAGGTGATTAGTGGCCCTTTTACGGCCGAAATCAGAGAATATCTCAATCCGTGGATTTACAGTTATGGTTTTGGATTCCGATCTATGATTTTTGGGTATTATGTCAAGGCCGATTTAGCATGGCCGGTTATCAATTACCAAGTTCAAAATCCGCGTGCCATGTTGAGTTTCGGGTTTGACTTTTAGTTTTATCCGCGTCAGCCTTTCATTACTACGTGCTCCATTGTTCGAGCTTCGCCTCATCTTTTATATGCGTAGTTCAACAACTTAAATTTTTATATTGTTGCGTAAGCGAGGGAGTAGGCTGTACCTTCGCGTTAATTTAAAAAAGTATGATCAAATCAATGACTGGCTTTGGCCAGGTTATGACTAATTCTACGGAGGCGAATATAGTCATCGAAGTAAAATCCCTCAATTCGAAATTCATGGATTTGACGTTGCGGCTTCCTAAGAAATTTTCGGAGAAGGAATCCGAAGTGCGGACATTGGCAGTCGATCATTTAGAAAGAGGGAAGGTTTCAGTGAGTATTGATTACCAGCTGAAAATAGGCGGCGAAGTTTCACAACGTTATGATGAACATCTGTTTGTGGCTCATTACGCAGAGCTAAAAAAACTGGCTGATAAAGTGATGACCGGGTACGATGGTCTTTTCCAAATAACCCTGGATGCCCCCGGCGTAAAACAAACCAATCCTTCAGAAACAATTGACCCTACTGAATGGGAAAAAATAAGAAAACAGTTGATCGAGGCAATAGCGTCGTGCAACAAATTCCGTGAAAGCGAGGGAAGCGTATTGGGTGAAAAATTGGAAGAGTATATTGCCAACATAGGAAAAGAACTTGAAGAAATCGGGAAAATTGATGCTGCCCGAATCGATAAAATTAGAAGTAAACTCAAAGGAAATATAAAGAGCCTTTTAGGGCAAGAGGGTTTGGATGCCAATCGATTAGAGCAAGAAATCATTTTTTACATTGAAAAACTTGATATTCAGGAGGAGCGTGTTCGACTGGCAACCCACCTCACTTATTTTTTGAATGTCATGAATGAGAAAAACTCAAACGGGAAGAAATTGGGATTCATTGCGCAGGAAATAGGAAGAGAGATAAACACTATTGGCTCGAAAGCCAACGATGCTGCCATGCAGAAATTTGTGGTGGAGATGAAAGATGAATTGGAAAAAATAAAAGAGCAGTTAAACAACGTACTGTAACGAAATTACCTTCTCCTTTTAACGGGCTTTTTTCCACCGCCACCATTGCCTGTGAAAATTAACCCAACTGAAAACTCAAATCCGGTGAAATCAACTTTTGCATCCTTGTAGTTGACATCAATGGTCTGTAATGGCCCTGACATGTTTCCGCCGATATAATTTCCCGATAAGGGTAATTTGGAGGAGCCCATCAAGTAATTAGTTTCCAGGGAAATTCCGAATTGACTCGTAACATAAACGGTAAGTTCTGCTCCAAAGTGAGTTCCGAAACCGGGGTTGTTTTGAAAGGAAAAATTGGCGTTAGCAACATCCCACTTTTCGTACTGCCGGATAGCACGGTCAAAATTTCCGTAGTCAAGCTTTTGATCGAAGCCATAGAAAAAAAACCCTCCGCCCTTGATGTCAAATTGAACCCTTCTCCCCTTTAGTTGGAAAACCAATTCTGCAGGAACGAGCAACGTAAAGTTAGGGCCGAGTAGCGGATCTTTTGTCTGATAAGGTAAACCGATCATGTTCAGCCCGGCCATTCGGTATAGCGAAGCCCCGGTCTGTAGCGCAAAGTAGCGGCCAAAGTTTACACCCACACCACGTAATGAAAACGGGCTGATCGGCGTTGAAAAATATCCGTTCCGTGGAACGAAATAGGAAAATGCAAGCCCAACTTGTTGAGCGTTTGACGCGATGCCAACACTCATCATCAAGATCGATGAGAATAATATTTTTTTCATAACCGTTATTTATCGGTCGAAGATAAAGTGATTCTTTCTATTTTTACCTGGCACGGCATAGCCGCGCTAATAAAAACGGATTGCTTAAGCAAAAATGGGGTAAGTAAGAAATACATTGACAGTTATGAAGAACCAACTTTTCATTTTCTTATCGGTATTGCTTTTGGCATGCACGGGAACTCCAAAAGCTGATTTGATCATTCGCGGGGGTAAAATTTATACAGTCGATAACAGTAGCCCCCTTGTTGCGGCTGTGGCCGTGAGAGGTGAGAAAATAATTTTTGCCGGATCGGAAAAAGAGATTGAAAACTTTATCGGAGAAAAAACTAAAATAGTAGATCTCCAGGGTAAAACCATGACACCGGGTTTTATCGAAGGTCATGGGCATTTACTGGGTTTGGGTTTTAGTGAGTTGACCTTGAACCTGGAGAACGTAAAGAACTATGAAGAACTGGTCGGTAAAGTGAAAGAGGCTGTTTCAAAAGTTCAGCCGGGTGAGTGGATCATTGGCCGTGGCTGGCACCAGGAGAAATGGGACTCAAAGCCAGTCAAAATAATTAAAGGATTTCAAACGCATGAATTGCTCAGTGCGGTTTCTCCCAACAACCCTGTTTTTTTAACACATGCCAGTGGTCATGCAGGCTTTGCTAACGCAAAAGCCATGCAGATTGCAGGACTCAATCAATTGTCCAAGGAGCAATTACAAAAAAATTCTTCCGACGGAGGAGAGATACTCCGTGATCCGATCGGTAACCCCACAGGAATTTTTATTGAACGGGCTCAATCGTTAATTCAAAAATTCATTCCCCAGCCAACGCCTGAGAGAATGACAAAAGCAATCGAATTGGCCTTGGCTGCCTGCTTGCGAAATGGCATTACCGGATTTCATGATGCGGGTGTCGGCCGTGAGACGATTGAGTTGTTGAAAAAAATGAAGCGGGAGAATAAACTAAGCGTCCGTTTATATGAAATGATTTCGGGATCGGATCATTTTTTGGTTCGGGATTATTTCAACCAGGGACCACAACTTGATTCAACAAATTGGCTTACGATACGATCTGTAAAACTATATAGTGACGGAGCCCTTGGCTCACGTGGGGCGTGGCTCCTCGAATCGTACAGCGATCGGAAAGAAACAGCTGGGATGGCATTAATGTCGATGGATACCGTTTTGAAAATTTCAAGAGAAGCTTTGAAAGCAGGTTTTCAAGTGTGCACCCATGCCATTGGCGATCGGGCGAATCGCGAAATATTAGATCGTTATGAAATCGCGTTCAAAGAAAATCCCGATAAGGCAAAAGATGTGCGCTTCCGCATTGAGCATGCGCAACACATTAGCTCGCAGGATATTCCACGCTTTGCAGAATTGGGGGTGATCCCCGCCATGCAAGCTATCCATCTTTCTTCCGACAGGCCTTGGGCAATCGATCGGTTAGGCGAAAAACGAATTAAAGAAAGCGCTTACATGTGGCAAGCCTTGCTTAAATCAGGAGCGCATATTGTCAACGGTACCGATGTGCCTGTTGAGCCCATCAATCCGATCGCTTGCTTTTTTGCATCCGTCACAAGGCAAACGTTGAAAAACGAACCGAAAGGGGGCTACGAACCCGAAGAAAAAATGACACGGGAACAAGCGTTAAAATCATACACGCTTGACGCTGCCTATGGAGCATTTCAAGAAAAAGTAAAGGGTGCTGTTAAGCAAGGAATGCTTGCCGACTTCACGATATTTTCTAAAGACATCATGACGATTCCCGATGATCAAATTCTTTCAACAGAAGTGATGATGACGATTGTTGGCGGGAAAGTTCAGTTTGAAAGAAAGTAAAACGTCTTATTGGGGTAACCGCAGAAGAACAAGTTTTATAATCACATTTGGTCTGGTGAAGATACCAAGATCCTTACAAGACTCTTAAAAATAAAAAGCTCATGAAAAAAATCGTTTACATCCTCTTTATCGCTGTAATTCTTGGTTGGTCACATCAACTGACTGCTCAGCAAGCAAAGCCACGAATTTTGATCTATCATGATATGGAAGGTTTGTCCGGGGAAGATGACCCGCGGATGTTCAATTTCTCACATCCGGAACAGTATGCAAAGGGAAGAGAACTCCTGACGGGGGATGTCAATGCGGTTATTAATGGGCTCTTTTTGGGCGGAGCCGGCCTTGTGCACGTGGTCGATGCTCATGGCAGCGGGAATCCTGATCCGGATATTCTTCTGGATAAACTCGATTCGCGCGCATCCATGGTGACCCGTGATGCCCCATTCCGTCAATATGTAGATATCGTCGCTCCGAATACGTATGATGCAATTGTTTGTGTAGGCATGCATGCCAAGACGGGCAGCGGTGGTTTTGCATCGCACACTTTTACCATGGGGATGGACATCCTACTGAACGAAAAATCCATCACTGAATCAGAATTGGTTGGGTATTCATGGGGAACAGTAGGCGTGCCGGTCATATTTGTTTCCGGGGATAATCGACTTGCAGCCGATCTGAAGACAATGCCCTGGATTGAATATGTTACGGTGAAAAACGCCACGAGTGCGTCTTCCGCTGAACTGCGCCCCATTGAAGACGCACGCCATGAGTTAAAGGAGAAAGCGACCGAGGCGGTGAAGAAAATAGGAAGGGCCACGGTGATGAAACTTGAAAGCCCAATAAAAGCCGCCCTGCGCGTTGTGCCACCGGCAAGCCTTGAAAGGCTTAAACAAGTTCCGGGTATTGATTACAAAGACAACACGGTAACCTTTACGGCAGAAAACTTCGCCAAGACTTATGACGGTGTCATCGCCCTGATTGGTGTTGCCACAAGCGGTTATGCGTCAGTCACCACCGAGGTCATCAATCAGCAGCCGAATGGTAAAGACCTGTCGTTATTAATTCGTGATGGGCTCATGATGCGCTGGCTTGACTATGAATCCGGGCGGTGGAAACCTGAGCCAATTGTCACCCCTCCGCCACGGAAATATTACGGAGCCAGGTAGCTACTTGCAATTTCTCTTGCAATGTGTGGGATAGCTCGAAAATTTTTCACGTTCGCGGTCTGCAACTTTCCTGCGGACTTAGAATTAACCAAAACAAAAATGCCACGCTTTCGGCGTGGCATTAACTTCCTAAATATCGAGTCAATAATTAATTGAAATCGTTTCTGCGGAAGCCACCGGAACGAGCGGGGCGCTCTTCACGAGGGCGGGCTTCGTTCACCACTAAGCTCTTTCCAAGGAAGTCACGGCCATTCAACTCGTTGATGGCGTTGCGTCCCGAAGTATCATCGCCCATTTCTACGAAACCAAAGCCACGGCTACGTTGCGTTACTTTGTCCATGATGATCTTTGCTGAAGTCACTTCGCCATATTGGGCGAATAGCTCCTTCAACTGGTCCTCGGAAGCCTTCCAGGGAATGTTGGCTACATAAATGTTCATTTTGTTTTTAATTAAGTGATAAATGTTCTTGCTAAATCAATAAGGCCGGAGCTGACAATAAACAGATTGGATTTGAGTACTACCAGGTGGGATTATATCTTTAACAGTTCCAAAGGTAACAATAAATAATTTTAATTTCCAAAACGATGTTTAAGAAGGCTCGGTGAAGGCACCAAAAGTCATTGCCGACGGTATGGTCAAGCGAAACGTGGGACACGAGTAGTCTTTGACCCACCCACTGGCAGAAGAGCAATAAAAACTGGTGGCCCACAGTGTCGGTCGATCCATTTTTGCTAATTTCTGAGGCTATTTTGCCGGGTTTTATCATCAAGATAGGTTTTAAACCGTCAAGAGCAGCTTTTAGCAATTTGTCACTTCCCTTGGATTGAAGTGAGAATGAACAACTATATTTAGAGACTTAAAAAATTTTAGCCATGAAGAAATTACTTCCATTTGTCTTGGTTCTGATCTCCGTTGCTTCAGCAATCTCACAGTCATTCAATGCCCGGCCCGGTGGAACACAAAAACCGCCGCTTCACGGCAAGAATTGGATGGCCATCACCGGTAAGCCGTTGGCGGCAACGGCCGGGGCAATCACTTTCCAAAGAGGAGGCAATGCCGTTGATGCCGCATGTTCAATGCTGGCCGCTACTTGTACAATGTGGGACGTATTGAGCTGGGGAGGCGAAACACAAGCTTTGATCTACAATCCGAAAACAGGAAAAGTGATTGCCATCAATGCACTTGGTGTTGCACCAACGGGAGCTACTCCGGAGTTTTTCAAAGGCAAAGGCTTTAATTTTCCGCCCAACTTTGGCCCGCTAGCAGCAACCACTCCCGGAACAGTAGGAGGATTAACGACTATGTTAGCGGAGTATGGAACAATGAGTTTAAAAGATGTGCTGGCTCCGGCCATGCAATTGGCAGAAGGATACCCCATCGAAGCCCAAACTGCAAACTCGATCGAACGGAGCAAGGAGATGATAAAAAAGTGGCCATATTCAAAAAATGTTTTCCTGCCTCATCTCGGCGAAAGAAGAGAAGCCCCCGAAGCCGGGGAAATTTTCAAGCAACTGGATTTGCTGGAAACACTCAAAAAATTAGTGGATGCCGAACAACAGGCCTTGAAAAAAGGGAAGAATAGAAAAGATGCAATTTATGCTGCCTATGAACGATTTTATAAAGGTGATATCGCGAAAGAAATTGTGAGAGGGAACCAGGAACAAGGCGGACTTTTTACCGAGGCTGATCTTGCCAACTGGAAAGTGAAAATTGAGGAACCCCTTTCGGTAAACTACAAAGGCATCGAAGTTTACAAAATGCAACAATGGACACAGGGACCGGTGATGTTGCAGGCGCTAAACATTTTGGAAAATATTGATTTGAAAAGCATGGGTTTTAACTCTGCGAAATACATCCATACGTTGTACCAGGCCATGAACCTTTCATTTGCGGACCGTGACTTCTATTATGGCGATCCAGCATTTGCGACTGACCAGCCCATGAAAGGGTTGCTCTCCAAAGAATATGCTAAAGAAAGAGTGAAATCCATTAACTGGGAAAGGAACGATCCTAAAGTTGGTCCCGGTGACCCCTATCCGTTTGAAGGAAAAGTAAATCCTTACAACGATTATTTAAAACAATGGAATCAAGCATTGAATTGGAATGTGCCCACGCCGTTGGATGAAAATTATTTGGCCAAAGTGTGGACGGGAACAACTTCCGTTGAAGCTGCTGACAAAGAGGGGTGGGTTGTTTCGATTACCCCTAGTGGCGGTTGGATACCGGCTTGCATTGCAGGGCACACCGGAGTAGGCATGAGCCAGCGTATGCAAAGTTTTGTCTGTGACCCCAAACTCAATCCATTCAATGTAGTGGCTCCGGGCAAACGTCCTCGGGTAACGCTCACGCCGTCGCTGGCGTTGAAAGATGGAAAACCCTTTTTGTCTTTTGCCGTACAAGGGGGCGACACGCAAGATCAGAATTTGTTGCAATGCTTCCTCGACATGGTCGAGTTTGGGATGACGGTGCAAGAAGCGACTGAAGCACCCAACATCAACACCTACCAATTTTACCTTTCATTAGGGGAAGGTGAAGACGGGCAAGATCGTAAACCAAAACCCGGATATATTCTAATAAATTCAAATACGCCGCCTTACGTGCAAAAGGAACTATTGAAGATGGGTTATCGACTCAGCATTGATGAACGCACGTCAGGCCCTATTAACGCGATCTACTTTGATTGGAAGCATGGAAGTTTCTGGGGAGGCTCCAGCAACCACGGAGAAGATTATGGAATTGGGTGGTAAAATAAAAATTGATTTTTAAACAACTAAAGATTTTCCAATTCGTATTTATTATTTGAAATCCACGAAAGAATAGTTAGCTGACATTTAAAAATCTTTATAATGTTGCAGCCGAAGTTCCTTACGCTCATTATTATTTTGACAGGTGTAGTTTCCTGCAATAAGAATGAAGAAAATCCGATTGTTTATCAATCAACGCTAAGCGCTTCTGATCCTTCTTGGTACGCGGGCTCAGGAAATGGATATACTTGTGGATTCAATCAAGGTAAATATGAGGTATCCTTAACTTCTCCCGGGGCTTATGGGTATGCATTGGTACCCATAAACGGAATTAATTTTCAATATTCAGTAAGTGTCGATGCTTCAACCCAGCTTTCTGATGCCTCTAAAGCCGGGTATTGTGGTTTATTTTTCAATTTTGTCGATTTGAATAATTACATGGGATTTATTGTAGCTCCCAATGGAAAATTTGCAATTTTTGAGTACTCCGGTGGGAACTATTCAATGCCGGTTAGTTGGACACAGACCAATGCACTAAAAAGCGGATCTGGTTCGATCAATACAATTCAGCTATCTCAGAGCGCAACTTCGATGAAAGTCATGATTAATAATACTGTGATCAATACATTTCCTTTGAGTATGCTCCAAAATTGTGCTGTAGGTCTTTACGCTCAAGCCGATACCCAGAATTTTACCAATATGGTCGGAACCTTCAATAATATTGTCGTGAAAAAATTATAGGGAAGACGAGTTGATGATCAATACACCCGACTTACGGAGTCTGAGCCGTACACTTCTTGTTAACGATTTTGGCCTTGCTTTTTGTTCTTTACGCTTCCGCTACTAAGAACTATTGCCTCGAGGTTGTCGGTTACAATGACGGTAACAATTTCACCGAACCATTCACTTTTACTGATGATATCATTGTTTGGTTTAAAAACTTTTAGTTTTGCAAACTAAGTAATACGTCATGGCAAAGCATCGATCCATCAATCCCTTTTCGAAAATTAATAATGATACCGGCTTTGGAAGCAGGGACAATTATGGCGGCCGCTTTATCAACCGGGACGGCACCTTCAATATCCGAAAAGAGGGGCAAGGCTTCTGGCAACGTTTCAGTATCTACCACAGCATGCTGAATCTCCCCCTGTGGAAGTTTATTGGCGTAATCTTTTCATTTTTTATCGGTATTAATCTTTTTTTCACGCTCCTCTATCTCACGTTGGGCCCCAATCAATTTGTGGGATTGATGTCAAGCAGCCGATGGTCCGAAATAAAAGAAATTTATTTTTTCAGCACTGAGACGTTTACCACGGTAGGGTATGGAAGGGTTAATCCGGTAGGTGACGGCGCTAACTTCGTTGCTTCCATTGAAGCGATGTGCGGATTCATTTCCTTTGCGATAGTCACCGGTCTTATTTATGGTCGCTTTGCGAAGCCAACATCGTATTTGATTTTCAGTGAACAAGCCGTTATTGCCCCTTATCAAAATGGGATAGGGCTCATGTTTCGTTTCGCCTCTTACAAGGACAACCATACCTTAACGGATCTTGATATACGTGTCAATGCTGCATTACAGTCCCAGGAAAATGGTCAGCCCGTTTACAAGTTTTATGACCTGGCCTTGGAGCGCAGCAAAGTGGACAGCCTTCCAATGAACTGGACCGTGGTTCATCCCATTGATGAAAAAAGCCCGCTGACGGGTTTTACCGAAGATGACATCAGGACGGCCGATCTTGAAGTTTATGTGTTGGTGCGCGGCTTTGACGATGTGTTTTCAAACTTTGTATTACGGCGCACTTCCTACACCTACAAAGAGATACAATTCAACAGAAAGTTCGTGCCGATGTATCACGAAAGCGAAGATGGAAAAACGACCATTCTCGAACTGAATAAACTCAATGAGCACCAGGCAGTTTGACTCACGAGCTAACCAGGTCAAGGGTCTCCACACAAGAATTATAGTAGAATATTCTTTTGTAGGAATGGGATATAATTTATTGCAAATAGTGGATAATATTGCATAATGTTGGTTTTTTCAAGAACAGAAATTAGATGAGGAAATTTTTAATTGCAACCCATGGTACTTTTTCATCGGGAATAAAATCATCTCTTGATATCATTATTGGCCAGATGGACAATGTATTTATTATCGATGCCTACGTGGACGGAAATAAATCGATCGAAGAAGGATTGACTGCCATTTTAAAAAATGTTCATGCTCATGATGAACTGGTCGCTTTTTCCGATTTGTTGGGAGGTAGCATCACTAACCAAATCCTTCAATACGCCTTAAAAGAAAATGTTCATGTGGTTTCAGGGATTAACCTCCCACTGCTCATCGATGTCATGCTTGCGGATGCTGACACACCCATTGCTGACGTTATCGAAAATGCAATTACGAATGCAAAGGATCAGATTGTTTACGTCAATAAATTGATCAATTCAAACAAGGAGGAAAATCAAAATGATTAAGCTAACCAGGATTGATGATCGCTTGGTGCATGGACAAGTGGCATTCACATGGGTTCCTTCTTTAGGAGTCGAGTGCCTGATTGTAGCTAATGATAAGGTAGCCAAAGATGAATTTCAAAAAATGACATTGGGCTTGGCAAAACCGGCCGGAACCGAGCTTTTAATAAAATCCCTGTCGGACACGATTATTTTTTTGAACAACGATAAAAATAAACATCTTAACATCCTTCTGTTAACCAGCGCTGTAAAAGATGCATATACCCTTGCAAATAAAGTACCCGAAATAAAGTCAATCAATTTCGGAGGCTTGAGAGCAAGAGAAGGAGCGAAGCTGGTTTCAAAGGCCATTGCGTTGACCGATGAAGATATTGTTCTCATTAAGGAATTGCGACAAAAAAATATCGAGCTCGAAATACGTCAGGTTCCCGCAGACACAAAGCAAATCATTGACACACAATTTAAATTTTAGGGTCTCTTAATCGAATTGACGTGACGGTAACATTTATACTTATTACGTTGATTGCCATGTTTGGCCATTCAGAAGATTTTCTGGGTACGACCTTACTGAGCCGCCCTTTAGTCTTAGGACCGCTGGTAGGATTGGCACTCGGAGATCTTGGCCAGGGAATAATAATTGGGGCAACATTGGAATTGATATTTATGGGAAACATAAAAGTCGGGGCTGCAATTCCTCCCGATGTTATCACCGGTGGGGTGTTGGGTACTGCGTTCGCCATCCTCTCAGGCAAAGGCCCTGAGATTGCACTTGCGTTGGCAGTTCCGATTTCCATCTTGGCTGAAATGGTTCTCAGCAGTCTTTTTATTTTTAGGTCAGGGCTCAACAAAAAATTTGACCGGTATGCACGGGAGGGGGATTACAGCAAGCTGCAACGGCTTCATATTCTATCAGGTTTATTGAAACCCTTACTCATGGGGCTTATTACCTTTCTGGCCTTGCAATTAGGCGCTGAGGTAATGAAATCTTTTTTGGATAGAATCCCCGCGTGGGTAAACTCAGGGCTGCAGGTAGCCGGAAATATGTTGCCGGCGTTGGGTTTTGCATTGTTAATGAATGTCATGCTCAACAAAAAAGTAGCTCCATATTTTTTTCTTGGCTTTATATTGAGCAGTTATTTAAAGCTTCCCATGATCGCCATTGGAGGATTGGGCGTGATACTGGCGCTTATCATCACAGGGATCATGCATAAAGAAACAGCGACTGACGAAGATGCAAGCGCCGATGAACCTTCTTCCCTAAAAGCATCGTTTTCGAAAACTGAAATCAGGAGTTTATTTTTCAGGTCCCTTGCCCTCGAAGCGAATTTTAATTTTGAAACCTGTCAGAACACGGGTTTTGCATTTTCGATAATTCCGATTTTAAAAAAAATATATAAAACGAGAGACTCGATGTCGTGCGCGCTAAAAAGGCATTTACAGTTTTTCAACACGAGCCCTTACGGGTCAACACTAATTTTAGGAATAGCTGCGGCCATGGAAGAACAAAACAGCCGGTCAAAGGATTTTGATGCTGAATCAATCAACACCGTTAAACTCGGGTTGATGGGACCTTTGGCAGGTGTGTTTGATTCTTTATTTTGGGGAACATTTAAAGTGATCGCGGCTGGCGTTGGTACTTCATTAGCATTAAAAGGAAATATTGCGGGGCCAATTCTTTTCATTCTTCTTTTTAACGTGCCTCATTTATTGCTCCGGTATCAATTAACTTTTATTGGCTATACGGAAGGAAATAAATTCTTGCAGAAAATTGCAAGCAGTAATGTAATGGACAAATTAACCTCAGGCGCTGCGATCGTTGGCTTGATGGTGGTTGGCGCTATGCCTGCCTTATTGATGTCGATTAAAACGCCATTACAAATAGGAGCGGTCGGATCTGCGGTATCGGTTCAGGGAATTTTGGATCAGATCGTGCCTGGGATTGTTCCGCTGGCGCTGACATTTCTTGTGTATTATTTTTTGAAGAGGAATGTCAAAATAACGTATTTGTTGTTAGGCTTACTTGCATTGGGTTTTATAGGCAGTATCGCACACGTATTTGCTTAAAACATGGTTGGGAATTAATTTAAACTCCGTTTGGAAAAGATACTAAATAAGATTACCAGCCTGGCAATCAAAGGAATCCCTGCATCGCCCGGCATTTCGATAGGTCGTGCTTATAGGATAAAGAAAAATGAGTTCGTTTCGACCGGTATTTTGTTGCGCGATGATCATGAAGTCTCAGAAGCGATCAAAAGATTTGAGCGCGCGGTGCAAGCTTCGGTGGGCGAAGTGGAGGCCATAAAAAATAACAATGACCTTAATTTGCAGGATGAGGAGATTGAGATTTTAGAAACGCATCTGGAATTTCTAACCGACCCCCAGATTAAATCAGATGTGGTTGAGAAAATTGAGAGAGATAAGAAAAACGTGGTCGATGCTGTCCTTGAAGTTATTCATGACGCTGTTCAGGTATTCAAAAATATGAAAGATGAATACATGAGTGCAAGAGCTTCGGATATCCAAGACATTGGAAATAGGATTTTGAAAAACCTGCATTCATCGCATGCGGCAACAGAAAAATTCGAATTGAATACGATTATTATTGCGGAAGATATTTCACCTTCTGATACGATCACCCTTGATATGAGCCGCGTTATTGGATTCGCGACACAAGTTGGGGGGAAAACATCGCACACAGCGATCCTTGCTAAATCAAAAGGTATTCCTGCAGTGCTTGGCTGCGGCGCTTCATTAAACGACATAGAAAATGATAATGTGATTATTGTAGATGGCACAAAAGGTTTAGTGATAATCAGTCCTGACGATGATTGCATTGAAGAATACAAAACGAAAAAAGAGGCTCATGATAATCAATCCCGTCTATTAAAATCGCTAAAAGATATTCCTGCCACCACAACGGATGGGATTACAATAAAGTTACTGGCGAATATTTCTGACGGAGAAGAAATGGAGGAGTCGTTGGGATATGGCATGGAAGGAGTAGGTCTTTTTCGAACAGAGCTGCTTTTCATGAACAGAAATTCATTCCCGACAGAGGAGGAGCAATTCGAGTTTTATAAAAAGGTCGCCATAAAATCAAGGAACAAGCCGGTCATCGTAAGGACCATTGATATTGGCGGAGACAAACCATTATCCTACTTCGGACTGCCGGATGAAGAGAATCCGTTCCTCGGTTATCGTGCTATCAGGATATGCCTTGACCGAACCGATATCTTTATAACACAACTAAAGGCCATTTTACGGGCAAGCAACTATGGGAAATTCAAAATCATGTTCCCGATGATTTGTAATATTCAGGAGCTCAGGCAGGCGAAAGGAATTTTAGAAGAAACAAAAAGAGAACTATTGGCAAGTAATGTCGGGTTTGATCGGGATATACAGGTTGGCATAATGATTGAGATTCCATCCGCTGCCATTACATCGGATATTTTGGCGAAAGAGGTGGACTTCTTTAGCGTTGGCACCAATGATTTATGCCAGTACACCCTGGCAGCCGATCGGGGAAATGAAAAAATAAAGGAGTTGTATGATCCATTTAATCCTGCAGTTTTGCGACTCATACGGTTTGTTATTGAACAGGCCCATAAACATAAGATTGAAGTAGGCATGTGCGGTGAGCTTGCCTCTGATCCATTGGCGACTTTATTATTATTGGGAATGGGATTAACCGAATTTTCTATGAGTGCGGCGTCCATTCCATCCATAAAAAATGTTATCATTACCAACAGCCAAATGAAGGCGAAGGAAGTATGCCAAAAAGTGATGGAGATGGATAGCTCAGAAGAAATAACAGCCTATTTACAGGAATTGAAAAAATGATTTCAAAAAATTACATCATTATGGCTCCTGAAGGAATTCATGCCCGGCCAGCCACTACCTTAATCAGGCTTACTAAGAAATTTAAATCAGTGGTCAGCCTGAAAAAAGGGGATAGTTTGATCCGATTGAACAGCATGCTGAACATTCTTGCCCTTGGTGCGAAAGGAGGAGACAGTATTACCGTCATTATTGAAGGCGAAGATGAGGCTGAAGCAGCAGTGGCGATTGATGGTTTCTTTGCGGAAGAATTAAAGAACTTATAAAAGAATCAACGGAAATTATTGATGAAAATAACGATTGCTAAAGACGAAAAGGAATTTGATACTATCGCTGCCTGGCGCATCATTGGACAGATGCTGGAAAAACCGGATTCGGTTATCGGCTTGTCCACCGGTCAAACCACGATCAATATGCACGCCATCGTTTCGCAAATTCATGCGCAATATCCTTTTGATGTCGCGCGCATCACCTTATTTAACGTCGATGAATTAACAAACTTACCACGCGAATACTCAGGCAGTTGTTATACGATGATCTTAAATCAGATTGCCGGACCGCTCGGCATAGCAGAAGAAAATTTTATCATGCCTCCCACGTTGTCGGATAATTTTGAAGTGGAATGCAAACTATTTGAGAAGCGTTTGGCAGAACGGGGAGGAGCAGATTTGCAGATGCTGGGCCTTGGAAGTAACGGTCATATTGGTATCAATCAACCGGGCACACCTTTTGAAAGTGAAACATGGGTTTCGCCCATGGATCCGGATTTTGAAGCACGAGTGCGGAGGGAAACACAAGTTCCTGCCGACATCGTTTTAGGAGGCCTGACGCGCGGCATTAAAAATATCATGCACACCCGGAAATTGATATTGATTGTTAAAGGTTCTCACAAAGCCGAGATTGTTGAAAAAGCAATCCTGGGACCGATAACAACCGATGTGCCAGCATCCGTAGTACAATTGCATCCAAATTGCGAAATTTTGTTGGATGCAAATGCCGGGGCGAGAGTTGTGAGAGCTCTTAAACAATAAGAAATTAGAGAAGCTACCGGTGAAGATCCAGGTCATGAAAATCATAACTGAAATCCGTCAGTGGTGAAATGGCTTTCATTTTTATGGCCGACGCTTTTCCTCGCTCGTCCAATTGAAACGTAACAAAAGCATCGGCATCGAAACTGCGGTCTTTCCATTTTACAATAAAAGTATTGCCTTTGTAATAGAAAAGCTCTCCGGTCAATTTTGGCGAGCGCCTGGAATCAAACCACCACTTTCCATTCTTCATCGCAATAACCACTTCGCCAAACCAGGAGTCTTTATAAGAACCTGAATAATTTGAAAAATCGATAGCGGCTTTGCTAGCCGTTTGCTTGTTTACTTCGTTCCAAATAGAATCAACCAAATGCTGCGCGCCTTTCATCGTCGCGCTGCGCTGAGTAGCGTATTCGGTAACACGATCCGTTCCCTGAATGCCAAAGTAACTGTCTTTGATCTGATTGGTTATCGCCGAGAACGCTAAACCTTCTTGTTGATTGGTCAGCACGATAATCCCAAGATTTAATTCAGGGATCATGGTTATTTGCGTAACCATTCCGGGAAGACCGCCCGTATGGCTA
>Ga0206942_1006_pt1 | contig 76443 bp, 68 predicted proteins | sample Alteio_BWOrgHeat_6_FD_153253 | JGI IMG/M metagenome (GOLD analysis project Ga0206942, IMG submission 153253) | Enriched cells from forest soil in Barre Woods Harvard Forest LTER site, Petersham, Massachusetts, United States -... | ecosystem: Environmental > Terrestrial > Soil > Temperate forest > O... | reverse complement strand
GTATCGATCCGAAAATCGTTGAACAAAAATCGTCCTCTCCGCTTTTGAGTCCTTGGACTTTATAAAACCGGAGATTTTCTCATTGAATGAATTGACGTCAGTGCCTTTCTTTAAAATCAAAAAGGTTGAAGGATCGGTATTATCCCAATTTTGAACCCACTTCCTCTTCACTACAAAGGTCTCGTAACTTAGCAAGAGGTCAAATTGAGCCGTTGCGTTGGCTGGCAATTTTTTAAATATGCCTGTGATATGATAAGCGTCGGTGAATTCCTGATGATCCCATTGCACGATCTTGCCAATAATGTTTTCGGTGGTATGAAACAAATTGAGCGCGAGTTCTTCTGAAATGGCAACCGAATTTTTATCGGGCAAAAGGCTGGTTTTATTTCCTTGAACAATCGCACACGAGAAAACTTTGAAATAGTCCTTGCTCACAAACTGCGGACTTGCTTTTAAATGAGAATCCCCGACCGTGATAACACCTTTGTTGGAGAACCAATGCGAGGGAACAACAGTCGTTGCATATTCTACTTCGGGCATCTCTTGTGCCAGTGCGTTAGCCAACAGTCCCTGGGTGCCTTCTCCGGTTTTTATTCCGGCAGCATTATGAAAATTCTCCATGACCTGAAAAAGTTGACTGTCTTTTTTGTTGAATTTGTCAACGTTGAGTTCATCATTCACCCAAAGATAAATCAGCAACGTACAGGCAAGGCCCGTGGTCAATCCCGTAAGGTTGATAAAAAAAGAACTTTTATAACGCATGAAGCTTCGGAAAGACAACAGTAGTGAGTGACGAAACATAGTTGTAAAATTTAAATAAGTCGATTTTGTTTTTCGAATCGCGAATGGCCGGAAGTAATTGACCACCTGGTACCAGAAATTTAATTTTGCTTTGAAAGCAGATTTCTTCTTTAGGTCTACGTAAAAATTTTCCTCCAGGTCACCGCGTACTTCTTCCACCAGGTCATCCCGTAAAAAGCTATTGAGCAATTTCTGCGGGAGTTTGGGTAGTGGCGGCTTAACTTTTTTCACGAAAGATGTTTTCGTTACCAGTAAATGGAAACTAATTTCACTCTGACTTCAAGCTATCGACAGGATTGACAAAAGCGGCCCGAACCGATTGGTAACTTATCGTGAGCAATGCGATCAATACAGCAACAAGCCCTGCAATCACAAAAACATCCCAGGTAACATCAGTACGGTAGGTGAAATTTTGAAGCCAATCGTTCATGATGTACCAGCCAATCGGAACAGCAATGATGACGGAGACCAGAACCAATTTAAGAAAATTCAAAGTGAGCAAGTTGAATATTGTTTTTAACGATGCGCCTAATACAAGACGGATGCTGATCTCTTTGCTGCGTTGCTCCACCATAAAAGCAGACAAGGCAAATAAACCCAGGCAGGCCACAATAATCGCAAGGCCTGCCGCTGTTATAAAAATCCTTCCCATGCGCTGCACGTCATCATACATGCGGGCAAAGCTTTCGCTGAGAAACGTGTACCGGATCGGTTGATTGGGAGAAAATTTTTTCCAGATTTCTTCAATGGAATGTGTCACCAACCTCATCGACGATGTGTTTACTTTCACCGACACGATATTCGAGTTGTTGCCCAGAATAAAACACAACGGTTCAATTTTGTCGCGCAGAGACTCAAAATGAAAATCTTCCACTACGCCGATCACTGTATATACTGCCAATTTTGAATTCGTTTACCAATCGGGTTCTTCAGGCCAAGTTTCGTTGCCATCGTTTGATTAATGATGATACCGGTAGAATCCGATGCCATCTTCTCATCGAAATTTCTTCCGTTCACGATTTTCATCCCAAGCGTTTTGACGTAATCATAGTCGACGCCCCAGACCTGAACGCCCACGGACCTGTCAATTTTATCTCGGCCTTCATTGGTAAAGCCGTTACCGTTTCTCTTCGTTCCCCGAATGGGCAGAAAATCGCTTATGGTCGCACTCTTCACTTGTGAGAGTTGAAGAAGTTCGTCTTTAAATGTCTTTATTTCTTTGCCAAGAGTATTCGTTCCCTGAATAAGCATCACCTGATCTTTGTCAAAACCTACTTTCTTATTGAGAATGTATTCCACCTGTCGATAAATAATAAACGTGGCGATGATCAAAACCACAGAGGTGGTAAATTGAAAGACAACGAGTGAACTTCGCATCGTTGCGCTTTTGCTGCCGCGGCTTACATTTCCTTTCAGTACGCTGGCGGGATTAAAGGAAGAGAGATAGAATGCGGGATAAAGACCCGCGAGAATACCGACAACAAGTGCAGCCCCTATCAGGATCGGGAAAAGTTGCCACTCGTTCCATGGAAACACGATCGATTTTGCTGCCAGCATGTTGAAATAAGGTAAGAGCAATGACGCCAGTAAAAGACCAACAGCAAACGAGAAGAAACTATAGATTAACGATTCAGTTAAAAATTGATTGATGATGTTTATGCGCAATGAACCAACCGTTTTTCGAAGCCCGACTTCCTTAGCGCGATTGGCAGATTTTGCAGTGGAAAGATTGATGAAGTTGATCATCGCAAGAATCAAAATGAACAATGCTATCGCGCCGAACAGCCACACAAAGCGAATATCGCCGTGTGATACGGGATCTTGTATCCCTTCAGAACGGAGGTAGATATCCTTTACAGGCTGCAATTCAAACCAGGCGCTCTTGGCCATCACCTTTGCGTCGGGCACACCGTCTTTCAGCCACACAGGCAATAAATATTTGTCGATTATGCCAGTCAATTTTTTTTGCAATTGATTTGCGTCTGCACCTTTGCGAAGCAAAACATAAGTAGGGTAATTAGTAGCATTCCATGTCGATTGTTCGCCTTTCCAAAATTCAACACCCTTCATGGTCATCATAAAATCAAATTGAATATGAGACGTTGCCGGGAAATCTTCGATCACGCCGCCAATCTTAAATGGTTTTTTTTCATCATCATTTAATAGGAGTGTTTTACCAACCGGATTTTCATGCGGAAAATATTTTTCTGATTTTCGCTTGGTGATGACGATGGTGTTTGGTTCATCGAGTGCGTGTGCTGGATTGCCATAAACCATCGGCAGCTTGAAAATGTCTAAAAGCTCTTGATCAAAATAAACGAATCCTTCTTCATAGGTATTTTCGATTCTGTCGGCCCGTCGGATTTCTTTGCTTCCGGCGCCGAATAGTTCACTCGAATTATAGCGTCCGGCTTTTTCTATTTCCGGATAGTCCTCCCGTAAGGCATTTGCAAAAGGCGCTTGAAACCAAACGTCTTTTCCGGCTTCTCCCTTAAAATTGTAGGCGACTACAACTCTATAAATACGATCCCCGTCAGGATAGTGAAGATCATAACTCATCTCGTCTTTTATGAAAAGAGTAATGAGCGAACAGGCTGCAATTCCCAAGGCAAAACCACCAATTTTTATGGAAGAATACATTCTTTGCTTGGATAAACTTCTCCATCCGATTTTAAAATAATTTTGAAACATATCGTAATGATTTAGGTGTGATTTTCTCTTTTGTATTGCAAAGGGTCGTAGGTAATTGACCACCTGGTACCAGTAATTCAATTTTGCTTTGAAAGCAGATTTCTTCTTTAGGTCTAAGTAAAATTTTTCTTCCAGGTCACCACGTACTTCTTCACACAAGTTCTTTCGAAGAAAATAATTAAGGAATTGCCGGGCGAGCCGTGGTGGGGTTTCATTATTCATTGTCCTAAAGACCAACGCTTAGTTTGGAAGTTGCAAATCCGGGATATTGATTCCACAGCGATTGCCGGAAATCACGCGCAGTCGCCAAGGTTTTCTTGCCGTAGGCTGTGAGGGTGTAAATCCGTTTTCTTCGTCCACCGCGCTCAGCAGTTGATTTTCCCATTTCCGATTTTAAAAACCCTTTGTCTTCCAACCGGGTGAGGGTGGAGTGTACTGCCCCAATGGATACAGAGCGCTTGGTTTGTGATTCGAATTCCTCTGCAATCTTAAAGGCATAGGCTTCTTCACCCAGGATTCCGGCGAGGAGAAGGATTACCTCTTCAAATTCGCCTAAGCGTGTTTCAATCATGATGTTTCTAAATTGTAGAACTAATATACGGAAGAAACTTTTATTTGTTCTACGATTTAGTGAGAAATGATTATCAAGCGGATAGATCACTAATAGAACAGCTACAAAGGGATGGCATGAGAGTCAGTGAGTTCGTTACTAACAGAGCTTTTATCTGTCAGTTTCTTCCGGTAATCTGCAGAGATGAAAGGATAACTTAAACATAAAAAGATAATATCCGAATAAGTCTAGCGCAGCAATTCGATTTTCTTGAATGTCATTCTTTAAAAGATTTAATTCCTCATTAGATATCCAGCTTAGCTCATCCAAAACCGCTATGAATTCTTCTCCGTTTATTTCTGGAAAATACATTAGATTGGAGTATTCTTGATTCCTTAGACTGTTGAGAATTAATTCAGAATTTTCTTCTTTATTAGCAAGTAATCCCTCCTTAAAATCATTGAGGGTAACCAGTTTAGCCATTAATACTTGCTTTGGAAGGCTTCTTTTATTGGCTTCATCAATATCACAAGTGTTTGAAATCAATACCACATTAAAATAATTTTTGGAGTAGGCTCTAATCGTAACATCCCAAATTGGAAATCGAAGATCAAAAATTTAAATCACCCTGTAAAAAATAGGGATATTGATAATTTGAATAAAAATCAGTGTAAACCTTAGGCTGAGAATAACCAGATAAAAATTGTTTTAGTCCATCTCTTAATCTTCCCTTACGTTGATCAGTTAGCTCATTAGGAAAAAGGGAGTCAATTTTCTCTAAAACAAAACTCATAGTCTATTCAAAAAAGGAGTGACTCGTTTACCTGCTTTTTTTAAAGCGTAATCAAGTGCTTGTACGGCTTTTCCAGAAAGAATTTTGGTATCCTTAAATAGCTCATAAGAAATCGAGATGACTTCAGCTTGATTTATATTTAAAGAAAATGGATAGGAGTAATATCCTTTATTTGGATTTAGTAAAACGGAATCATTGCCAACTATTTTGTAGTTTTTACCGGCTGTGGACAAAATAAAGTAGTGAGAAGGATCGGGATAGTCGTACGCTTTCTTAATTGCCATTTTGCTTATGCTTACAACAAGATTGCCCTTAATCTGTCGGAGACTCAAATCTAGGTGATTATTAAGAACCATTTATTTTATTATCGTTTTAAAGTAGTCGGAAGATATTTTAACAAAAGCATTTCTGGCAGCATCATGAGCATCATCGGCTAACTTGGCCCATTCTGCTTGGTTGATATTTAATGCAATACAATTGCTTTCTAAAAGCACCTTTTTAGTTTTTTGAGGAGGAATAACATTCAGTATCGTCTTTAATGTAAGTTGTTTGTTGGGCGCGATGGAGTAATTACTTTGAAAGAAGTGAGAAGTTTCTTCACCTTCTCCAAAGTCTTTCATTTTTGGAACAAACGTCAAATAGTCAGACAAATCTCTACTCGATTCCAAATCAAAGTTATTAATATAAATCATTTGTACATTTAATAAATCTTTACCTAAGCCAATCGAAAAATATTTTTTTAAAAATGTATCAACTGTTTGTGGCTTAAAAATATCCCATCCAGGATAGTGATTTAACGTATGAAATGAAACGTAGTTGTTGCCCATTAGAATGGCATACTTCTCATCATCAGTTTTAAAAACCATTTGAGTCTCGCCTTGCTGAAAGTTGGGTTGAGGCTGTTCATTTGGTTTGATTTCAAAATTTAATTGGATCGGCTTAATTTCCTGCTTTTTATTAAAACCATCATTTTTAATTAGATCATAGTACCCAGAGAAGAAGGTGACATCCCATGGATTTTGAGAAGGATTAAATCTGAAGGCACATACAGCCTCAGTAATCTTATGGTTTGTAAATTCCATTGGCAATTTGGCGTAAAAATATCATTTTACAGTATTTGCTACTAATTTATTCAAAACTGTTATCAGTTGCTTTTCTATTTTTGCTTAACAATCCAATAAATTATGAATTACCGCATCGAAAAAGATACCATGGGCGAGGTACAAGTGCCAGCCGATAAATACTGGGGCGCGCAAACCGAGCGTTCACGCAACAATTTCAAAATTGGGCCGGAGGCGAGTATGCCGCATGAAATTATTTATGCATTTGCCTACCTGAAGAAAGCTGCCGCCCAGGCAAACCATGAGTTGGGTGTCCTTACTGCCGATAAAAGAGATTTAATTGGAAAAGTGTGCGATGAAATAGTGGAGAAAAAATTAGATGACCAGTTTCCGTTGGTGATCTGGCAAACCGGGTCGGGCACACAAAGCAACATGAACGCCAACGAAGTGATTGCTTATCGGGCACATGTAATCAGTGGTGGCAAACTGACCGACGAAAAAAAAGTATTGCACCCCAATGATGACGTCAATAAATCGCAGTCGAGCAACGATACTTTTCCTACCGCCATGTCGATCGCAGCGTACAAGCAAGTGGTAGAAATTACGTTGCCCGGAATGAAAAAGTTGCGCGACACCTTCGCAAAAAAATCGAGTGACTTTAAGAATATCGTGAAGACGGGGCGCACACATTTCATGGATGCTACTCCACTGACGCTTGGCCAGGAATTTTCCGGCTATGTACAGCAGATTGAAAACGGTATTCGTGCTATAAAAAATGCGCTGGAGGCAGTCCGAGAACTTGCCCTTGGCGGGACGGCTGTCGGTACGGGACTCAACACACCGAATGGCTACGATGTGTTGGTGGCAAAGAAAATAGCAGAACTCACGGGCTATCCATTCATCACTGCTCCCAATAAATTTGAAGCACTCGCGGCCCATGATGCGATGGTAGAACTTTCCGGTGCGTTGAAACGGGCGGCTGTGTCTTTCATGAAGATTGGGAACGACATTCGCATGTTGAGTTCAGGTCCGCGTTCCGGTATTGGTGAAATCATAATTCCCGACAACGAACCCGGTTCCTCCATCATGCCGGGAAAAGTAAACCCGACACAACCGGAAGCATTGACGATGGTTTGCGCCCAGGTCATTGGCAATGATGTTGCCGTTTCTTTTGGTGGCTCCATGGGTCATTTTGAATTGAATGTTTTCAAACCCGTGATTGCGGCCAACGTGTTGCAAAGCGCTCGGCTTATTGGCGATGCCTGCGTTTCCTTTAACGATAAATGCGCTATCGGGATAGAACCGAATCTTCCGATCATTAAACAGCACATGGAAAACTCGTTGATGTTAGTGACTGCATTGAACACGCACATTGGTTATGAAAATGCTGCCAAGATTGCCAAGAAAGCGCACAAGGAAAACAAAACCCTGCGCGAAGCCGCGGTTGAATTAGGGCTACTGACTTCCGAACAATTTGATCAATGGGTAAGGCCGGAAAAGATGGTGGGAAGTTTGGAGAAGTAATTTAGTTGACAATTGATAAGTGTGTAGTCGACAACTATATTGAGATACGTATTGTCAACAGTTATTTATCAAAATATTTCCCAACCTTACCTAAATCAACATTCCCGCCGGATAAAATTATTCCAACATTTTTTCCGGCAAATTTTTCTTTGTCTTTTAGAAGGGCTGCAAAAGGAACAGCACAAGAAGTCTCAACAATGATTTTCATCCGCTCCCAAATCAATCGCATGGCAGCAACGATTTCATCATCGGTTACGGTGATCACTTCTTTTACCAGTTCTTTAATGATCGGAAAAGTTTTGTCGCCAAGCGTTGTGAGAAGACCATCGGCAATGGTTTGTGATTGAGCTGGTTCAATTTTGCCGCTCTTCAAAGAACGGAAGGCGTCATCGGATCCGGCGGGCTCGCCCGCGATGACTTGCGTGGACGGAGAAAAATATTTTGTAGCCAGCGCAGTTCCGCTTAGCAACCCACCGCCACCAACCGGTGCAATGATGAAATCCAATTTATAAGTTTCTTCAAATAATTCTTTAGCCGCAGTAGCTTGACCAGCGATCACATCATAATTGTTGAACGGATGAATTTCAGTGGCTCCGGTTTTTTTTACTACTTCGGCCAACATTGATTCACGAGCCGCCAGCGTTGGTTCACATTCAAAAATTTCTCCACCGTAGCCTCGTACTCCAATCTTTTTAATTTCAGGAGCGGTTTTTGGCATCACGACATAAGATTTCACACCCAAAATTTTTCCGGCTCGCGCAATGGCTTGTGCATGGTTGCCCGAAGAATGAGTAGCTAAACCTTTTCTTAGAATATTTTGATCAAGGGAAAGAGCAGCATTCATCGCCCCGCGGGCTTTGAAAGCCCCAACCTTTTGCAAATTTTCACACTTGAAAAAAATGGAGCAGCCTGCAATCTCATCAATGCTGGCGCTTGTCATGACGGGCGTGCGGTGAATAAAAGGCTTGATCCTTTCGTGTGCCTCTTCAATAGTTGCCTTGGTAATTATGCTGTTATCCATTTTATTTTTTCTTCTATTGGTTTTCGCTTTCCTGAATTACTTATTCCCTTTGGAATGCCGACATGAATAAAACCCACCAATTTATCTTCTTTTCCCAATCCAAAAAAGGATTTTGCTTCTTCAAAGTTCGTTATCCCTCCTGTACTTAGGTAACAGCCTATCTCGTAAGCCGTAGCCGTCAGATAAATATTTTCAATGGCGCAGAATACGGCTCCCAATTCTTCCCATTCGGGGATGCTTTTCTTTTCATCGCGCTTCATCCCAACGGCAATGATGTGCGAAGATTCCATAGGTTTCATTTTCAGCCCCTGGTAACGCCCTTCATCAAAAGATCCCTTAGCCTGGGTTACTTGTTTGTAACATTCACTTTGAAAGTCGGCTAATTTTCTCAATCCCTCTCCGGTGAAAACAATAAACCTCCAGGGCTCAGTGAGTTTGTGTGTTGGTGCCCAGTTGGCATTCTCCAACAGTTGTTGAATAATGGCATCATCAACTTTTTCACCGGTATAATCTTTCGGGAAAATGGATCGGCGTGAACGGATTAATTCATTGAAGTCCTGAGGAGTAATTTTTTCCATTATTGAATTTAAAAAATATAAATACGAAATAAATTTATAACCACTGCGTCAACACAGCGAGGAGGTCTTCAAATTGGTTTTATCAGCAGGCAATTTTATTCACCCTGCGCTCGTGACGCCCACCTTCAAAGCCGGTGTGTAAAAACTTGTCGAGGATTTTTTCTGCGAGTTCTACACTGATGAATCGGGCGGGCAAGCAAAGAATATTGGCGTTGTTGTGCAACCGTGAGAGATAACCGAGCTCTTCGGTCCAGCAGATTGCAGCGCGAACTCCCTGATGCTTATTGGCGGTCATGGCTACACCATTGGCGCTGCCACAGACCAAAAGACCGAGATCAAATTCTTTTTTCTCAACCGCTAAAGAAACCGGGTGCGCAAAGTCGGCATAGTCGGCAGACTCGGAAGTGTATGTGCCGAAATCTTTTAATGGGTAGCCATTCTTTTCCAACCATTTTTTCAAATGCTCTTTTAATTCATAGCCGGCATGGTCTGCTCCTACTGCAATTTTTTCCATCAGCGATTCGGTTGTTCGGCTTGAAGTTCTGCGTCTTCGGCTTTCTTTTTGCGTCTTACTTCAATGGCGGAGACGAAAATACTGATTTCAAATAAGAAATAAAGTGGCAAAGCGACCAGCATCAGCGTGAATGGATCCGACGATGGTGTAATGATTGCACTAGCAACGACGATTCCCACAATGGCATGTTTACGGAACTTGCGCATAAATTCCGGAGTGAGTATTCCCACCTTCGTAAGGAAGTAAACCACGATGGGAAATTGAAATAACAAACCGCAACCCAATACCATGCTCACCACGGTGCCAACGTATGAAGTGATGTCAAATTGATTAACGATCTGTGCACTCACGGTGTAGGTGGAAAGAAACCAAATTGTCATAGGTGACAAAATGTAATACCCGAAGGCACACCCCAGCAGAAAGAGGAATGAGACAACAAAAACAACCCCCCGTGTGGATTGCTTTTCCTTTATGTGCAGGCCCGGTTTGATAAAACTCCAGATTTGCCAAAACACGTAAGGGAAAGCCACAATTAATCCGATCACAAACGAGGCAGTGATTGACATCATGAATTGACCCGTCATGATCCTGCTTTGTATTTTGACGTCAAGCGCTTTTACGCAAAGCGATTCTTCTGCGTTCACCAGTTTGCCGAGCTCGCACAACCATTTGAAGGTAGGAAAATCGATGCGGCTGGGAGCAAAAAGGATATGATCAAAAACCCATTCTACAAAAACAAAACCTAAAATCGAGCAGATAAAAATAGCGGCCACCGATTTCACCACGTGCCAACGCAGCTCTTCGAGGTGATCGAGGAATGACATTTCTTTTTCTTCAGACATCAGTTGGTATGATTACCGATAAGCCCTTTACTTTTTCAAGGTCAAAATCGTTGGTTAAAAAAAAATCCACTTTAACTTCCAAAGCGGTAGCAACATGGATAGCGTCTGGAAGTTTAAGACTGTATTCAGATCGTAAATGTGCGGCGAGTTTAGCAATGCTGGAATTTACATTAATTAACCTGAGCGAAGGGGGTTGGGTGATAAAGAACTCGTACTGCTCGGTAAGTTTTGCGTTACCCATTTTTACCGGAAGTATGAGCACTTCAGCAAGAGTTATTGTTGAAGTGAAAAATGTGAAATCGCCATTCTCGTTTTTCTTGAAAATATCTTTTAGAAAGGAAAAACCAATGGAGGCTTCTTCCATATAGTAAATCAGTGGAGCAGTATCAAGGTAGATTGCCTTGTTATCGAATTTTTCGGTCATCCCACTCGGCTCTCAAATCCTTAAGATATTTTTCCACATCGACACTCCTCCACATTTCCTTCCCTAACCCGGCCAACTCGGTAATCCTTGCTTTTTTTGATCCGCTGTCAGGTTTTTTAATCTTCTGCAAAGCCGTCATTATTTCATCCCTTTCTGTCTCATTCAAATGAGGGAGGTTGTCTATAATTGATTTTAAATCTGGTCGTGTAGCTGGCATGACAGCTCAAAATTACTCTTTTAGGAGAATAAAGGAAACCGCTTCATCATCGTGTTCACCTTGCGCTTCACCAATCTCAAATGTTTTTCATCTTCCGGCTTTTTCAAGGCTTCATCGATCAGATCAACTACCTTGATCACGTCTTTTTCTTTGAAGCCGCGCGTCGTGATGGCCGGCGTGCCAATGCGCATGCCCGAAGTAACCATCGGTGACTGGGTATCAAACGGCACCATGTTTTTATTGATGGTGATATCGGCTTTGATTAAGGCCTCTTCCGCGAGTTTGCCAGTCAAATTTTTCGAGCGGAGATCGATCAACATCAAATGATTGTCCGTTCCTCCGGAAATAATTTTATAGCCTCGATTAACAAACTCATCCGCCATGACTTTGGCATTCTTCGCCACCTGAACAATGTATTTCAGGTAGTCATCAGAGAGCGCTTCGGCGAACGAAATTGCTTTGGCGGCGATCACGTGCTCCAGTGGACCACCCTGTGTGCCGGGAAATACACCCGAATCCAATACCGAAGACATTTTTCTCAATTCTCCTTTAGGAGTTTTTAGACCGAATGGATTATCAAAGTTTTTACCGACCATGATCAACCCGCCGCGCGGTCCGCGCAGAGTTTTGTGTGTTGTGGTGGTCACAATATGGCAATGCTCCATCGGGTCGTTGAGAAGGCCGCGCGCAATCAATCCTGCCGGATGTGAAACATCGGCCAGCAACAAAGCGCCTACGCTATCAGCTGCTTCGCGCAATTTTTTATAATCCCAATCACGGCTGTACGCCGAAGCGCCGCAAATAATCATCTTCGGTTTTTCGTGCTCAGCAATGGTTTTTACTTTATCAAAGTCAATCAAACCGGTTTCTTGCTCGACTCCATAAAAAGAGGGCTGATATAATTTGCCCGAAAAATTTACGGGAGAGCCATGCGTTAAATGTCCGCCATGAGAAAGATTGAACCCTAAAATCTTGTCGCCGGGCTTCAGGCAGGCGAGCATTACCGCCGCGTTGGCTTGTGCACCCGAGTGTGGTTGCACGTTGGCCCACTCGGCACCAAACAATTCCTTGATCCGTTCGATGGCCAGTTGTTCTACTTCGTCCACCACTTCGCAGCCGCCATAATACCGTTTGCCGGGAAGGCCTTCGGCATATTTGTTGGTGAGCACGGAGCCTTGCGCCTTCATCACTTGCGGCGAGGTGAAGTTTTCGGAGGCGATCAGTTCGATGCCATGCTCCTGGCGTTGTTTTTCTTTTTCAATGAGGTCGAAGATGACTTTATCGCGCTTCATGGGATTATAAGATTTCAGGATTGAAAAATGGTAAGATTAATTTTGAGAGCCCAAAAATAAGGAGAGGGAAGGTGTTTGCCTAATGGGATTTATTCTTTCCGACGTAAATGGATATGAGTTGTTCAGACTAAGTTTTGATGCTACACGTGAATAGAATATTTAGTTCTTCAACAAACTGAAAATCATTTATCCAACGAACACTCATGTTATCGCAAACGTTAGGTATTTTTATTTTAGGAGTATTCGTTGCGGTAATCTTCTCCTCCTTCGTTACAACTGTTGCTTTTTCGCTTATTGCATGAGCTATAACCCAAGGATCTGCTAAAGACCTATTTTTTGTGTTGTCAACTAAATTTTGGTGTATAGGATTTACGGCGTAAATATTTTTAAGAGCTTCAGCAACATTACTACCAATTTTGTATTCGGGAATTTTACTTTTTTTAAGCCATACTGCTAATTCATCTTCGGTCCTTGTAATTTCTTCGTAAACCATTTTTGGAAGAAAAATTCTATTCTGCTTTCCTAACTCATCAAGTATTTTCCAATAATCTGGGCAAAACTTTGGAGAATAATACTTTTGCCAGGCTTGAATAAGGACGTTGGCATCTAAGCAATACTTCTGATGCTCTGTACTCATTGATACAAGAAGGATTCAAGTTTTGAAAAATTATTAATCTGAGTATTCAATAAACTACTTGCTTGTGTGGGTTCGATTATGCCACCTCGAAACGCATCCATCACAACTTGAGTGAAAAGATGGCTATTTTTATTGACAAGCAATTGAAAATAGTCAGGCCCTCCTTTATGTTGTTTTTGTCTTATTTTTTTTTCTTCCTCTCTTTTCAAAAAAGCATTAAACTCGATATCAGCGTCTTTCTTTAATTTTTGGTATTTATCAAAGGGTATTAGTTTTAAACTCAGTGCCCTGAACAAAAATGCATAAGAGCTTATTCCTAATTCTTTTGACGCTTTAAATAAATTACCTGATGATTCGAATATTGACTTAGAGACAGTTGACATTATTTTTATCGGCATAAGAGCATTTGCAGCTACCTCATTGCAGAATAGTTCAACAGGATGGAGTTTATCTTTATGTTTTGGTTCTGGTTCAATCTCATTGGAAATACCAGAGGCAGCAATCCAGATGTGGGCTAATTCATGAACTAACGTGAAAAGCTGCGGTGCGTTCCAGTCATCCGAATTAACAAACACGAAGGGTGCATTTTTGTCTGCTATGCTAAAGCCTTGAAGTTCATCGCTGTCTAATTTTAGTTTAGGATGAATGAAACTAGTCCTTGAAATAAAAACCCCTTTTGATTCGGACTTGTCAATCCATTCTTTGATGGGATTATCTTTGCGGTAATTCGGAGGATCGATTTGTAAAGTATCCAGAATGTGATTGGCTACATCAATCGGATTAGATTGTAAATTAAAGCGTCCAACGAAGGATAATAAGGGTTCTTTAGTGTCTTCATAAACATCCTTAATCCACGCCTGCTTTTGCTGAATTTCCCGAATAATGAATATTGAACCTGTACTTAGAGGTTTTGCATTCTTCTTCCTAAAGTCTTGAAGTGGCTGAAAATCTCTTGGTACGTCCGGCAAGAAAAATAAAGCAAAAGGTCTTCTGTAAGCTTTTGCTAAAACTTCAGCCTGCCTAATTGTTGGTAAACTTAATCCTTCTTCCCACTCATTTAGTTTTCCAACTGAAATTAAGACTTTAGATGCAGCAACCTCTTGAGACATCTTTGCGGATTCTCGCGCCCACTTTAAAACTTTTGGAGTTATATTGGCTTTATCGGCCATTGAATTATCAGATCAAGAATGATTAACTAAATTTAATTATAGTTTCTTATAGTCGTTTCGAAAAACAAAAAAGATTAATGAGAAAATATTTTCTACCAACCCCCACTACTCCCTCCACCTCCAAAACTTCCGCCACCGCCGGAAAAACTACTCCCCCCCGAAGACCAACTGCTTCTCGAACTTGAACTGCCCAAGCTACTGCCCCAAGTACTTCCTATGCCACCCGATGAACTTCCTCCTTGTCCGATTTTTTTAGCCCAGGCTGTTTTGCCAACCCACATTTTCAAAAGAGGAAATCCCAGTGCATAGATGCCAAACGGCACGTACCAATATTTCTCATCAAATAGTGCCATTGGAAATAATCCGTAAAATGGAAACAGAAAGAAATACATTCCCCAGCCGGCCTTTCCGGGAAAAATCAAAGCCATGAAACCGAAAATGCTGATGAACAAAATTAAACCTGCACTGAACAACACTTTTTGGAAGAAACTAAGATCGTTGGTGTCGCTATGATCGCTTGAAGTATATTCACCGGCAATGGCTTTTACAATTCCGTCAATTCCGGCTTTCACTCCTGCATCGTAGTCATTCCTTCGGAACTCAGGCGCAATTTCATTTCTGATGATGCGATTGCTTTGCGCATCGGTGAGTACACCTTCTAATCCTTGTCCTACTTCAAGGCGCATCTTGTGATCGTCAACCGCAATCAACAAGAGCACGCCATTGTCCTTTCCTTTTTTTCCAAGCTTCCATTTCTCAGCCACCTTCAAAGAATATTCTTCGAGCACATAGCCATCGAGGGATTGAACAATCAAAATCGCAATCTGATTGGAAGTAGAATCTTCGTAAGTTTTTAATTCTTTTTCTAACTGATCAACTGTTTCTTGCCTGAGAATGTGGGCGTCATCGTGTACGCGAATTCCCCAGAGTTCAGGAACAGCTTTTTGAGCAAATGAAAATGAGGCTGATATACTGAGAAAGAGGACGGGGTAGAATTTTAAATTTTGAATGATGAATTTTGAATTAGACAACATGACAAAAGATTTTATTTCATTAAAAACATTCAACATTCAACATTATTACCACGAGTCGCTCGAACCGCCACCGCCAAAACTTCCGCCACCACCAAAGTCAGCTCCACCGCCAGAACTGCGTCCGCCGCCCAATCCACCCATCAACATTCCAGCCGCCCAATAGCCGCCAATACCTCCGCCACCACCACGCCTGCGCGAAGCAATGATCAATAACACAATGATTACAATGATGGTCGTTAACGGCGAGCGCCCGCCGCGCTTACGCGAAGGAGGCTCGTTGTTAACGTATTGTCCTTTGATGGCTTGCATGATGGCGATTACTCCCGCCTTCACGCCACCCTCATAATCACCCTGGCGAAAGCGCGGTGTTATTTCATTTCTATTAATCCGACTGGAGAGCGCATCTGTTAAAACGCCTTCAAGACCCTGGCCCACTTCAATGCGCACTTTCTTGTCTTGAAGCGCTACCAGTAAAAGCACACCATTGTCTTTTCCTTTTTGACCGATCTTCCAGGCGTCCGTCACGCGAATGCCGTAACCATCAATATCTTCGCCTTCGAGTGAAGGAATAATGAGTACAGCAATCTGGTTAGAAGTAGAATCACGCTCGGCTTTGAGCACGGCTTCAAGTTGTGCTTTAGTTGTGGGTGACAGTACATTGGCTTCATCATGCACCCATACGCCAGCGTGATCAGGCACTGCGCGCTGCGCGAATAGTACAGCGTTGATAGAAAGAAAAAAGAGTAGGTGGAATACTTTATATAAGACCTTCATTTGCTTGGGACGGGAAATTGAGAATTGATTCATTGAGAATTGATCATTCGATTCTGAGATCGTCCTTCAACTCATTCACATCGTCTTCGGTTTTCAGGAATCCTTTTTCCAAAAGAATTTCGCCACAGCGAAGGATGGCGGTTTCCATTCCGTTCACGACTTTGCCCATGCGGATATTTTGGATTATGCCTTGCACCATTTTATCCCATTCTTTTTGTTCCACCACTTTGCTGATGCCGCGATCGGCAATGACCATCACCTCTCTTTCAAAAAAGGAGATGAAAATCATAATGCCAGTGCGATGCCGTGTATTAAAAACTTCTTCTTGTAAGAAGGCCGTTTCGGCACGTTGACGGGTAGTCTGATCCAGATCGTGCTGGGGAACAAACATACGTTTGATCAGGTCGATATAGTTGGAGGCCAGGCCACCGACAAGTCCAAACACCACAACAGAAAGAAAAATCAACAGCGGATCATAAATGGCCAAAGAAGGCATATAACGATCAAAAAGGATAACCAGCAGAAAAGCCGACGCTCCAGTGACCATAGCAGCGCGATAATTGGCTGCGCTGTAGGGTCCACTTTTCTCAACAAACACCGGAACAATTTCTCCGGATATTTTACTTTCCGCCTGGTGCACAGCAGCTTTGATGCACTCAAGGTCTTGGGTACTGAATCGTTTATGAAGAGACATATTGTGACGATTGGTCGTGATTTTGTTACTAAAGTGGTAAAGTTAGTATTTGCAAACTGCATTCTAAATCGTTCTCCGATTAAATGAAAACTTATACTTTGTAACATAAATCTGACTCAAAGTAAAAGCTCCTACTTCATCGGAATTCTCACCGCGCCAATTCCCGCATCCCACAATTGTTTAGTGTAGTTGGGGACATCGGTTTCAATAATTTCTTTGGCTCGCGCATTGAGTTTGTTCCATTCCTGAGTAAGCTCATCCAGCCGGTCGCGGCTAGGCTTGGTTATTTTTGGGATGTCGCTTTCCGAGTGGTTGATCACAAAGAGATAGTTGGCTGTAAACTTATTTTCATAGTTGTCAACATCGTCGTACGCTTTGGCTTTTCGTTGTACCATGTCTTCATCCCATGCTTTCATTTTCTTCACCAGGTCTTTGCCCGCTTTCTTCAGCGCCGTGTATTTATCTCCGTCCGGAAAATCGTTGAGAATATCATCCAGTTGCAAACGCATTTTTAGAATGCTGCTGATCTTAGTGTGCATGTCATTCAATGACTCTTCCATCGACATCATAAAATTGTGATATTCGGAATAGGTCTCCGGTGTAGTGGGATATAATGGGTTGGGTAAAATTTTACAATCGGTTTTACTTTCAACGGCTCCATATTTTAAGGTGACGGAATACGAACCGGGTGAAGCTTTATGTCCGTGAAAACTACTTTCAATATACGCCTCCGGCACGCCTTTCATCGTTGCATAGCGCATATCCCACACAAAGCGATTCAAGCCTTTGGTTTTTAAAAGTACTGGTTCGGGAGATGGGCCGCCGGCATAGGATTTGAACGACTCATCTTTTTTTGAACTCAACGAGCGAACTAGTTTTCCTGCAACATCGCGTATTTCCAAAGTGACATGAAGTGAATCGGGAATTTTAGGCAAGTTGTAATAAAGCACAACACCGTTGGCCGGATTTACCCCCTGAAAAGAATCGGTGCCTTTATTATCAGCCGACGTTCGGTTTAAAGCACTCCCCCAATTGCCAATCATGGCATCATCGGGCTTGTAAATTTTTAAGTTGTCATCCGTTCCATTGTACTGACGAAGCAACCCAAGGTCATCCAGAATCCAAAAAGCCCTGCCCATGGTGGCAACCAATAAATCGCCTTTGTGAATTTTCAAATCGGTGATCGGCGTGATGGGTAAATTCAATTGAAACGGCTGCCAATTTGTTCCCCCATTCCAACTGATGTACAGACCGGTTTCTGTTCCTGCGAAGAGCAGATTTTTTCTTGAGTCATCCTCGCGAATCACGCGGGTGTAAGCACCGGTAGGAATTCCGTTGCTGATGTTGGTCCAGGTTTTTCCGTAGTCGATGGTTTTGTAAAGACCGGGTGTATGATCGTTGAATTTATAACGTGTGGTGGCAATGTACGCCGTGGCCGGATCGTTGGGAGAAAGCTCAATAGAATTGACCAGGCATTCGGCCAGACCTTTTGGTGTTACATTCGTCCATGTTTTTCCGCCATTACGTGTGAGTTGAACGAAGCCATCATCACTGCCCGTCCAGATAACTCCTTTCTCGGTAGGAGATTCGATGACATAACTCAGCGTGCCATAATTTTCTGCCCCGACCGCCTCCACGGTGTACGGACCGCCGCCCTTACCTTGCTTTTCTTTTTCGTTGCGAGTAAGATCGGGTGATGCTTCTTCCCAGGTGACTCCATTGTCGCGTGTGCGCAAAAGAATTTGTGAGCCATGATAAAAAGTATTGGGTTCGTGCTTCGACCAGATGATGGGCGCATTCCAGTTGAAACGATACTTCATGTCTTTCGAAGCGCGACCTAAATATTGGATGGGAGCAGCCATGATATTGGTGCTCGCGTTAGCGTCTACATTCAAAGCCTCGATGGTGCCCAGGTAACTTCCTCCCAAAACTAATTTTGGATCATCGGGATTGAAGGCAAGAAAAGCGCTTTCGCCGCCGGCCGAGTAACTCCAGTTGCGCTCAGAGATTCCGCGGCTGCCCAGGGCTAAACTTTGAATGCGAACAGATGTATTATCCTGTTGGCCACCGTACAAATGATAAGGGAAAGAATTGTCGGTATTGATCCGGTAGAACTGTGCAGTGGGCATGTTGTTGCTGATCAACGACCATGTTTTTCCGCGGTTGAAACTGATGCTCGCTCCGCCATCATCGGCTAAGATTATGTTTTTCGAATTGTTCGGGTTGATCCACAAATCATGGGTGTCGCCATGCCAGCCCGACAGATGTTCCCATGTCTTTCCGCCATCAATAGAGCGCAGTGCAGGTGCGCTGAGCACATACAACACATTTTCATCTTTGGGATCGGCAAATACTTCGATGTAATACCAGGCGCGTTGCAACAACTCGTGGTTGCCGGTAATTTTGCTCCAGGTTTTTCCGGCATTGTCAGAGGCAAATAATCCTCCCGTTTCTTTTTGCGTGTCGCTTTCAATGAGCGCATACACTTTTTCAGGATTTGCCCGACTCACAGTGATGGCCATTTTTCCCATCTCCCGAGGCAACCCATTTTGCATTTTCTCCCAAGTGTCACCGCCATCAACGGATTTGTATAATCCGCTTCCGGGGCCACCGCTAATTACCTTCCATGGAAGCCGTTGGTGGTACCACATTGCGGCGTATAAAATTTTTGGGTTGCTCATGTCTATTGAGAGCTCTGAACATCCCGTTAGATCATCCACAAACAATACGTGCGTCCAATTCAACCCTCCGTTGATCGACTTATAAATGCCACGGTCTTGTGTTGGTCCGTTAATGGCGCCTTGCGCTGCTACATAGACGATCTCCGGATTTTTTGGATGAATGACGATACGCGAAATCTGCAACGTCTTTTCAAGACCCATTTTCCTCCAGGTTTTTCCGGCATCATAGGATTTATAGACACCATCGCCATACGAAGTCATTACACCTCTTGGGGCATGCTCACCCATGCCGACATAAACAATGTTGGGATCACTTTCCGAAACAGCCACCGCACCTACCGAACCAGTTTTAAAATAGCCATCTGAAATATTGCTCCAGGTTACGCCGGCATCTTCGGTTTTCCATAGCCCTCCTCCGGTGGTGCCCATGTAATAGGTTAACGGGTCGCTCACCACGCCGCTGGCACAGACTGATCGCCCGCCACGAAAGGGCCCTATATTCCTGAATTTTACATATTTGAAAACGCTGTCTAGGTTTTGGGCTGAAGCACTAAAGCCAATTGCCATGACAAATAGAAGTAATGAAAGCCTTTTCATTTTGGATCGGTTAAAAGTAGATTTTTTCAATATACAAATGATTTCAATTGGAGGAGAGCGGACTTATGTGAGTGTATTCAAAACGAGAAAAGCAAAAATGATGAGCGCTTACCACTTATCAAAAAGCAATGAGATTTTGATGTTGTAACATCTGTCTTTTTGTAATTTGAAGACCATTAGTTCTACCAATCATGAAAAAAATATCCGCCGCCATTTTTATTCTTTCTTTCTTCAACGTGGACGCTCAGCACGTGCCCTCCTTTGAAGACCAGATTTCATTGCACAGTGTGGGTGGAGTTCAGCTTGCACCCGATGGAAAAACAGTTGCTTTCACGGTGCAGACTACCGACTGGAATGACAACCGTTACGACACTGAAATATGGTTGGCGCGGGGAAACGAAAAACCCTTTCAATTAACCAACAATCCAAAAAACAGCAGCACGGGTCCGCTTTTTTCCCCGGATGGGAAATGGATTTCGTTTTTGTCGGATCGCGGAAATAAAACTCAAATCTATGCGATGCGTGTAGAAGGTGGTGAACCCAGGGCAATGACGAAAGAAGAGGAAGGTGTTTCTTTTTATGAATGGCACCCGGATGGAAAACGATTCGTTTTCGTGAAATCAGAAAAAGAGGACAAGAACAAAAAAGATCGCGAGAAGCGATACGGAGGATTTGAGGCCGATGATAAAGAATTTACGCTCTCGCACCTCTGGCAAATTGAATTCAACCCTGATCTGCCGGATCCATCAGAAATGCCTTGTTATGAAACGGTGGATTCGTTAAAAATAAAGGCAGGATGCATTGATTGGCCTAAGGCAAAGCGGCTTACAGAAGGGAAATTTACCGTGACCGGATTTTCGGTGTCGCCCGACGGAAATAAAATTGGGTTCACCCATCAACCCGATCCGCTCATCAATTCATCGATCAAGTCTGATATTTCAGTAGTCGAAATTGCAACAAAGAAAATCACTCCGATCGTTGTGAATCAAAGCTCCGATTCATTTGAAGACTGGTCACCTGACTCGAAAGAGATTTTGTACACCACCAATTTGAACGACACACTTTCTAATTTTTACCTGAACTCAAAACTCTACGCCATCAACCTCGAAACAAAAACATCTCGTCAGTTGGCGAAAAATCTGGATGAAGACTTGGGCGGATTTGTGTGGAAGCCAACGGGTATTTTCAGTGCCATTTGGGACAAAACCAACCGGCCATTGTATCGAATCGATGCGGCTACAGGTGAATATTCCTCGATTAAAAATTTACCGGAACAAGTTTTTGGATTGTCTTTTACCAAAGATGGAAACGCATTTGCATTCACCGGCCGAAATGGCAATCAACTCACTGAAGTTTATCTTTCTTCGCTCAATGGCCAGCCCAAACAAATCACGGACATGACCAATCAAATCAGAGATTGGAAAATTGCACAAAGTGAAGTGATCAGTTGGAAAAGCAAAGACGGAGCAATGATCGAAGGCGTGCTGCACAAACCAATGAACTACGATCCAACAAAAAAATACCCGCTGCTCGTAATGATCCACGGAGGTCCGACCGGAATTGATACCCCAACCCCTGTTCCCGGAAATGTTTATCCTGTTTTGCAATGGCTTGATAAAGGATGCCTGGTGTTGAGGCCAAACTATCGCGGCTCGGCAGGTTATGGGGAAGGGTTTCGTTCGTTGAATGTAAAGAATCTTGGTGTTGGCGATATGTGGGATGTGATGAGTGGCATCGATTATCTTGATAAAAAAGGGATGATCGACAAAAACAAAATGGGTTGCATGGGTTGGAGCCAGGGCGGATATATTTCTGCTTTTCTCACCACCAATACGGATATGTTCAAAGCGATTTCTGTCGGGGCAGGCATCAGCAATTGGGTAACGTATTATGTGAGCACGGACATTCATCCTTTCACGAGACAGTATTTAAAGGCCACTCCCTGGAGCGATGAGGCGATTTACAAAAAGACATCACCGATGACGAACATCAACAAGGCGAAGACACCTACGCTCATTCAACACGGTGAGTTTGATAAACGCGTTCCCATTTCAAATGCCTACGAATTATTGCAAGGATTGCGCGATAAAAATGTACCGGCCGAACTGATTGTCTACAAAGGTTTCGGTCACGGCATTTCAAAACCGAAAGAACGTCTCGCAGCCAACTGGCATAATTGGCAATGGTTCAACAAATATATTTGGGGGGAAAAGGTGGAGATACCCGTTGGTGAAAAGAAATAGATCAGGCTAAAAATTTATATTCACATCCTAAACTGAATTTATCATGATGAAATCGTTTAAAGTATTTGTTTTTGTTTTAGCAGGCTTCTCGGTGGCAGCTCAAACCAAAAAACCAATTGTGGCCAGCGACCTGATGAAGATCGTCACTACTTCCGGTATCCAGATTTCACCGGATGGAAATAAAGCGATCACCATTGTTAATCGCAAAGCAGTAAAGAATGAAAATGAATATTATTACACCCGTCATCTGTATCTGCTTGACCTTACAAACAAATCAGAACCACTGCAACTTACGTTTGGTGATCGGAACGACGGGCAGCCACAATGGAGCCCCGACGGAACTCAAATTGCCTTTACGCGCACGGATGGTGATAAATCACAAATCTGGCTGTTGCCGTTGAGTGGAGGTGAAGCCCACGTATTAACAAAGGCTGAATTTGGGGCTAATAATCCCCGGTGGTCACCCGATGGAAAGAAAATCCTCTATTCTTCTGGGATTCCTTTTTATGCGATTGAAGGCAAAACGACATGGACATACGAGCGCCCCGGTCGCACGCAAGGTGATGAACCTAATTTTAAAAACATGAAAGCCGATGAAAAGAAAAAAGTGACGAACAGCCCTGATGGTTCGTTGACAGAGGTGCGTGCCTGGCTTGCGAAGAATGCGAGTGAAAGCAACCCCCGCGTTTTGAATAGACAGAATATCCAGGGAGAATTAAATTTGCAACCGGACGAAAATTTTTCACATTTATTTTTGATTGATGCGACTGGTGATGCCAAAGCCGTTCAACTTACACAGGGCTTTCAAAGTTTTAATGGAGCAGAATGGTCGCCGGATGGAAAGAGAATAATTTGTGATTCAAAAGTAAGCTCAGTTCATCCTGACAAGGAGCGCGATGCTGACCTATGGACGATTGATGTTGACTCGAAGCAGGCGAAGCAATTATTGCATTGGGACGGATACAGCGTCAGTAATCCTGCATTTTCACCGGATGGCCTTTCCATTTCATACTATGCCAGTTCAACTAACGGACGCTTCTATTCCCAATCCGTTATTGCAACAGCGAGCGCGGCTGGTGAAAAGCCAATGCTCCTCACCGCGTCATTGGACAGAGACGCAGGCCCGCTGGTTTGGTCGTCCGATTCCAAAACAATTTACTTCACGGCTCAAACGGATGGAGACATTCCTTTATACAGCATTTCCGCAAAAGGAGGAGCAGCTTCCAAACTCCTTGGCAACGATAGTGGTATAAATGATTTTGATGTGAAAGGTGATCGTGCGGTTTATGCGCTCACCGAGACAAAAAATCCCTGGGAAATTTTTTCGTATTCGCTAAAGGAAAGTGCTGGAAAGCAAATCACTAAGCTTAATGAAAGTTGGCTGGGTGAACGTCAAATCATTTCACCCAAAGAATATTGGCTAACCAGGCCAGATGGAATGAAAGTTCAATATTGGGTAATGGAACCAGTTGGGAAAAAAGACGGAACAAAATATCCAACGATCCTCAATATTCATGGTGGTCCGTCAGCGATGTGGGGACCAGGGATTTTTTCAATGTGGCACGAATATCAACTGGAAAACAGTTGGGGTTATGGCGTTGTCTATTGCAATCCTCGCGGCAGCGGAGGTTATGGCGATAAATTCAAACGCGCCAACTTCAAAGACTGGGGAACGAGCCCGATGAATGATATTCTGGCCTCCCTGGATGAGGCGATGAAAGGTAATTCATGGATCGATAAAGACAACCTTTTTGCAGAAGGTGGAAGCTACGCCGGTTACATGGTAGCGTGGATTGTCGGTCATGATAGCCGGTTTAAGGCTGCCAATGCACAACGTGGAGTTTACGATCTCACCACCTTCATGGGTGAAGGAAATGCATGGCGTTTGGTTCCTGATCACTTCGGTGGATATCCGTGGGACAAGGAAACCAAGAAAATTCTGGATGCCAATTCACCTTATTCTTTTGTGAGCAACATCAACACCCCTTTGTTGATCATCCATGGCGATCAGGATCTGCGCACCGGTGTGATTCAATCGGAGATGTTATATAAAAGTTTGAAAATTTTAAACAAGCCGGTCGAATATATCCGTTATCCCAAAGAAGGCCATGAACTCACCCGCAGTGGGAATCCCGGGCGGATGATGGATCATATGCTTCGCGTGATTGAGTTTTTCGAGCGGTATGCGAAGCATCCGAATTGATTATCGAAAAAGAAATCAAAGACGAATCCTCCTATTGAAATTGAGTGAAGGAAAAAACTGTTACCAAAATAAACCAAATTTCATGAAAATAGAAACAAAACCACAACAGCTTGGTTGTTGTGGTTTTGTCATTTACTCAACGACTAACTTCCCAACGATTGGGCCAGACTTGCACGAAGGATTCATAAGGCAACTCTAATAAATCATGATATTCAACAGTAAGAACAGTAAACCAAAGATAGTTTATCAAATCTTCAATGGAATCGATAGGAAATTTTAGAATTAAGGTTATGTTCGTTGAACTGGTTTCTGGAAAAATAGTCATGCACTGATATTCTTTGCTCATAATTGGGCGTTTTAAATTTTTAGAAAATTAGTTTTAGAAAGAAATCTTCTGCCTGTCGCATGGGCAATGGTTCACTTATGTGAGCCAATCGAAAGTAGTGCGTCGCATACACTGCATTGACGAATTAAAGATAATAATTTTCATCTTAAAATAAAACATGAAAGATAAAGAGTGTTGATCATTAAGAATTATGCGCATCGAATCACAATCAGCCTTTCATTTGATATTAAAGACTCTTCATTGCCTCTTGCACCTTTCATTTTGATTTTATTCTACTTAGTTATAAAAAAAATGGCCAACGATCTCTCATTGGCTAATTTTCAAATTGATAATTGACTAATTGATTTATCCGTTCATCGAGATCAAAAACTCTTCGTTGTTTCTCGTGCCTTTCATTTTTGATTGAAGGAATTCCATGGCCTCAATCGAGTTCATGTCGGCCATGAATTTGCGCAAGATCCACACACGTTGCAATTCTTCTTCTTTCATTAATAGATCCTCACGCCTTGTGCCGGAGGCAGGAACGTCAATAGCAGGATAAACCCTGCGGTTGGAAAGTTTGCGATCCAACTGTAACTCCATGTTGCCGGTACCCTTAAATTCTTCAAAGATCACTTCATCCATTTTCGAACCCGTGTCAATCAACGCTGTGGCAATGATGGTAAGCGATCCGCCATTTTCAATTTTGCGGGCAGCTCCAAAGAAACGTTTTGGTTTGTGCAATGCATTTGCATCCACGCCACCAGACAATATTTTCCCCGATGATGGGACAACGGTGTTATAAGCTCGCGCTAATCGGGTGATGGAGTCGAGAAGGATCACTACATCGTGGCCACACTCTGTCATGCGTTTTGCTTTTTCCAAAACGATGCTGGCCACCTTCACGTGGCGTTCAGCCTGCTCATCAAAGGTTGAAGCAATCACTTCCGCTCTTACGCTGCGCGCCATATCGGTCACTTCTTCCGGGCGTTCGTCAATCAGAAGAACAATGAGATAAACCTCCGGATGGTTTTCAGCAATCGCATTGGCAATGTTTTTTAATAAGACAGTTTTACCGGTCTTAGGCTGAGCCACGATCATTCCACGCTGACCTTTCCCGATGGGTGAAAACAAATCCAAAATACGCGTGGACATATTGTCGTGCGTAGTGCTCAATTTCAATTTTTGCTCCGGGAAAAGCGGAGTTAAATATTCAAAGGCAACACGGTCGCGAATCTCTTCGGTCGTTTTTCCGTTGATGCTGTCAACTTTCAGCAAAGCAAAATATTTTTCACCCTCTTTGGGGGGGCGAATCTGGCCTTTTACCGTATCGCCTAATTTTAAACCGAATAATTTTATTTGTGATGGCGATACGTAAATGTCGTCAGGACTGGCAAGGTAGTTGTAATCGGATGAGCGAAGGAACCCGTATCCGTCCTGCATAATTTCCAAAACGCCTTCATTACTAACCACACCATCAAAGTCGCGGACAGAATTAACGTTGTTTTGTTTTGGCTGTTGAAAATTCGGATTTTGGTTAGGGTTTGAATTCTGATTGGAACTTTGATTTTGAAACGGTCTTTCTTCCCGCTGCTGCTCTAACGGCGGTTGTGCTTCTTGTTGATGAACTACGGGGGCCTCGGTTGATTCATCAAAACGGGCCACACTTGGTGAGATCTCTAATTCTGCACTTGGCAATAATTCATCACTGGAAAGTTCTTTAGCGGCTAAAGACGCGGCGGCAGCAACCGGTGGCGCTACGTTTTCACGCTTGCGTGGCCTCATTTTACGTTCAGGGTGAACCTCTGCTTTAGGAGTTGCCTCGCCATTGACGGCTTGTTGATCGAGGATTTTATAAACGAGTTCTTCTTTGCTTAATTTTTTTGCGTTTTTTACGCCTGCGGTTTCGGCAATTTCTTTCAGCTCCGACAAGAGCTTCAAATTGAGATCATCAATGGTGTGCATTAAAAAAGATATTGGTTGGAGATAGTTTAAAACTTATAAAAACAGAACATCAAAAAGCGAGAAACACGAAAGAACCATTACTTAAAGCGTACAAAAATATTCAGGGCTTATATCGTTATTGGCCTGGATTGGCCTCGATTGATAGTGCAATTATAGGTCAAATTGCAATATGATCCAAAAATCGGGAAAAAATTATTGGCTATTTTTGACGACTTAAAACAGTTTATGCTACAAGTACAGGTATTACGGGATGAGACTACTCGGGTCATTGAAGGTTTAGCCAAGAGGAATTTTAAAGAGGCTGAATTGCTCGTCAATGAAGCTATTGAGATCGATAAGAACAGGAGAGAGAGTCAGAAAATGGCCGATGATCGAAAGGCAAAATCAAACGCTGACTCAAAAAAAATTGGCGAATTGATGAAAGCGGGAAAAACAGAAGAAGCAAATATTCTTAAAGCATCAATTGCATCAGATAAACATCATATTAAAACTTGGGAGGATGGTTTAGTTAAACAAGAGAAGGATCTCCAGGAAATCTTATACAGAATTCCCAATATTCCTCATGCCAATGTTCCCGCAGGAAAAGGGGCTGAAGACAACAAAAATGTTTATGAGCACGGAATTGTTCCCACGCTGCACACAAAGGCCCTGCCGCATTGGGAATTGATCAAAAAATACGACATCATCGATTTTGATTTGGGCGTTAAAATTTCCGGGGCGGGATTTCCGGTTTACAAAGGCAAGGGAGCAAAGCTGCAACGGGCATTGATCAATTTCTTTTTGACCGAGGCAGAACACGCGGGCTATACGGAAATGCAGCCACCAATTCTTGTTAATAAAGAAAGCGGGTTTGGTACCGGCCAGCTTCCCGACAAGGAAGGACAAATGTATTTTGTCAATGAAGACGGCCTTTATTTAATCCCAACAGCAGAGGTACCAATTACCAACTTGTACCGAGATGTAATCGTAGCCGAAGAAAACCTTCCCATCAAAAATGCGGGCTACACGCCCTGTTTTCGTAGGGAAGCCGGAAGTTGGGGCGCTCACGTGCGGGGTCTCAACCGGCTTCATCAGTTTGACAAAGTAGAGGTGGTGCAGATTACCAAGGCGGAAGAGTCCTACAAGGTTTTGGACGAGATGTGCGCTCACGTACAGGGATTGTTGGAAAAATTGGAATTACCTTACCGTAAACTTTTGCTTTGTGGTGGAGATATGGGCTTCAACGCTGCGATGACTTACGACATGGAAGTATTTTCCGCTGCGCAGCAGCGCTGGCTCGAAGTAAGCTCGGTGAGCAACTTCGAAACGTTTCAGGCCAATCGGTTAAAACTTCGCTACAAAAATAAAGAAGGCAAGACGCAATTGCTTCACACATTAAACGGCAGTGCACTGGCCTTGCCACGAATTGTAGCAGCGATTTTAGAAAATAATCAAACGGAAGAAGGAATTAAAATTCCGGAAGCTTTAAGGAAGTTTACCGGTTTTGATTGGATAAAATAAAAGATGAACAAGAACAAAGCGTTGGTTAGGTTAGCTCTTTTCGGCTCGATCGTTGCCTGGCTGGCTTTGCTTTTTTCTGATGTTACCGTTTTGTTTAGCAACCTGCAAGGGCTTCAGCCTGACGTGCCGGTTTGGCTGCCACGGGTGATGCTCGCAGCGTACATCGTTTGCCTCTACTATTATTACAAGTTTCGTATTGAGCTGGATGATTCGCTCAACTTCACCGATCTGTTATGGAAGGTTTTTGCTACCGGACTTATTACTACTGTTGTATCATTAATTTTCCGGTTGCTTGTTTTCACGCTAGGCAAAACAAGCCTGGCAACCAATGTGGTATTCAGCGACCTGATTTGTCAAATTAACCTGGCCTTGCTCGTTAATTTTCTGGTCGCAGCCCTCGCTTCGTGGAAGCGGTTAATCCTTTATCAAAAATCAAAATGGCTTATTCGCACCTGGTTGGTTTTTGAACTTATCCTGCTTGGCGTTTTGCTTTACGACAGCGCCGGTATAACTTTTTCAGAAAACGGAAGCACGTTCATGAACTTAGTCATTGGCGGACTGGTGCTCGCCTTGTCAGCCAATATGCGATGGGTAGCCTATTTGAACTTCAAACAAAAATGGACAAGCCTTTTATTGTTGCTACTCACTTTCTTTTATCTCGCTTATTTTTTCTACACGGTCGAACGGTCCACAGAAACAATTGCAAAGGTATCGCCTGCTTTTCTTGATTACCGCAATCAGCTTTTGATCCTTGTCCTTGCCGCCTTTATCATTATTTATGGAATTTTCTCGTTCCTGGTGATTTTGTTCAACTTACCCACCTCTTCCGTGTTTGAGCAAAAATTGGAGGAGGTCGTAAACTTTCAACGGATCAGCCAATCGATCCAAACCGAACAAGATGAAGAAAGTGTTTATAATATTTTATTGGAAAGCTCTGTAAGCTCCGTTTTTGCGGATGCCGCCTGGTTGGAAATTACGGGAGCAGCCAATGAGCGAAGAATGTTTACTTACCGGATGACGGAACAAGAATCCAGGAATATCCGCGAACATCTCGAAAAAAATAATATCAAGGGAGTTCTTGATTCAGGAACAGAAAAAACAAAAAACCTGTCCAGGCATTTGGCTTCCATGAAAGGTTCTCGTTTTCGTTCGCTGCTTGCGTTTCCGATCGTAGTCAAGGAAGAAAACATCGGTACACTGGCTTTACTCAAGGAACTTCCGGAAGGGTTTAATAAGGAGATGACCCGCATTGTATCAACGTTCGCGAATCAGGCGGGTATCTCGATCGAGAATTTTAGGTTAATGGAGGAAGCTTTTCAAAATGCACGCTACAAAGAAGAACTCAAGATTGCCAAGACCGTCCAACAAAGTTTACTTCCCACCAGACTTGAACAGGACAAGGATTTTGAAATTGTCGCTTTTTCGGCTTCTGCCGATGAAGTAGGCGGTGATTATTATGATACGTTGCGCGTCAACGATCATCTGGTAGCGCTGATTATTGCCGATGTTTCGGGCAAAGGAACAACGGCTGCCTTTCACATGAGCCAGATGAAAGGGATTTTTCATAGTTTAGCTCAACAACATCTCGATCCAAAGGAATTCATGTCACGGGCTAACCAGGCTTTGGTGTTTTGCCTGGAGAGAGGGTCGTTTATTTCTGCATCTTATTTTATCATCGATACGCAAGAAAAGAAAATAAGGTATTCACGGGCCGGCCATTGCCCTGTGTTGTACCTGCGCGCCGACTCAAAGGAATCGGTTTACCTTAAGGATAAAGGAGCGGCTTTAGGCATGGTGCGAAGCAGGGATTACTGCAATTATATTGAGGCAAATGAATTCACTTATGCGCCGGGTGACACCATGCTATTATATACCGATGGCATTACAGAGGCCAAAAATAACAAAGGCGATGAGTTTGGGAATGATCGGCTAGCTGCGGCCTTGAATGAGGTGGCCGGCGCAAGTGCCAAAGAAATTGAAAATCATATCATCAAGAGCCTCTATGAGTTTTCGGGGTCTAAAAATATCAACGATGACTACACGTCCATGACAGTGAAATTCAAGAACAACTAAACTTGTTAAAAAACCGTAAAGAAAAATATGGTCCACATTAAAAGGTTACAAGAAAGCGGAGCGGACATCATCGCGGTGATCGGCGAGATTGATGCCAGTTCTTCGATTGAATTGGATCTTGCCATTGCTAAAAGCGTTGGCGAAGGGTTCAAGAAAGTATTGGTGGATTGTCACGCATTAGAGTACATCTCTTCCGCGGGGCTCGGCGTTTTTATGTCATACATTGAGGAATTTAGGGATAAGAAAATACAAATGGTATTGTTTGGTTTGAAAGAAAAGGTGGCAAATACCTTTGAGATCCTCGGCCTGGCCGAGTTATTACATATTCGTGAAAATAAAAATGAGGCGTTGAAGTTGGCCAATGAACTATCGGTATAACATAGGGTGTAGCCTGTCTAACCTTAAAGGGATTCGCGATTTTATTCGCAACACGTTGAAGGAAGATCATGTGCCTGAATTACAGATCAGCGCTATTGTGCTGGCCCTGGATGAAATGTGTTCAAACCTGATGATCCATGGTCATCATTGCAACCCCGATCATATCCTGGAATTGCACATTAATCACCCTGGTAAAAATATATACATCTTTGAAATCATTGATGATGGAAGTGTTTTTGATATTAACCAATTTATTGAGCCCAAGGTGGATAATCTTGTCCATGAAAAAAGAAAAGGCGGATTGGGCATAAGGTTGGTGAAATCCATCATGGACAAGATTGAGTACACCTCTGCAGGGGGCAAGACCATTTGCCGGCTAACGAAGGTGCTGTAAAGGGCTCGCTTTCGTCCAAAAAACTATCTTTGCACACTGAAAATTCTGACCTATTCATGGAAAAGTTTGTATTTGTTTTTATTGCAATACTTCAGGCCGGTAGCGTGATGTGTCAATCCGGAAAAAAGATAAAACCGGATGTGCTATTCTCCATTGCCGGTACTCCGACTTATGCTGAAGAATTCATCTACCTCTACAAGAAAAATCATCCCAATAGTTTAAAAGACTTTACGTCGGACAAGGTTGATGAATACCTGAAGTTGTTTGTCAACTTTAAATTGAAAGTCAGGGAGGCGCACCAACGAGGGCTTGATACTACTGTTAAATTTAATAAAGAACTTAAAACTTATCGGGATGAACTTAAAAAACCGTATCGGGCCGATAAAGATTTGCTCGACCTGCTGACCCATGAAGCCTACGACCACCTGGCACTTGAAGTCAAAGCATCGCATATTTTGATTCAAGTAAAACCGGAGGCTTCCCCTCCGGATACCTTGAACGCCTTCACTAAAATTTCGGAGATAAGGAAAAGAATTCTTGCCGGCGAAGATTTTGGAAAATTAGCACGCGAACTCAGCGAAGATCCTTCTGCCAAAAGTAACGGAGGGAGCTTGGGTTACTTCACGGCACTGCAAATGGTTTATCCATTTGAGAAAGCAGCTTATCAAACTAAAGTTGGAGATGTTTCATCGGTTATCCGTACACGATTTGGTTATCATATTATCAAAGTAGAAGACAAAAGGTCATCCAAAGGTGAGGTGGAAGTATCGCACATTCTTTTACGCACAGCAAAAGGTGGACAAATTCCGCGTCCGAAAAATGCCACCGAAATGGACAATGATCCTAAAGTAAAGAATCTGATTTTTGAGATTTATGACCAACTCAAATCAGGTCGCAATTGGAACGACCTATGCAAAGAGTATTCGGAAGATACTAACACTAAAAATGCAGGCGGAAAACTAAAGGCATTTGGTGTAGGAGCATTAGCGGCAGTGCCTGAGTTTGAAGCCACGGCCTTTGCTTTGCAGAAGCCCGGTGAAATATCGGATCCATTTCAGTCCAACATCGGATGGCATATTATCCGTTTGGAGAAGAAAATTCCGGTTCCACCCTACACCGAAGTTGAGGCCACCTTGAAAAAACGTGTAGCGCGTGACGAGCGACTAAAAATCTCAGAGCAAGCTTTGGCGATTGCAAGAAGAAAGGAGTTTGGATTTGGTGAAAACGAGGAGAACAAGAGCAGGATCATGGTATTGGCCGATTCAAGTTTAAGGAAAGGTAAATGGAGATTTATGGGTAATCTGGAAATTAAAAAACTTGTCTTGTTTTCATTGCTGAATAAGGACGTGAGGGCTGGTGATTTTTTTGATTGGGTAGAGCATCATCAAACTTCTAACACACTAAGTCCGTCCGCTTACTTCAGCCAATTGTATGACGAGCTGGTCGATGAAAATGTCAGCGAAAAGGAGGAGGAAAAAATCAAAAAAGAGAATCCGGATTTTAAATATTTACTGACGGAATACAGAGAAGGGATTTTATTGTTCGATGTTATGGAAAAGGAAGTGTGGAACAAGGCCTCTGAAGATTCTATCGGACAGAAGAAATTTTATAAGGATCATCTCGCTAAATATGCGGCTGGTGATCGGATTGAAGCTCGAATTTTTTCAACTTCGGATAAGTCCTTTTTAGAAGAAGTGAAAAAGAAAGTGACACGAGGAGACACCTTGAGTACTGCCGATATGAAAAAATTTAAATCGGTGCAAAACTTTCGTAATTACGAAAAAGGAGAGAGTAAAGTAATTGATAAAATAAACTGGGTACCCGGATTGCAGGAAGCTGAGGCCGATGGCACTTTCTATTGGGTGGAGGTTAAAAGGTTGGTGGCTCCAGGCATCAAAGGATTTGCAGAGGCCCGTGCCCATGTAATTTCAGATTATCAGGAGTTGCTGGAGAAAAATTGGGTTGCTGCGTTGAAAAATAAATACCCCGTATCGATCAACACCAAGGTGATGAAAACCGTTATGACTGAGTTAACAAAGAAATGAATCCTGTCAGAAAAGAATATGGTTTGATAGTTCAATTGTTCGTAGCTGCCCTATTCTGCTGTGTATGGTCTTGCGACCTTATTCGGATGAAGAAGGAGAATGGCAATGCAAACGAAAAGCGCAAGCTTATTGCGCGTGTCAGTGATGCCTACTTATACGCCGATGAATTGAAAGGGATCGTTCCTGAAAAAACGACGAAAGACGATAGCGCATCACGTCTCAATGCCTATGTCAATAGCTGGATCCGCAAGCAGTTGCTTATTCGCGAAGCGTTGAAAACCATTACTATTGATAAAGCAGAAGTTGAGCGTAAAGTTCAGGACTATCGATATAGTTTAATCAGTTATGAATTCTTGAATTATTATATCCGGCAAAACCTTAATGATAGCGTGGGCTTGGCTGCGATTGAATCGTACTACAAAACGCATCTTGATAACTTCATTTTGAAACAGAATATTATCCAGGGCACATACATTAAGGTGCCAAAAGATGCGCCGCGTACCAAAAGGATTAAAGATTTAATGTTTTCCGCGAAAGAAAAGGAGGTAGCAGAGCTGAAATCCTATTGTCTTAGCTTTTCGGCAGCCTATCATTTGGCTGATTCCTCCTGGATCGAATTTGATAAATTGGCCGTAAATTCTCCGTTGGCTGAAATCCCGAATAAGATCCAGTTTTTAAAGACGTATAATTATTACGAGACTAATGACCTCGCGTATTTGTATTTCCTGAAAGTTGATGCCTATAAAATCTCGGATAACGTTTCGCCGTTAGAGTTTGTACAACAGGATATAAAAAACATTATTTTAAATAAAAGAAAAGTAGAACTTGCAAAAAAATTGGAAGATCAGGTTTATGAAAATGCTGCAAAGCGAAAGGATTTTGAGATTTTTGGGAAATAATATTGTTTTCTTGCTGGTATTTGCCTCCTCTGTCCATGGGCAAGAGGTTAAAGACACCAAGGAGGAAAGTGGTTTTGTGCTGGACAAAATCATCGCCAAAATAGACAATTATATTGTTTTAAAATCTGAACTGGAAGCCGCCTATCAAAATTACCTGACGGAGGGTAATGTGGCTTCTGATCAGGCCAAATGTTCATTGCTAAACCGAATGGTGATGAGCAAACTCATGGTCGCTAAGGCGGAGATTGACTCTGTTGTGGTCACAGACGTTGAGGTTGACCAAAATACCTCTCAGCGCATGTCAGTGATTTTGCAAAACTATGGCAACTCACAAGAAGAGTTGGAACGACAATACGGTAAAACATTAGATCAAATCAAAGTTGAATTGCGCGATCAAATTCGCGAGCAGCTATTAGCTCGGGAAATGACCCAGCGAATAACGAAAGATCTTGAAATTACCCCATTAGAGGTCAAACGGTTTTTCAATAAAATACCAACCGATAGCCTCCCGTATTATGATGCGGATGCGGAAATCGGACAGATCGTAAGGGTTGCCAAAGTTAATGCGAAGCAAAAAGAAGAGACGAGGCTGCGACTCGAGGAATTGCGGGACAGGCTCGTGAACGGAGAAAATTTTAATGAGCTTGCAAAAAAATATTCGGAAGATCCTAGCGCCCGAGCCAACGGTGGTGAGATGGGTTATGTGGGTCGCGGTGCAATGGTGCCCGAATTTGAAGCCGTGGCTTTTAAATTAAGAAAAGGAGAAATTTCACATCCTTTTGAATCACCGTTTGGGTTTCACATCATGCAGTTGATCGACCGCAGGGGGAATGAATACAATTCCCGACATATTTTGATCTCAGCAACTCCAAGTTCAGATGACATAGCACGTTCAGGGATTTTTCTTGACAGTATCCGTAGAAAAATTTTGAAAGACAGCCTTAAGTTTGAACATGCAGCAAAACTATTTTCTGACGACGCTGAAACCAAAGGACATTCAGGCTACATTACTGATCCGGATGGGGGAGTGCGGGTATCGCTGAAGCAGATTGACCCGGCGGTGTACCTTACTATCGACACCATGAAAGTGGGACACATTTCACATCCCCAGCCCTACCGCACCGACAAGCAAAAAGAGGCCATGAGGATTATTTACTTTAAAGCAAAGGTTGCCCCTCATCAGGCTAATCTTAAAGACGACTGGCATCGGATTCAATCTGCTGCTTTGGCCGAGAAAAAGGACAAGGCCATTAACAAATGGTTTATAAAGGCGCGACAGGATGTGTTCATAAACATTGATCCTGCTTATAATTCCTGCAAATTGATGGAATAGCCTTTGGAATGGTTTGTGTTGTGCCACTTTTGATAATAAGATACTTTCACACCAAAGATTATAAAGCATGCCTAAAGTTTTCGCTGATGATGTAGAGGCCGCTAATGGGCTTGCCCAATCCTACCATGGTTTAAAAAATGAAATAGCCAAAGTGATCGTTGGGCAAGATGAGGTGGTGCGCCTGACACTAACAGCTGTATTTTGTCATGGTCATGCCTTGCTAATCGGAGTTCCGGGCCTTGCCAAAACATTGTTGGTGCAAACCTTGGCGCAGTCCCTTGATTTGCAATTCAAGCGAATTCAGTTCACACCCGATCTTATGCCTTCCGATATAGTGGGTGCAGAAACTTTGGATAAAGAAAGGAATTTCCAATTTGTAAAAGGCCCCATCTTCGGCAATATCATTTTAGCCGATGAAATCAATAGAACGCCACCCAAAACCCAGGCAGCACTACTTGAGGCGATGCAGGAAAATGCAGTGACCATCTCGGGCAACCGTTATACCCTACCTCAACCATTTTTTGTGATGGCTACCCAAAATCCAATCGAGCAGGAAGGAACCTATCCATTGCCCGAAGCTCAACTTGACCGCTTCATGTTTAATATTTTTCTCGATTACCCAACGTATGAGCAAGAACTTAAAATTGTAAAAGGAACGACAGCCGATGAAACGGTTGAAGTGAGTAAAACTCTCGCGGCGGAGGAAATCGTTGCCTTTCAACACTTGGTAAGAAGAGTGCCCATTGCAGATAATGTGGTAGAGTATGCAGTTAAGCTGACTGGATCAACAAGGCCGAGCAATTCCTCTCGCCTCGCTAATGATTTTATCGAGTGGGGGGCAGGCCCTCGAGCTTCGCAATACTTGGTGCTTGGGGCCAAATGCAACGCGTTGCTTCAAGGAAAATATTCTCCTGACATTGAGGATGTACAGGCCGTAGCAAAACCGGTTTTGCGTCATCGCATCGTTCGCAATTTCAAAGCAGAGGCTGAAGGCGAATCAGTAGATAGTCTTATAGACAAACTGATAGCGCAGATCAAAAATTAAGTGACGGATGCTGCTCGATGAGATAAAAAAATTGTCCCTTCGTTATGCGAAAGAAAATGTGGAGGCAAGAAGGCATCTGCATGCTCATCCGGAACTTTCATTTCAAGAATACAATACAGCAAAATATGTTGCCGATAAACTGAAAGACTTTGGACTGAGCATAACGGAAGGAGTCGCTGGAACTGGTATTGTCGTTTTGATTGAAGGGAAAAACCCGAGCAAGCGAACGGTCGCGCTGCGGGCGGATATGGACGCATTGCCCATACAAGAGACTAATCCAGTTTCTTATAAATCTCAAAACCCGGGTGTGATGCATGCGTGTGGACATGATGTACATACGGCGTCGCTCTTGGGTACGGCTAAAATTCTAAATGAAATCAGAAATGAATATGAAGGCACGGTAAAATTAATCTTTCAGCCTGGAGAAGAAAAAAACCCCGGAGGCGCTTCAATGATGATCAAAGAAGGTGTTCTTGATAAGCCTAAACCCCAAGCCATTATAGGTCAACATGTGATGCCTTTGGTAACGGCTGGGAAAGTTGGATTTCGTGAAGGGATGTACATGGCCAGCAGTGATGAGATCTACCTGACGGTTATCGGTAAAGGCGGGCATGGTGCTGCCCCCGAATTGACCATAGATCCTGTATTGATTGCTTCACATATCATTATTGCTTTACAGCAGATTATTAGTCGCAACGCAAGCCCTAAGCAACCTACCGTTTTAACGTTTGGAAAGATTTCGGCTGATGGCGCAACGAACATCATTCCGAACGAAGTAAAAATTGCAGGAACCTTTCGTGCATTCGATGAACAATGGCGTGAGGAAGGATTGAAGAAAATAAAAAAAATGGCAGAAGGTATCGCTGAAAGTATGGGCGGAAAATGTGAAGTGGAGGTTTCGCACGGCTATCCATACCTGGAGAACAATCCCCTGCTTACACAACGATTACGTCGGGCGGCTGAAGAATATTTAGGAAAGGAAAATGTGGTGGATATAGAGCTAACGCTTGGATCGGAGGACTTCGCCTACTACTCTCATCAAATTCCGGCTTCCTTCTATCGTCTCGGCACCCGTAATGAGTCGAAAGGGATTACCGCTTATGTTCACACGCCAACATTTGATGTTGACGAAAGCGCATTGAATATTGGCCCGGGCCTAATGGCCTGGCTGGCGGTAAAAGAATTAATGGAAAATTTGCAGGATCACTGAGCTGCTCTATATAGAACGGTTTTTACGTCAATAGATTTCGCTTTTAGCAGGCGCATGAATTAGGTATAAAGTGCTCTCTCGCGACGGCTTAGTGCCTTTTTGTTTTTCAAATCATTATATTGGCATGTTAATTCCAATGGAAAAAATAAAGGACTCCATTTTTAAATTCCTTCGGCTTGATAACCTGGTAGAGAATTTGTCAGGTTATTTTGAAACTCGCGTTGAGTTGATCAAGATGGAAGTGCGCGAAGAGATTGCGAAAGTGATTTCCCAGGGGTTAATGATCGGCTTGCTTTTTTTATTAGGCTTGCTTTTCCTTATTTTCTTAAGCTTTGGGTTCGCGAACTATTTGAATACTTTTTTCAGCAGCTCAACCATTGGTTTTTGGATTGTTTCGGGAATTTACGGTGTCCCTGGTGTGATCATTTTTTCTTTTCGAGCAAAAATCAGTCATTTCTTTGAACGCTATTTAATAGCGCATGCCAAACGGAAAAGAGAATAATTATGGAGCTACTCGAAACTCAAGATCCCGAGCGAAAGAAGTTAATTGAAACTTCACAGCGCCATCGTCAAGAAATGGAACGCGAACTTAAAGACATTTCTGAAAAGACAGAGAAAGTCTTGAAAAACACGCTGATTATTGGTGGTGCGTTGGCATTAACCTATATCGTCATTAGCCAATTGTCATCCTCCAAAGGGACCAAGAAAAAGAAAAAAAAGGGACATACGGAAAGCTTAAGCAGTGATGAGCCGGTTGACGAGAATCCTTCCATGTTGTCAAAAATGGGAGACAAGGCGATGAGCATGGCTACCCTGTTTTTGCTTGATCTTGCCAAAGAAAAGCTTTCGGAGTATTTGCAACATAGAAAATCAAACGATGAAAATTCTTGAAATGCTCAACATGCGCAATGGGCAAGGCAAAAAATCAATTGCTGTTTTAATCGATCCTGACAAAATCGGCGATGCTGAGCAATTGGAGCCGCTACTTCGATTGGCCGCAGAAAATTGTGTTGATTATTTCTTTGTGGGCGGTAGCTTAGTGACCACAACGAATCTCGTTGATGTCGTTAAAACGATAAAGGAAAATAGCTCAATTCCGGTTATACTATTCCCAGGCAGCGCTTTGCAAATTGACGCATCAGCAGATGCCATTTTGTTTTTGTCATTGATTTCAGGACGAAATCCTGATTTGCTGATTGGGCAACATGTTGTTGCAGCTCCTATTCTGAAGAGCAATAAACTGGAAGTACTTCCCACAGGATATATTTTAATTAATTCGGGAAAAACAACCTCAGTTGCTTACATCAGCAATACCACGCCTATTCCTGAGGATAAATATTCGTTGGCGGCATGTACTGCAATGGCGGGTGAAATGCTGGGGTTAAAATTAATCTATCTTGATGCAGGGAGCGGAGCTGAACGCGAAGTGAACCGAAAAATGATCCATGCGGTAAGAAAATCTGTAGACGTGCCGTTAATTGTTGGTGGTGGAATAAATACACCAGAGAAGGCCATCCATGCGCTTGAAGCTGGTGCAGATTTAATTGTGCTTGGCAACGCACTCGAAAAGACACCTGAACTGCTCACCGAAATTGCAGAGAAGGTCTACGATTGGAATCAAGCAGCGCTAAGCAGGTAAGCGAAGAATTATTTGATCAGGATCTTTTCCGGAACCAGGATTGCCGTTGAAAACTTACTCCTCAATAGGAGCAAATCACGCTGTGCTTCTAGCTTCGAAAAATATTTTCCCACAGTTACCCGAAATTTTGGTTGTTGGTATTGAAGGTTAGCGACCAGGTCAGGCACCTCTTCCAGCATTTTCTTTTTCGTGTTCATTGCATCTTCGCGCTTTTGACCGGAATAAATTTGAATAGTATAACCGTCGATGTATTTGCGCATCAAACTAAATAAGTCGATGCTGTCTAAAACCGCATCTAATTTGGCGTTGACTGTTTTAATTGGCGTTACCGGAATAGGCCTTTCAATGACACTATCGCTTTTTATTTTTAGATCAACTTGTTTCTCAATTTTTGGCCGGAGCTTGGAAAGGTCTTCGTGATAAGGTTTGTTTTTTTGTGCCATGAGAGAAAATGAAGCCACCAGAAGAATGACCATGACAAAGCCTACCCGTACCAATTTTGAATTTAGCGTTTTGAATGTAGAATTCGATTTCATCCTTCAATTACTATACATCTCCCATTTTTAATATCGTCTTCTACTTTTTTGTATTTCACATCTTTTAACACTCGCCCATCGGGATACTGTACATTGACTTTGTCGTTGCGGTTAGCAATTTTTTCCGACTTAACCGGCATCACCTTCTCTTCCACCCTTTCTTGCTGACCTTGTTGTGGCTGACCTCCGCCTTGCAATAGCGATCGGGATTCTTCTTTTTGCTCGCGCAACTTTTGCCTTTTCTGAGCATGGGCCTCGTGAACGTCATCGGGTTCTTGTACCGGAATCTCGGCTTTCATCAGGAAAGAAATGGTCTCTTCGTTTACTTTAGTGATAAATCGTTTAAATGCCTCAAAGCCTTCGAACTTATAAATCAAAAGAGGATCTTTTTGCTCATAGACGGCATTTTGAACGGACTGTTTTAAGTCATCCATATCGCGGAGATGCTCTTTCCAATTTTGATCGATGATATTTAAGGTAATCATCTTTTCCATCGATTTAATCAACTCACTATTCCCCGAAGAAACACATTTCTTCAAATCGGCCGCAACGCCAATTTGTTTTAACCCATCGGAGAAAGGAACCAATATTTCTTGAATAGTGGCTCCCCTGGTTTTATAAATATCAGCGATGATGGGCATTGCCTTTTGAGCAATGACCTTATTTTTTTGAAGATAATGTTTTAGTGCGTCTTCATACAACTGCTCACTCAAAACCGATTGTTCTGTTTTGTTGAAATCCTCTGCCGTGATTGAATAATCGATCCCCAGTGTACTAAGAACATTCAACTTAAAACTCTCAAAATTTTCTCCCACCTTCGTATTGGCAACGATATCATCGCAGGTATCGAAAAGCATCGTGAGAATATCAAGCTGAAGGCGTTCACCAAACAAAGCGTTTCTCCTTCGTTTATAAATTACTTCGCGCTGAGAGTTCATCACGTTGTCGTATTCCAGCAATCGCTTCCGAATTCCGAAGTTATTTTCTTCTACTTTTTTCTGAGCGCGCTCGATGGAGTTGGTCACCATCGAATGCTGAATTACTTCGCCTTCCTTCAACCCAAGTCTGTCCATGATGCGGGCAATCCGTTCAGGCATGAATAAACGCATCAGATTATCTTCCAGAGAGACATAGAAACTTGAAGTTCCAGGATCGCCCTGACGTCCACTCCGACCGCGCAACTGGCGGTCAACTCTTCGAGACTCGTGACGCTCTGTTCCAATGATGGCTAAGCCACCGGCATTTCGCGATTCCGGAGTAAGTTTAATATCTGTTCCCCGGCCGGCCATGTTTGTAGCAATGGTCACTGTTCCTGACTTGCCCGCTTCAGCAACGATCTCTGCCTCTCGCTGATGTTGTTTTGCATTCAGAACATTATGCTTGATTTTTTTCATTTGCAGCATCCGGCTTACCAGTTCAGAAATTTCTACTGAAGTGGTGCCTACCAACACGGGCCTTCCAGCCTTTGTCAGGTTAACGATTTCATCGATGACGGCTGTAAATTTTTCACGCACGGTTTTATAGACCATGTCGTCATGGTCAACACGGGTAACAGGCTTGTTGGTTGGGATAACCACTACATCCAATTTGTAGATGTCCCATAATTCGCCTGCTTCTGTTTCTGCAGTCCCCGTCATCCCTGCCAGCTTATGATACATGCGAAAATAATTCTGAAGAGTGATCGTTGCGTAGGTCTGCGTGGCGTCTTCCACTTTCACATTTTCCTTTGCCTCAATGGCCTGGTGCAATCCATCGGAATACCTTCTGCCATCCAACACACGCCCGGTTTGCTCATCCACTATTTTTACCTTACCGTCCACGATGATGTATTCGGTGTCTTTTTCAAATAAAGTGTATGCCTTGAGCAATTGATTAATACTGTGAATACGCTGAGATTTGGTGTTATAATCCCGGATCAATTCTTCCTTCCTGAGAAGCTTTTCTTCTACGGGTATGGCCTGGTCTTTTTCTATTTTGTTCAATTCAACACCAATCTCCGGAAGTATAAAAAATTTGTGATCTTCACCTTCACCCGTGATCAGATCGATGCCTTTTTCAGTTAGCTCTACGCTATTATCTTTTTCATCAATGACAAAAAATAAAGGAGCATCGGCTGTTGGCATTTCCTTTTTATTGTCCTGCAAATAATAATTCTCCGTTTTTTGCAACACCGCTTTGTTTCCCGTTTCACTGAGCATTTTGATCAACGGTTTGTATTTCGGCATAGCCCGATAAGCACGGAAAAGCGGAAGCCCGCCTTCTTTTTCATTTCCATCGGCCAATAATTTTTTGGCATCATTAATATATTGATTGATCAATTTTTTCTGTGCCTCTACGACTTTATTGATACGGGGCTTCAGGTCATAGAATTCATGCTCATCACCACGCGGTATGGGCCCGGAAATAATCAAGGGGGTTCGTGCTTCGTCAATGAGCACACTATCCACTTCATCGACCATGGCATAGTGATGTCCGCGTTGAACAAGTTCTTCGGGATCCCGGGCCATATTGTCTCGCAAATAATCGAAGCCAAATTCATTGTTCGTTCCGTAGCAGATGTCGGCTTTGTAAGCATCCCTCCGTTCTGTCGAATTGGGCTCATGCTTATCAATGCAGTCAACCTGAAGGCCATGAAACTGAAAGATTGGCCCCATCCATTCGCTGTCGCGTCTTGCCAGGTAATCATTTACGGTTACAATGTGAACTCCGCGTTTGGCCAGTGCATTTAGAAATGCCGGAAAAGTTGCCACCAATGTTTTACCTTCACCTGTTGCCATTTCGGCTACCTTGCCCTCGTGAAGGGCAATACCACCAATGATTTGCACCTCGTAATGCAGCATGTCCCAAGTGATGAGGTTGCCGGCAGCCATCCATTGTTTGTTCCAATGTGCTTTATCGCCTACGATTTTAACGTTGTCGTGCCTGGCGGCAAGCTGTCGGTCAAACTCGGTAGCGTTCACTTCGAGATAGTCATTTTCTTTGAAGCGCCTGGCGGTTTCCCGGATGAGAGCAAAGGCTTGGGGCAAAACTTCGATCAGAACTTTTTCAAGCTCTTTATTTCGCTCTAGTTCTATTTTGTCGATTTGCAAAAAAATGGATTCTTTTTTATTGATATCAAGGTCGGGTTGATCGGCGATTTGCTGATGCAAACCGGCTAACTGAAGATCAATGGATTGTAACCTGGTATTGATGAATTCCCGAATATCCAAAGTCCTTTTTCGCAAGTCATCATGCGACACGAAAATCAGCTTTTCACCTTCTTGCTTCGTCAGCTCCACCAAAGGAGTCATTCGTTTAATGTCTTTTTCCGACTTCGATCCAAAAATTTTAGCGATCAGTTTTAGCATCTTTCTTCGTTAGTTCGTTAATGGTTATTCGTTCATTGATATGGGCTGTTGTTAGCTACGAACGATTGACGTTTGGTAGGTAAAATTAAGTTTTTTAAGAATGTAATTATAATTCCAGAACGCCGGTGAACACCTTTTTGGCAGGGCCTATAAGGAAAATATCAATAAACGAGCCATCGTGTTCTGACTTAAATTCAACGGAAAGCTCTCCACCGAGTGTTTTGACAGTAACTGGGGAAATGTTGTGATAGAAAGCGGAGGTTAGTGCAGCCGCAGTCACTCCGGTACCGCACGACAGTGTTTCATTTTCCACACCTCGTTCGTAGGTACGTACGAAAATCGAATTATTAGAAAGTTGTTCAACAAAGTTCACATTTGTTCCATCAGGTTGAAATGCTTCGCTATATCGAATTTTCCTCCCTTGATCGAAAACAGGATAATCTTCGACCTGGTGAACCCATTTTATGAAGTGAGGGGATCCGGTGTTTATAAAAAAATCCTTTTCTAAATTTCTAACCTCTTTTACATCGTTCATTTTAAGACGAACATTTCCAGTAGGTAATAACGCTGCTTCATGGATGCCATCAAAAGCGTTGAACTTCGATGGACCATCAACTAGACCCAGCTCCGAAGCCATCTTTACTGCTGCACGACTTCCATTTCCACAAAGGCTTGGCGAACCATCGGCATTAAAATAAATCAAATTGAAATCTACAGATGGATGTCTTTCAATGAGCATGATTCCATCTGCCCCAACACCAAATTTGCGATCACAGATTCTTTTTACAGCGTCAACAGAAAATGAATACTTCCACTCGCGATTGTCAACAATCACAAAGTCATTGCCGGTAGCTTGGTATTTTTGAAAAGGGATTGTCATTAGTTCGGGTTATTGGATTCGGGTCAATACATTGCCTGAATCTCACTTTACTTCTTCATAATCTACATAGTCGCCACCCTTGATATTTCCCTTTTTGGTTTTGTTTTGATTGGGATCAACGTTTAGATTGCCATCAGGCCTTTGCTGTTGCGAATTTCTGTTTTGCGAAGCTGCACCGACGCGAAAGAAAAAACCACCCACTTTTGATAGAATGTAGGCAACCAAAGCAAGAATGATGAGTAATTTTAACATACAATTTTAACGATCTGCAAAGGTATTAAGATTTTTACCATTCAACATATCAACTTTTCGAAGGAATTTGACGTCTTTAGACTATGCTTAAAAACTATATCAAAACTGCCTTCCGCAGCCTGATTAAACAGAAGGTTTACACGGGCATCAATGTGACCGGGCTTGCTGTAAGTATCACGGCTTGTTTACTGATTGTGCTTTATGTAAAGCACGAACTTTCATACGACAAATTTTTCTCTAATGCCGACCGGATTTACAAAATGGTTTTGGAACGCAAGTATCCTAACCACGCTACTTTCTATGCTGTGATTCCTCATTCATTTGCCAAGTCCGTCCAACATGATTTCCCGGAGGTAGAAAATGTGTTGCATTTATTTGGGCCCAATAAAAATTCAGTGGTGACCTATAAAGCCGGCGATACAGAAACGAAATCTTTTGAGGAGGACTATTTTCTTCAGGCAGACTCTTCTTTTTTTAAATTTTTTGATATTGACTTTATCAAGGGGGATAAGAATACTGCATTGGCTCTCCCGAATCAGGTCATTATTTCCGAGACGACTTCTAAAAAATATTTTGGAAATGAGGAGCCGATCGGAAAAGTGCTGGGCGGAGATTTTGGCGAGATCAAAGTGTCAGGAGTATTCAGGGACTTGCCTGACAATTCTCACTTGCGCTTTGACTTTATGGGGTCTGTGGGGGGACCACAATTTGCACAGTTTATCAACCGCGAAAACTATACCGGCTTTGATTCTCACACCTATATTAAACTAAAACCCGGGGCAGACCCGAAAGCCCTTGAAGCGAAATTTCCAAAGATGGTGGATACGTATGCCGCGGCACAAATAGAGCACAACCTTGGAAAATCCTGGGATGACTATAAGAAGGCAGGAAATGGGTATCGTTATTTTTTACAGCCCCTCACGTCCATTCACCTTGATCCAACGAATCTGGAAGCCACGATCACACCCAGTGGCAACCTGAAATACGTTTACATTCTTTCGTTTATTGCTTTGCTGATTGTTGTTATCGCCTGCATCAATTTTATGAACCTTGCTACTGCCCGCTCGGCCGAGCGGGCACGAGAAGTGGGCGTTCGCAAAGTAATGGGCTCGCTCCGCGGCCAACTCATAACCCAGTTTTTGACCGAGGCGGTATTGCTTTCAACGATCGGAACAGTCTTTGCGATAGTTGGAGCATCTTTATTGTTGCCTTATTTCAACCACTTAGTTGAAAAGCAACTTCATTTTGCTTTTAACACGGACATCGTTTTTGCATTGGTAGGGTTTACGATGTTTGTAGGCTGTCTTGCAGGGCTTTACCCGGCTTTTGTGCTAAGCGGTTTCAATCCGGTAACCGTCATGAAAGGAAATTTTTCTGGGAGCAGCAAAGGTTCATGGCTTCGCAATGGCTTGGTAGTCTTCCAATTTATGATTTCCATTATTCTTATTGTAGGCACCATTGTTGTCGGGAATCAAATGGCGTACATGCAAAACAAAAACCTGGGTTTTGACAAAGAGCAGGTGCTGATCATAGAAAGAGCATCTGCTTTGGACAAAAAATCAAATACGTTTATTGAGGAAATAAGGCGGATTCCTGAAGTAAAAGAAGTCGCGGGTGCGAGCTCAAGGATTGGCAATCGTGACGATGTTTTTGGCCAACAGTTTCAGCCAGAGGGATCCGATGAAATACTCACGGTGAAGGCCATGGTCATGGATGATGATTTTTCAAAGACAATTGCCTTTGAGTTGAAAGAGGGCCGGTTTTTTGCTCGAGAAACCAGCGATTCCTTGAATATCGTATTGAACGAAACTGCAGTAAGAACGATGGGTCTTGCTGACCCCATTGGTAAAAAACTCCTAAACAATGACTTATTCCAGGGAAATCAAGTGCTGGACAAGCCTCGGTTTTTTACCATCACGGGTATTGTGAAAGACTTTCATTTTCAATCGTTGCGAGACGAGATAACCCCGCTTGTAATTTATAGTTATGAAGTTTTTGGCAATCGCAGCACCCCCAATTATGTTGCAGTAAAGCTTCGTGAAGGCCAACTTCAGGTTGCCCTCCGAAATATCGAGAATAAGTGGAAAGAGTTTGCGCCAAACCAACCGTTTAAGTACGAGTTTTTAGAGGATAATTTGAGACAAGGCTATGTTGAAGAGCAACGCTCGGGAAAAATGTTTGCTGTCTTTTCAAGTTTGGCCATTATTATTGCTTGTGTTGGTCTATTTGGTTTGTCGGCTTATACCGCAAGCCTTCGCACAAAAGAAATTGGCATAAGAAAAGTATTAGGCTCGTCGGTGGGTGGGGTTGTTGTTCTTTTGTCGAAAGATTTTACGAGACTGGTACTTATCGCATTTGCTTTTGCTGTCCCGTTGTCCTGGTGGATGATGGATGCCTGGCTGAAAGGATTTGCTTACCGGATCACGCTGGGGGTAGATCCTTTCGTTGTGGCAGGTATATTCGCATTAGGTATCGCGTGGTTCACTGTAAGTTACCAATCTATTAAGGCAGCGATTGTAAATCCGGTGAGATCATTGAAAAGTGAATGAGACTGTCCTCTAAAAAAGATCGATGTCGATGGCAAGAAAAGTCAACATGAATACTCTCAATGCGGCGGCGCGTATACCTCAATTTTTATTTGGCAGGTGCTGGAGCAAGTGGTGCCGGGGTTACTCCCAACTTCTTCAACACCAGGTCAGAGATGTTGTACTTTTCATCGTTGTACAAAAGGATGTCACCTCCATTTGCTAATTGAGGCTGGATGATTAAAGTGTATCCGTTTTCTTTGGCTACATCCTCTATCGCTTTTCCAATTTTTTTATAGATAGGATCCATTAAATCAGCTTGCTTTTTTTGATAGGATGATTGAGCATCTTGTTTAAATTTTTCAATGTTTTGCTGCAAGCCTGCTAGTTCCCTTTCTTTATCGGCTTTGATTGCGTCAGGTGTGTTGGCAGGCATGCTTTGATAGGCTTTCAGTTTGGCCTGATAGTCGTCATATTTTGCTTTTAATTGATTCTCTAACTGAGAGGCGTGTGTCTTCAATTCACTGTCCAGTCTTTTGAATTCCGGCAACAAGCTTACGATGTAATCCGATTCCGCGTAGCCAATTTTCTGTACCGGATTTGTTTCTTGCGCATTTACAGAGACTAAGGATCCACAAAAGAGTATCGCGAACAATGTTTTCATTTTGGAGTTGGTTTATTTTTTATGAACAGTATCAAACTAGAGACCTCACGATTATTCAGTCCGCTCTTCTTCTGGAGGCAATCATTCTACTTTGTCGGTGTAGGAGTTGGCGGAACAGGGGTTATGCCTAATTTCTTTAACACCAAATCAGAGATGTTGTACTTCTCATCGTTAAATAAAAGGATGTCACCGCCACTTGCTAATTGCGGGTTAATAATAAAGGAAAATCCATTTTCCTTGGCCACATCCTCAATGGCTTTTGCAATTTTTTTATAGATGGGATCCAACAAATCCGTCTGTTTTTTTGAATAAGACGATTGGGCGTCCTGTTGAAATTTTTGCATATTTTCCTGTAAGGCAGCGAGTTCCCGTTCTTTGTCAGTCTTAATGGCATCGGGTGTTGTAGCCGGCAACCCTTGGAAGGCTTTTAATTTGGCCTGATAGTCTTCATACTTCGCCTTCATCTGGTTCTCTAACTGGGCACCATGGGTCTTCAGTTCACTCTCAATTTTTTTTGCTTCTGGCAACTGGCTTAAGATATAATCCGTTTCAGCATAGCCAATTTTTTGCACGGGATGATCTGTGCTTTGCGCATTCGCAGTAAACAAAATTCCACAAAAGAGCGCGACTAGCAGTGTTCTCATTTTTAATTTGGTTTATTATTTTACTTTATCATTAGGATCCCCAAGGCCAAGTTCTTCCAAAACAAAATCGGTATAATCATGACGCGGATCGGTATAGATCATCACCAGTTCAGCGGCTTTATCAAAAACGATTGCCAAACGGTTTGCTTTCGAAACCTTGCTTACGGCATCAAATACTTTATCCTGCAAAGGTTTAATCAATTCTTGTTTTTTCAAAAAAAAGAGACCTCCAAATCCAAAAACCTTTTTTTGGTAATCTTTTAGTTCGGTTTCCTTCTTTTTTATCTCGGATTGTCTATCCTGCCTCATTTCCTCCGTTAGTAATACCTGCTCGGCCTGGTACATCGAGTAGAGACCATCCACCTTTCTTTGCATTTCTTCAATTTCCTTTTGCCAGGCTGCCGAAAACTGTTCGATTTCATTTTGCGCTTTGGCATATTCGGGCATCTTATTTAAGATAAATTCCGAATCGATATAACCAAATTTCTGAGCCAGGCCAAAATTCAGGCCGAAAAAAAGGAAAAAGCCAGTAACAACAATATGTTTTTTCATTTTTAACGGATTTGCTGACCAATCGTAAAGTGGAACTGTTGGCCACTTCGACGGCTGGCGTTTGGCAGGGTATCAAAGCCATAAGCCCAGTTCAACCCAATCAACCCAAAAGCGGGCATGAAAATCCTTGCCCCAAAACCAGCTGAACGATAGAGATTAAACGGATTAAAGTCCCTATAATTATTCCAATTGTTACCAGCTTCGGTAAAAATAAAGGAATACACAGTTGCCGCTTGACTGGTTACAACGGGGTAGCGCATCTCCATTCCGAATTTGTTGTAGATAATGCCCCCTTCAATACCAGGGGCTGGTTGCGATCCGCGGAGAGCATAAAGCGGCGGAGTAACCTGGTTATCCGGATAACCTCTTAGGCCAATGATGTCTTGTCCAAGTACAAATGAATTAAAGCCACCCGTAAGCCCCGCCCCGCCCATCAGGAAGCGCTCAAACGGACCAGGGCCACCGATCTTGTTATTATAAGTACCGATGTAGCCAAAATGAGCCTTCGTCTCAATCACTAAACTACGACCCTCAGGTTTCTTGCTGCCAAGTACCTTAACATAAAATTTCGAGTCGAACATCCATTTATGCAATTCAAGCCAATTGTACTTCTGATTGATGTCATTGTAAAAGCCGGCCGGCCTTAAAAGAGAATAAGGAGGGGTAAGGTTTAAACTCAGTGAGATGGTGGACCCGGCCGTAGGGTACATCGGATTGTCAATGCTATTCCTGGATAAAGTAGTATTAAAAATGATGCTATTAGTTGTTCCGATCGCAGGAAGCACGGTATTATTAGTGCCAAAATAGTTATGGTAGTTGTAAATCAAATAAGCAAGTGAGTTGGTCAAGGTGAAGTAAGTGTCAGGCCACTCCAGTCTTCTTCCAAAACCTATTGTGATCCCACTTTGCTCCAGGTATGGGCTATTTCCGTAATTAAATGAAATGCCTGAGCGACCGGTTGGGATACGTGACTTTGAGTGATTCAAACTTACCGTTAACGAATTGGGTTTTTTGCCTCCAAACCACGGTTCAGAGAATGACAAGCTATAGCTTTGGAATGATTGACCATTGGCTTGTGCCTGCAAGGACAGACGCTGGCCATCCCCGACCGGTAGAGGACGCCATTTTTTGAAGTGACGTACATTTCTTAACGAGAAGTTATTAAACGTGAGCCCAACAGTACCAACAAACCCATAATATCCGCCCCAACCTCCGGAGAGCTGGACTTGGTCGTTGGATTGTTCTTCTACTTTCCACCCGATATTAACTGTTCCATTAGTGGGATTAGGTCGTATGTCTTGCTCGATTTTTTGAGGACTAAAATATCCCATTTGCGATAATTGCTGCTGAGTTCGGATGATGTCTGCCCTTCGGAATTTTTGTCCTGGAATAGTAGTGAGCTCTCTGCGAATAACATGTTCACTAGTGCGTTCATTACCTGTGATTGTCACTTGATCAAGAGTTGCCTGGTCTCCCTCAAATATTCGCATCTCAACATCAATCGAGTCTCCAACCACTGAAACCTCTACCGGATTCACATGGAAAAACAGATAGCCATCGTCCATGTAAAGCCCGCTAATGTCGGCTCCGCCTTTTGGGTTAAAGGTTGTTTTCTTGTCAATTGCTTCCTGACTATAAACATCACCTTTTTTTATGTCCAGCACTTTATTGAGCGTAGCTGACGTATAGAGATAGTTTCCCGACCACGTGATGTTTCTAAAATAATATTTCCGGCCTTCATTAACTTTTATTTTTAAGTCGATGTTAGCATAATTTCCCTTTGTAATAGTATCGGAAACAATATCCGCATCTCGAAAGCCCTCCGAGTTAAGATAACCGACTATTTTCTTTTTGTCTTCTTCATATTCTGCTCTGATAAATTTGGAGCTATGGAGGACGTTGAGCTTTACGTTGTCGTTCAAAAACTTCTTAAGATCTTTCCCGGTCATCTGCCGGCTTGAGTCTAAATATTCTTTAATGTAGCGAGGCTTGAAATCAAAAAGACTGGAGAGCAAGAGTCGGTGAATCATGAACCTGGCTCGCTCATGCGTTTTTTTCATTGCTTTTTTAAGTGTTGCAGAAGACACTTTTTCATTGCCTTCGAACGCGATGTTGTTTACTTTCACTTTTGCTTGAACATCGACATCAATCTTTAGGCGAACACCGCCACGATTGAGCGTATCTTTTTCTTTCGTAATTTTTACTTGAGTGTTTAAAAAACCCTTTTTAACAAAATGTCTTTTAACCGAACTCTCCGCATTGCGGATCATTGCATCGGTAACAATTTTTCCGCGGATTAGTCGCATATCTTCTTTCAAGGAAGATTGCTTGCTTTGCGAAAGTCCGTGAAAATAAAAATCGGTAAGCCTGGGACGCTCGCTGAGGCGAACCGTGATGAACACGTTGGAGCCCTCAATGCGGTCGGCCGAAATCGTAACGTCTCCCACAAGGCCATGTTTCCATAGTTTGCGGACTGCATTGGCTGTAGCCGTGCCCGGTATTTTGATTTTATCACCAACCTTTAGCCCGGTCAAAGAGACCATCGCATTTTTATCCAGTACATTAAGACCAATAACTTCTATACCTGCAATGGTGTATTCAGTTGGGCTTGAATAGTTCAAGGCGGAAGGCTTTTGAAGCTCATGCGTAACCGTCGGTGTTGTTTTTTTACGGAATTGTGCAGAGGCCGAAGAAATAACAAACGATATAAGAAACGAAACCAGTAAAATCCTCTTCATTCGGCTCAGGCAATTGGGGTCAACACTTTTCCAAATCTTCTTTCTCTTTTTTGATAGGCGCAAATGGCTTCATACAAATCTTCTTTCCGGAAATCGGGCCAAAGTTTGGAAGTAATATACAATTCGGTATAGGCAATTTGCCATAACAAAAAGTTGCTGATTCGCATTTCACCGCTTGTTCGTATGAGTAGCTCAGGGTCAGGTATGCCGTTGGTTTCTAAATTTTCTTCAACCAGTTTTTCGCTCACTTGAGATGGTTCAATATTCCCTTTTTTTACTTGTTCTGTAATTTTTCTTATCGCCTTTACAATCTCCATCCTGCCGCTATAACTCAATGCGAGTAATAATGTAAGGCCGGTATTGTTTTTTGTTGATTCAACGGCCTCCAGCAAATTCATTTGACAAATCTTCGGAAGACTGTTCACCTCACCGATTATTTTCAGCTTCACCTGGTTCTCCAACAAGGATTGGATTTCCTTTTGTATAGTGTTCACCAAAAGCTCCATCAATCCATCCACTTCTTCTTTTGGCCTCCCCCAATTCTCTGTGCTAAAAGCATACAGGGTGAGGAACTCAATTCCTAGTTCTCCGCAAGCCTCCGTAATCTCCTTGACTGATTGAATAGCATTGCGATGACCGAAAATGCGGGCAGCTCCCTTTTTGTTCGCCCACCGCCCATTGCCGTCCATGATAACGGCAATGTGCCTAGGCAAATTGCCGAAGTCAATATTTTCCCTAAAAGTTGCCACAAGGCTGCAAAAGTAGCCAAATTTTATAATTCAGCAGCGAAGTCTAATCTCTTAAACATGATGTTTTTAAAATCGAAAAAGTTTTGGTTTTTAGCGGTAAGGGCTTGATGGACACGGGATATCATAGAACGTGTAAGTGAGTGTGATCCCGGTAAAAAAATAATTATCGTAATCATTGGGGTTGCCATACTGGTAATTTTTTACGGAGGTGTTGCCGCCTGAAATGTTGTCAAGATAGTCGAAGAACGTCTTTCTGACACCTATTTCAAATGCAATGTAGTATTTGGGATTGAGCACATACTTCACTCCACCACCAAAGGGTATACACATTTGGACATTACTGTACGCGGCTGTCTTAGATGCATTCCCCGAAATCCCGAACAAGCCAAGGCCTGCAAAAAGATAGGGTGTGAACCGAAGTCGATGGCGATCATCGCGCCAATCTAAAAAATGATATTCAAATGTGGCGGCAGCCTCCAATAAAATGATGTTGAATGAAGCATTTCGCTTAATGGCGGCTGAGTCTATCGGGTGGTGCCGATCGCTGGCTGCTACTTGTCCACCGGTAATCGATGTGCGCAAAGAAATTACTTTGCTGATATTGGACCGATAAAAAACAGTTGCTGCAGGCCGTGAAGTGGTGAGGTTATAAGTTCGCACCAGGTCACCGGTATAATTGAAAACACCTAAGCCAAAGCCGATCTCTGATCGTTGCGAGATCTGGCTGAATGCGTGACTATGAAACAATGAAACTACCCCGAGCAGACCAATTGTTAAGCGGATGCTGGGCATTAAGATTTTACCTGAATTTAGCCTTGTGGAACGTGGCACCCAGGATGTAGGTAATTTTAACAGAGGTGACCATGTAAATGTCATCGTATTTTTTGTTGCCACGATTATTAGACTTGAATTCAGCACCATAACCGTCGACTAGCGGGATTGCAACTACACCATTTGGTGTGTTCAGATTGTAAGGTGTTGAGCCATTTTTGAAATCGGCTGCTGGTTTAATTTCATTGGAGCGATAAGACATCGCCTGAGCTAATTGAGTCATTTTTGGATCTTTGGCTTGAAGCGTATTTAAATCAACATAATTTTTGCTCACATCGTCCAGGTAGTCTGTGAACGTGTATCGAAAGCCAATATCTGCCCATAAGTCAAGCACTTCATTAATTCTAAAACGCGCGCCGGCACCAAATGGTATAGCAACTTGTAATAAACTATAGGGTTTAATGCCATAATTAACATCGGTAGGTTTCAGATTGGAGTACTGACCTTCGGTTCCCAGTGGCTGGAGACTTACCCATTGCCCGGCATAGGGATCCGTAGAGCCGTCCAAATATGTTTTAGGAGCTTGAGCCTGCGGGTTTTGGAGGAAAGCGGTTACCCCAATAAATGCATAAGGCGTCCACTTTACTCTGCTTATATAGGTTCCATTGTTTTCAAATAAGTCAAATACAGCAACTAATGAGAGTTCTTTAATCCTGTTGCGGAAAGACAGGTTTCTTTCTTTTCGATAAGGATCTTTGGCTGACTCTGCATCAGATCCTTTCAGGGTGCCATACAAAAACTGGCCAATTAACGTATAACGGGGACCAAACCGATGGAAAAGAGAAATGCCTAAAGCCGGCTTGGTAAACGAAATATCTGTACTGAACTTACTGGGCAAGGGGGAAAGGTCACCATAATAGTTGAGTGCGTTTAATGAAAAGCCGAGGCCTGAGTAAACGTGTTCTTTGCTAAATCTTTTCTTCCCAGTAAAAGTGGATAAACGCCTGTTATTTTTTTTGACAACCTTACGGTTGAACTGGCCAAATGAGTCTTGTGCCAGGAACAGGCAAAGAATCAACCCAAGCAAGACAAAACACAACCTTCTCATAACAATTCGATTAGCCGGAGGGCAAAGGTACTAATTTATAGATTTCTTTTCCACTGAATTAGTTTTATTGGCCATAAGTAAACGATACCGCTAAATTAATTCCTAATGTCTAGTCCCCAATTCAGCTTTTGCCGAAGGGTTTGAAAATAATGCTGACCTGGCAACTGGACTAAATTTACGTGGAATCTCTCTTTTTTTATTTTCAGTTTTACCAATTCATCGATTGTCTCAAATCGCGAATCTAAAGACACCAGGTATTTTTTACTGCGGCCTTCGATCTGAAAGGTTATTTCCGATTTATCCGACAAGACAATTGGACGGGTACCCAGATTATGAGGACTAACGGGTGTAATAATAAAACTTTCAGACTCAGGATAAACCAACGGGCCTCCGCAACTAAGGGAGTATCCTGTCGATCCAGTCGGGGTGGAAACAATAATTCCATCAGCCCAATACGAGTTGAGCAACTGTCCGTCAACATACACATGCACCGTGATCATGGCCGATGTATCCTTTTTGATAATCGTAAAATCGTTGAGTGCGAAGTTAAGGTTACCGAACAGTTTGGTGGACGAGGTTAATCGAATCAGTGATCGGGTATCAATGCTGTGATTGCCGTTTACCAAAGCATCGATAGCGGTCTCGGAATCTTCTCTGCTGTTAATGGCCAGGAAACCGAGTCTTCCGGTATTAATGCCCAATATGGGCACTTCGGTTTTACCGATGTAGGTGACGGATTCGAGCAGGGTGCCATCACCACCCAGTGAAAGAAAGAAATCCAAATTGTTAAGATTGACATTGTGGTCGAAGGCCTTCAGTTTAAAGTTCGTGAGACTGCTTGGCTTCACTAATTTCAGAAACTTGTCCGATACCCATGTTTCTATATTGCGTTGTTTCAAGGCGTCTAAAACTTTCACCAAAAACCGTGTTGATTTATCTTGAAAGTCTTTGCCGTGGATGCCGATGCGCATTCTTTTGGACGAGTTAAATGTCTAGGTACTTTAGCAACATATCGAGCCGCTCTTGCTCGCCAGAATTAGCATTACGTGTTTCTTGATAGCGCCCAATAATCCGATAATTGAACCGCTCCAGGGTGGCGACAATCCGAGAGAGATCCAGTTGATTGATCTTCAGGGTAATCTTGATCTTGCCTTTATCCATCATATCTTCAATCATAATGCTACTGATTACTTTGGCATTATTCTCTTCGACATAACGGCATATTTCTGAAAGAGAATAGTCAATCAGATCCATAGAAAGAACGAGTATTCCGCCAGGCATTTGCACGGCTGCTGTTTGGGCGAATGAAGCCATAATGTCCTGAACGGTAATCACCCCCGCATATTTCCCCTCATCATTAATAACGCAAACCATCTGAAGTTTGTGGCTTGCCGCGGTTTTTAGAATATCATAGAAATGAGAGGCCAAACCAACCGTGCAGTCTTTGCCCACCAGTTCAAATCCACTCAAGTCTTTTTCTATATCATTGGATTCTAAAATGATTTCTTCGGAGATGAAACCCAGCAGTTCTCCACTGTTAACCACGGGAAGATAATTGCAACGGAACTCCTCCATCCACACGATGGCCTTGTGGGCATCGTCCGTCACCTTCAACGGTGGAATCATGTGGTTGATGAGCTCTTCGGCAATCATTTTATTTCACTAAAAAATCTTCAACAAGTTCATTGAATTTATCGGGATGTTCCATCATTGGAGCATGACAACATCGGTCAATAAATTTTAATTCTGAGTTGGGAATGAGTCTGTTAAATTCATGACCCACCATCGGTGGTGTGATCGTATCGTTTAATCCCCAAATCAGCAACGTTGGAACCTTGATGTTAGGGAGTTCCAACGCTAAATTATTTCGTTGTGCCGATTTGGCGATGGCCACGATGCGCATGCACTTAGGAATGCTTTTAGTCGTTTCAAAAACTTCATCCACCAATTCTTTGGAAGCCACGTTCGGATCATAAAAAGTATAAGCCACTCGTTCGCGGATATAGTCGTAACTGCCTCTTCTTGGATAAGATCCTCCCATCGTATTTTCAAACAAACCAGAACTCCCAGTGAGCACAAGTTTAGAGACCTTCATTGGATTGTTAAGTGCATATAATATCCCGACATGACCACCCAGTGAATTGCCCATAATGATTATTTTGTCAAGCCCCATTACGTCAACAAATTTCTCTGTGAACTCACGCAACCCCGCTAAACCAGCCTCTTTAATAGGCATTTCGTAAATTGGTAACATTGGGATTACCACACGGAGATGATTCGAATAGTGGCTAACAACACCTTCCCAGTTGCTGAGTGCGCCAAACAGGCCATGGAGAAGCATTAAAACCTGCCCTTGGCCTTCGTCCACATATTTAAAACTTCCTTTTTCCCGGATGAGGAGCGACATGGCTATTTATTTTCTGATAAGTAAGTAAAAAAAACTGAACCTTAGAACTGCCTGAAGGTTTCTTTGAAAAAAGGCAAGAAATTTCCAAAAAGTTCTGAAATGGATTTGGCAAACATTAATGTTTTGGGATAAAGCCATGACCCTTGTGTCCAATTGTCGGGAAAGGTAAAGTTAATTTTAACAGCCAGCCAAAAAATGACACTTGAACAGAATGCATATTTCATTATGCCCAACACAGCTCCGGCAATCGAGTCAACCTTACCAAGAAACGTATCGTCCATGAGATGCTTAATCCGGTTGCCTAAAAAAATGACCATTGTGATTACTGCAATAAAGATGATAAGAAAGGAAATGTAGGGAAGAAATACGGTATCAGCATTAAAGTGCTGATGCAGGTAGGCTACCCCAAAGCCGGTACACTTAAAGCCGATGAGGACGCCAAGAACTAAAGCCGTAAAAAAAAATAACTCCGCCAAAAAACCGCGTTTATAGCCAAAGTATGCACCCAGCACAAGTAGCAGCGAAATCGCAATATCGATCTTACTCAAAGCGCGAGAAGTTTTTTTACCAGTTCAGAAATTAATTTTCCTTCTGTCTGGCCGGCCAGTTGTTTGGTTGCCGCACCCATTACCTTGCCCATGTCCTGAGGGCCTTTCGCACCGATTTGTGAGATGATATTTTTTACGATTGCTTCCACCTCTTCTTGTGAAAGTTGTTTCGGTAAGTAGCGATTGATAATTTCTAATTGAACAAGTTCACGCCTTGCCAGTTCTTCACGCTTTTCTTTTTGAAAAATTTCAGCCGATTCTTTTCGCTGTTTAGCGGCCTTCATCAGCAATTTATTTTCCGTGTCTGAAGAAATTTCAGCGCTCACTCCTTTTTCCGTTTCTGCCAATAAGATCATGGACTTGATGCTGCGTAAGGCTTCTAATTCTTCTTTGTTTTTGGCAAGCATGGCTGCTTTGATATCGCTGTCAATTTTTAGTTTCAGGCTCATAGGTTTGTACATTTGTTTTGCGAAATTAATCCTACTTCGTCAGCTTTAAACCGACGGGGCGGAAATTTTTTCACCGTAAAGTTTTAGGACTATGATTTTGATGACGATGTAGGATAAAATACGAACCGAGAATAATGACACGACTTTCTGTAAACATCAACAAGATTGCCACCTTGCGCAATGCCAGGGGTGCCAACAACCCTGATTTGATTCAGGTTGCGAAAGATTGCGAGCGCTTTGGGGCAGAAGGCATTACCGTTCATCCAAGACCAGATGAGCGGCACATCCGTTACGATGATGTCATTGAATTAAAAGAAGTTATCACAACGGAGTTTAATATTGAAGGTTACCCCGACCAGCGATATCTGAAGTTAGTTGATGAAACAAGACCTAAGCAGGCAACTTTGGTGCCCGACAAACCTGATGCAATTACCTCTAACGCCGGATGGGATACGTTGAAAAATGAAAAGTATCTTATGGAGATGATTCACGAATTGAAAAAATCTGGAGCGCGTATTTCGGTTTTCGTCGATCCGGTTGTTAAGATGGTGGAAGGTGCCAGAAAAGTTGGCGCAGACAGAGTAGAGTTTTATACCGAACCCTATGCTTCACGCTTTCATCAAAATAAAGACGGGGCAATTCTGCCCTATGTGGAGGCGGCAAGTGTTGCCAATCAGATTGGCCTGGGCATAAATGCAGGCCATGATCTTGATCTCCACAATTTGAAATTTCTAAAGCAATCGCTGCCTCACTTGGATGAAGTCTCCATTGGGCATGCTCTTATTTGCGATGCTCTTTATTTCGGATTGGAAAACACGATTCAACTTTATTTACGAGCATTAAAATAGATTTTTATTTAAAGGTTAAGCCGATTTTGAATTCGCCCAAAGGTCCACGTGCCTAAAATTGCCGACAATAATGTCACTATGGTAACCAAAGAGCCCGATCCAATCTGCGAATACAATGGCCCCGGACATGCTCCCGTCAACGCCCAACCAAAACCAAAGATTGCGCTTCCAAAGATAATTCCTGGATGAAAATGCTTTTGTGGTTTTTCAATTGCGCTCCCACCAATGGTTTTAACATTAAACTTCTGAATCAGTAATAATGAAACTGCTCCAACAGGAATTGCTGTCATAAAAATTCCGAACATGTGAAAGCCCTCAAATCGGAACATTTCCTGAATGCGATACCAGGAGATGGCCTCTCCTTTCGTAAGCGCCAGACCAAACACAATTCCAATAAATAAATAGATTACGTTTTTCATAAAGCAAGGATGTAGGGAAGTACAAAATGTGAAAATAAAATTCCTGCTAAAAAGAATGAACCGGTTGCAATTAATGATGGCCACTGTAGCGCCGATAATCCCAGGATTCCGTGCCCAGAGGTACATCCTTGTGCGTACCGGGTGCCAAACCCAACAAGAAAACCTCCCACAATCATTAAAAGAAATCCTTTCAGAGAAACCAATGTTCCCCAATTATAGATTTCTGATGGCATCAATCCTTTTTGTGGATGAATTCCGAATGAAGCAAAATATTCAACGGTCTTGGAGGAAATTGCAACCGGGTCAGGATTAGCGAACACCCAACCTCCAATTAATCCGCCAAGAACCAAGCCCCCTGCAAAGAAAAAGCTCCAACTTTCTTTTTTCCAATCGTATTTAAACAATGGGATATTGCCTGGTGCGCAGGCCGCACAAAGGTGTCGTAGCGAAGAAGAAATGCCCAACCGTTTATTGTCAATCCATAATAAGGTTGGGACAGCTAACCCAATGATAGGCCCGGCAATGTACCACGGCCATGGTTTGTATAGTAAATCCATAGATTAAAAGAAAAGCAAAGTTAAACAAAGTGACTATTCATTCAAGTTCGCATTTATTTGTTAAAAATTACTAAACAATAAAGATGACACCGGGTAAAAGCTCCTTTTTGTCGTGAAAAAGACGAGTCTCTTTTTTTGCTCAACTTATTTCACATTAGCTTCGTTATTTTTGCATTTATTAAAGAATCGACATGCTTTCAAGAAATCTTTTTTCATTGTTCATCTTGTTTTTTGTTGGGATTTCAACACTTGATGCTCAAGTGTTGAATCCTGCCAAATGGACAACCGAAGCCTCAGCCAATGACATCAGGGTCGGAGATGAGATCACGCTTATTTTTAAAGCAACAATCGATCACAATTGGTACTTATATTCTTCAGAGTTCCCTTGCGAGGATGGCCCAATAAAAACTGCATTCACTTTTCAACCGGATAAAAGTTTTGAGAGAATTGGCGGCATTGTAGCGATCAATCCAACTGACAAGCACGACAAAATTTTTGAATGTGATGTTAAGATTTTCAAAGGCACGGCTGAATTTCGCCAAAAAATAAAAGTACTTGCATCGCCTTTAAAGATTTCGGGCAATTATGAATACCAGGTTTGCACCGAGCTTACGGGTCAATGTGTACCCGGAGACGGAGAGTTTTTGTTTGATAGGATAAAGGTTACAGGTTCCAAGTCCCAAGTGCTGAACCCGGCCAAATGGACAACCGAAACTTCGTCCAGCGAAGTAAAGGCCGGAGATGAGGTTACGCTCATTTTCAAGGCGACCATCGATCACAATTGGTATTTGTACTCTTCAGAATTTACCTGCGAGGTTGGGCCGAACAAAACGGATTTCACTTTTCAGTCCGATAAGAGTTATGAGAAAGTTGGGGGGATCATACCTATCAATCCCATCGACAAGCACGACAAGAATTTTGATTGCGATGTAAAAATTTTCAAAGGTAAAGCCGAGTTCCGCCAAAAAATAAAAGTGCTTTCTTCTCCATTAAAAATTGCCGGGAATTATAAATACCAAGTCTGCACCGACCTCACTAACCAGTGTGTGACCGCCGATGGTGAGTTTTTGTTTGATGGGATAAAGGTTACAGGTTCCAAGTCACAAGTCTCAATCGCCAAATCCCAACCCCCAACCCCCAAGTCACAAGTCCTGATCGACACGGCAAGCATCCAGCATCCGTCATCCAGCATCCAAGATGCGTCGACAATCACAGGCCCGCAACTCGATCCCACGTTTGCTCAATTCGATTCAAACGGAAAATCGCTCTGGGGATTTTTTCTTCTTGCTTTTTTTGCCGGGCTTGCTGCATTACTCACACCCTGTGTCTTTCCGATGATACCCATGACGGTGAGTTTTTTCACAGGACGGGGTAGTAAGTTTCAAGCCGTAATGTATGGCCTTTCCATTGTAATTATTTACACTGTCATTGGCGCAGTTCTTGCCCCACTCATGGGTCCTGAAACGGCCAACCATCTTTCCACAGAATGGATTCCAAACTTGATTTTCTTTTCCGTGTTTATAGTCTTTGGTCTTTCGTTCTTAGGTTTATTTGAAATTACCTTGCCGGGCACTTTTATCAACAAAGTCGATCAACAAGCGGAGAAAGGAGGATTGACGGGAGTCTTCTTTATGGCATTCACATTGGTGTTGGTTTCGTTTTCTTGCACCGGGCCCTTGGTAGGAAGCATCCTGGTTTCATCGGCAGGCGGCGAAGTTCTAAAGCCAATCATGGGTATGTTTGCGTTTTCCCTCGCTTTCGCAATTCCTTTTACACTCTTTGCCGTTTTTCCAAATTGGTTGAAATCATTGCCTAAATCAGGCGGTTGGCTTAATACCGTAAAGGTTGTTTTGGGATTCATAGAGATCGCGCTTGCATTTAAATTTTTAAGTATAGCAGACCAAGCTTTTCATTGGCACATCCTCGATCGGGAGATTAACTTGGCCATTTGGATTGTCGTTGCAGCGCTGATTGGGATTTATTTAATGAAAGGGTTTCGTTTGCCTGGCGATACCGGTAAAGACGCGGAGGATAAAACAATAAGTGTTCTACGTGTTTCTTTGGCAATCATTACGTTCACATTTGTGGTTTATTTAATTCCGGGAATGTGGGGGGCTCCGCTCAAAGCCTTGGCTGGCTACCTGCCGCCAATGTCAACTCATGACTTTGATTTGCTTGCTGCGAATCGCAAAGACAACCCTAATGAAATTTGCGATGTGCCAAAGTTTGCTGACTTTTTACATCTTCCACATGGACTTAACGGCTACTTTGACTACAAGCAGGCATTGGCATGCGCCAGACAGCAGCACAAGCCTTTATTTATTGATTTTACAGGGCATGGATGTACCAACTGCCGGGAAATGGAAGCAAGGGTTTGGAGCGACCCGCAGGTGTTGAAACGATTGAAAGAAGATTTTGTGGTGGTCGCTTTGTATGTGGATGACAAAACGGAATTGCCCGAAAGCCAATGGTTCACTTCCAAGTATGATCACAAAGTGAAAAAAACAATTGGCAAGCAAAATGCAGATTTGCAGATCGCAAATTTGAACAACAATGCACAACCTTTTTATGTTTTGGTCGGCAACGATGAGCGTGTACTTGTCTCACCAAAGCCTTATGATTTGACGATTGAAAACTTTGTTAAATTCCTCGACGAAGGCAAAGGAAAGTTCAAAAGCCTTAACTAACCCAAAATTTTAAGCTAAACTTGCAGTAGAGTTTATAGCAATTGGCTTTACGAAAAAAAACCTACTACTTTCTTGGCGCAGCTTTGCTGTTGCTGGTCGTTTTTTTCATTTTAGCTTCCTACACGCTTCTCAACTTTCCAGCAGAATACGAAACTAAAATAGACTCTTCCCGGGAGTCTTCCGGATTGACAAAAATCGAAAAGCCAATCTTCAAGTTTGGAATCAAAGTGAACGGAATGGAGATCAAGGAAGGTTATGTAGAACGCAATCAATTTTTTGCGGATCTTCTGGATGGAAGTTTTATTTCGCCATCTGTTTCTCAACAGCTCCAGGCGCTTCCGCGAACAATCTTTGATTTCAGAAGAATAGCTGCCGAAAGAAAATATACGCTTATCACAAAAGCGGATTCACTCAAAACCGCTGTGGCATTTATCTATGAACCAAGCCCGGTGGAGTATGTTATTTTTCATTTAAAGGATTCCCTTTGTGTTGAACCTTGTCATCGGGCGATTAAAACGGAAGAAAAATCGATTACCGGAACAATTACTTCAACCTTATCCGAAACAATCGAAGCACTGAACGTTTCTTCTGAATTGACAAACAAATTTGTAGATGTTTTTGGCTGGCAAGTGGATTTTCAGCATTTGCAAAAAGGGGATCGCTTCAAATTGATTTACGAAGAAAACTCCGTGGAGGGTGAACCTTATAATATTGGCAAAATCCTTGGAATTTATTTTGAACATTTCAATCACGGCTACTATGCCTTTCCTTTCGACCAGGGAGAAGGTGTAGATTATTTTGATGAAGAGGGAAATAGTTTACGCAAGGCTTTGTTAAAATATCCAATTGAGTTCACAAGGATTAGTTCGCGTTACTCGCTTAGTCGCTTTCACCCCGTAGTGAAAGTTTTTCGCGCTCATCTGGGCACCGATTTTGCGGCCGCTACTGGTACTCCGATTCGATCGGTGGGTGATGGTATTGTTTTGGAAGCGCAGTACTCCGCTAACAACGGTAATTATGTAAAGATTCGACATAATGGAACCTATACAACGGGGTATCTTCATATGTCAAAGATAGCATTAGGCATTGTTGCCGGCGCGCATGTAAAGCAAGGTCAAACGATCGGTTATGTTGGTAGCACAGGCCTCGCCACAGGCCCCCATTTGTGTTATCGATTTTGGCGTAATGGAGTTCAAGTCGATGCACTGCGTGTAGAGTTGCCTCCGTCTAAGCCTGTTGATAAGAAATATTGGATAGGGTTTGAAGAAGTTAAAAAAGAATTAACGCTTCGCCTTCAACTTGTGCCATTTAATTACGCTGCCGATCCTCTTATCGCATCCCGTTAAGCCTCTCTTTTTTTATTATCTGCTGAATTACCGCGTTATTTGCTAATATTTTTTCGGGGCAACTTACTGAATAAACAACGCCATCGAACGTCTAACCAGGAACGTGAGGATTGGAGTAATCATATTTTTTTTATTCTTACATACGCTCAGCTTTTCACAAAAGGTTGGCCTTGTGTTTAGCGGCGGCGCGGCTAAAGGACTGGCTCATGTCGGCGTTCTTAAAGCGCTCGAAGAAAATGAAATACCCATTGATTATGTGGTAGGCACCTCTATGGGTGGAATTGTCGCAGGCTGCTATTCCGCGGGAATGAGTCCGGCGCAGATCGAAGAAATTATGACCTCCCGCGCTTTTTTGGATTGGGTGAACGGACGCTTTGAAGAGGGCAGTCAGTATTATTATTACAAAAAGGAAGATGAGCCTTCCTTTTTAAAACTCAACCTATCCTTAGACTCAACCTTTAATTTCTTATTGAATACAAGCCTGGCCAGTGATCTGTCACTTAATTTTGCGCTGGCAGAGAAGTTAGCCCAACCTGCAGCCATCGCGAAAAATAACTTCGATAGTTTGTTTGTGCCCCTGCGCGTTGTGGCCGCTGATATTTTCACGCAAACACAAGTGCTACTCGATAGCGGTGTGTTAAGCGATGCCTTGCGCGCCACACAAACCGTTCCTTTTTTTTATAATCCAATCCGGGTTAACGGCAAATATCTTTTTGATGGTGGGGTGTACAATAATTTTCCGGTTGATGTAGTTCAGAAGTCCTTTCATCCCGATGTTATAATTGGTTGTAATGTCTCCTCGAAGGTTTATGACAAATACCCTTATGGCGAAGATGATAAATTAATTTCACGGTCATTATTGTACATGCTTTTGGATAAATCTGATCCAAGCAAGGTGCCCATTTCGGGTATTTACATTCAACCTGACCTAAAAGAATTTTCAGCTTTTGATTTTGCTAAAGCAAAAGCCCTGATTGATAGTGGATATGCTAAGACGCTGAGGCAAATGCCGGAGATCAAATCTAAAATCGCTGAGCGAAGAACTTGTGAGTCAGTAGCTGAAGCGCGAAATCGTTTCAATAATAAGACTGTTCCAATAAAGGTTAGCAATATTACCTACGATGGTTTTAGCAGGGGCCAACGGAAATACATAAATCGGTTCTTTAATAATGGAAAACGCCCCTTGTTTTTCAGCGATATAAGAAAAGGATATTTTAAGTTGGTGTCGGATGATTATTTCAACAATGTGTATCCAAGTTTCACCTACCGTCCAAGCCGAAAAGATTTTAATTTTAAGTTGGCGCGCAGAAAGCCTAATAATTTCCAAGTTGACTTCGGTGGAGTAATTGCTACAAGGGACATCAGCAATATTTATTTGGGCTTGAACTATTATTATTTCGACCAAGTGCTTACGCATGCGCAGATGAATTTCGCTGCAGGAGATTTTTACAAATCGGGTCAATTAAAAGCGCGCTTTGATTTCCCCAATCTCGGGCAATTTTATTTAGAACCAGAGGCCACGATTAATAGCTGGAATTTTTTACAAGGAAATGATCTTTTTGGAAGCAAAATTTCGCCAACTATTTTGACACGTACCGATCGGAAGTACGGAGTAAAAGTTGGTATTCCAGTGGCCCGACAAATCAAAGCATACCTACAGGGTGCTTACCTGGCTAACACGGATCAATACAGCAACAGGAACGTGTTGATTTCAACGGATACGCTCGATCAACTTGGATTATCGGGGTTGCGCCTGGGGTTTGGAAGTTCATTTAATTCAATGAACCGAAAACAATACCCATCTCAAGGAAAAGCGTTTGCCATTTCGGCAAATTATTTTTCTCTGCTGGAAAAATATGAACCAGGAAACACGTCTATTAACAAACTCTCAACACGGACAAACCTGAGCTGGGTTCAGGCTAAAATTACCTTAGAGCAGTATTTTAAAAGAGGGATCTATAGTTCTGGATATTTGTTGGAGGGGGTCATCTCCAACCAACCGACTTTTGCGAACTATTATGGGACAATAATCAATGCGCCGGCATTCAACCCCTTGCAAGACAGCCGCACTTTGTTGCTTCAGAATTTTAGGGCATTCAACTATGTAGCTGGTGGATGGCGAAATGTTTTCGCCATCCGAAAGAACCTGGATTTTCGCTTGGAGGCGTACGCTTTCAAACCATTACAAACGATTTCACGAGATGCCACGCAGCATGCTAAAATCGAAGAGCAAATCCAACAAATATACTTTGCCGGTATGGCCGACCTTGTACTGCATAGCACGGTTGGTCCCATTAGCCTTAGCGTCAACTATTATGATGACCCCAACCAGCAGCTTGCAGTGCTCTTACATGTTGGTTTTCTTCTTTTCAATAAGACGTCATTAGAATAATACGAGTTGGGAATTGAATGATGACCTGCCTTTAACTATTAATATTACTGGCCGAGCACTTACTTTTTCTCCTTTTTAATTTTTTAACTAAGTTTAACCCTTTATTTACTTGACCATCACCTCCATGAATAGGTTTTTATTGGCTGTTACCTTGGCAGTTTCATCCCTCCCTTCCTTTAGCCAATCTGTTCAATGGGCTTCAAAGGTGATAGAGTTTTCTTCCGAACTCACGCCGGTTCAATATTCAGCTTCGCAAGCCTTAGGAAAGCCAAACGTGCTGCCGGCAGGAGGGCAAAATCCTAATGCGTGGACGCCTGATCGACCAAAGCGGTCTGAATTCATTAAACTGGGGTATTCTCTTCCCATCCAGATTCAGCAGGTTGCTATCGCAGAATCCTACAACCCTGGGTCACTCTTCAAAGTCTTTATTTATGATGAAACGGGAGTGGAGCATTTGGTAGGAACTTATAATCCTCAGGCAATTCCAATGGTGGCCCGTATGCACACGGTTTTTTTTGAGAAAACATCTTTCAAAGTAAATGCCGTTAAATTAGAATTTGACGGAAAGGCGCTCCCGGATTATTTCTCGATTGACGCAGTTGCAATATCCGATTCTAAGTATCCGATTATTGCCAATATTGATAAGCCAGAGTTGCTTGCCAAAGGACTTATCATTGAACCCCTCGACAAAAATGTAAACAGTGAATATAATGATTTAAATGCATTGCTTTCGCCCGATGGTAAAGTACTTTATTTTAGCCGGCAAAATCACCCGGAAAATTCCGGAGGCGTAAAAGACAAAGAGGACATTTGGTATTCGGAGCTTGGAAATGATGGCAAATGGACGCTGGCAAAAAATGCTGGCCCCGCCCTCAACAATGCTTACCCCAATTTTGTCAACTCGGTGACCACCGCCACACCTGATGGAAAGGCCGTTGTTTTGGTACTCGGCAATCAATATAAAGACAACGGCAAAATGTTATCTGGTGTCTCCATCAGCAATAATATCGGAGGAAGATGGTCTATTCCTAAAACGATTCAAATAAAGAACGATTACAACTACAGCGAACGGGCGCAATATTTTTTATCCAACACGCTGAAAGTCTTATTAATGTCGGTGGACCGCGAAGACACGCATGGTGGAAGAGATCTCTATGTTAGTTTTTCGCAAAATGATAGTATTTGGTCCGAGCCACTTAATTTGGGAGGGATGGTAAATACGGCTGGCGATGAAAGCACTCCTTTCCTGGCCTCTGATGATAAAACACTTTACTTCTCTTCAAATGGGTTTAGCGGATACGGCGGCAGCGACATCTATATGTCGAAGCGACTAGACGATACCTGGACAAAATGGTCGGATCCCCAAAATATGGGGGCAGAGATTAACTCCAAGCTGGATGACATATTTTTTAATATTCCTTCGACGAGTGACTTTGCCTATTTCTCGAGAGCGATAACGCCTGATAATTTTGATATTTATCGCGTTAAAATGCCATTGTTCAGGAGCCCCGAGCCGATTATAATTGTAAAAGGAAAATTAATTGATGCGAAGACAGGGCAGCCAATCGGTGCAAAAATTATTTATGAACGTTTAAGGGATGGAAAGGAAGTGGGTGTCACTTATTCAAATCCTGAAACCGGAGACTACGAAATTCATTTGCCGGGTGGAGAACTATACGGGTTTCGCGCCGAAGCGAAAGATCATATTTCCGAAAACCAAAACCTGGACTTGAGAAACTTTAAAGAGCCTGGCACGTTGCACGACGATGTGAAATTGGAGCCGATGCAAGTTGCCGCAATTCAAGTCTCGCCGATTCAGGAAAACGTAACCATCACGCTCAACAATATTTTCTTCGGATTTGATCAATCTTCATTGCTATCGGAGTCATTCCCTGAACTAAATAGAATTATAACCCTCATGAACGAAAAACCAACCCTCCAAGTCGAAATTGCAGGCCACACGGATTCATTTGGATCCGATGAATATAATATGGGATTATCGGAACGAAGAGCGAAATCAGTAGGTAAATACCTCATGGGAAAAGGCATTTTTAAGGAGCGAATTTCAATCGTATTTTTTGGGGAGACTAAACCAATCGACTTGACCAATACCAAAGCAGGGAACGCAAAAAATAGAAGGGTAGAGTTCAAAATTTTAAAGATGTAGGATTATGAAGAAGCTCATTTTTCTGATCTTTTTTTCAGCCACGGCCATCACATCGTGGGGCCAAGCCATTGACACGCTCATCTATGCCTCAGGACACATCACCAGCGCCACCACAAAAGAAGCGGTAGTGGCAAGAATATCGTATAAGAGTGAACCCTATGGAAGCAAGACAGGCTTTCTATCAGGAAGTTCGTTTAACTTCCCCTTGTTTGATAATGAAAAGTATTCGATTACTGTTGAAGCTCCTGGCTATGCACCTTCCAAGTTTTTAATTGATCCCGCTGAAGCCAATAGTGACAGAAAAATTATAAAAGACATTGAACTGGGGTTGCCGAATACCGCAGCCAAAGTGGCGGAAGAAACACATGCTGTTGGCAAACTTATGCGACTAGACAACTTGATTTTTGGATTAAACAGTTCGAAAATTGAATCTTCTTCCAATGACGAGCTAAATCAAATCGTCAAGATGCTTAAGGATAATCCCAACATGATCATTCAACTTGAAGGTCATACGGATGTTAAGGGGGATCCTAAAAAGAACTTGGAACTTTCACAACAACGCGTAGACGCAGTGAAAAATTATTTGGTTTCAAAAGGAGCCAATAAAAATAAAATCAAGACAAAAGCCTTTGGTGGAACCCAGCCCATGTCGCGCGAGAATACAGAAGAAGCCCACAAATTAAACAGGCGTGTGGAGTTGCGCGTACTTCAAAACTAAATTTTCGAATTCAAAAAATGACACGCTACCGTTGGTGTTGTTAGCGGCTCAGCTCAATTTTTTCCTTTACTACTTTGTGATGGCATTAAATTAGCTGAGTTGTTCCGAATACAAACCGTTAGCATAGAATCCTTTATCTGAAGAGATACTGTTCTGAAAAGACATCGGGGATCCGAACCCAAAAATCGAAAGAATTCTATGAATGGTATTTCTATAAAATAAATTAACTTTCAAAAAACTCTCCCTATGATAGTCACCAGTGCTCCCGTTGACAATCAAAGAATACTCGATACATTTGAAAAACTGAAACAAAGAAGCCTTTTGCTTCGGTCGGAAAGCATAAGCAATCGAAAAAAGAGAATAAAACCTTTTGAAGGTTTTCTTTTGAAAAATAAGGGCAGGATTAGAGATGCTGTTTTTAACGATCTAAAAAAACCTCAAACCGAATCTGATATTTCTGAATTGTATCCGGTGCTTGTGGAACTCAGGCAAGCGTTGGCGCACCTGAGTGACTGGGCAAAGCCCAGGAAGATTGATGCTCCATTGACTTATCTTGGGACGCGGGCCGAAGTTCGTTACGAACCGAAAGGGGTTTGTCTCATTATTGCGCCTTGGAATTTTCCATTTAACCTTTGCCTCGGTCCCCTTATTTCATGCCTTGCCGCAGGCAATACGGCTGTGGTGAAGCCCTCGGAGCTAACGCCACATACTTCGAAACTCATCGCTGATTTAGTAAACGAATTTTTTGATGCCGATATGGTCACCGTAATAGAAGGAGGCCAGGAAATTTCATCTCAACTGCTGAGCCTTCCGTTTGATCACATTTTTTTTACGGGTAGTCCTGGCGTTGGCAAAATTGTAATGAAAGCGGCGGCTGAAAACCTTTCTTCCGTTACGTTGGAATTGGGTGGAAAATCTCCCGCCATCATTGATGACTCGGCTGACTTGAAAGATGCTGCCAAACGGATTGCATTTGGAAAGTTTTTAAACAATGGACAAACCTGTATAGCGCCTGATTATGTTCTCGTTCATGAGACAGTGCAAGCAAAATTCATAGAAGAACTGAAATTGGTAACCACTACTATGTTTGGCGAAGAAGGAGTGATTAACGAATCATCCCCTAATTATGCAAGGATTGTAAACCAAAAACATTTTGATCGGTTAAGCAAAATTTTACAAGATGCTGTTGAGAAAGGCGCTAAAATTGAAATGCCTGGATCTGTTAACAAGGATTCCAATTTTATTTCCCCCACCCTACTTTCCAATGTGGCTTTCAGTACGCTGGCAATGGAAGATGAAATCTTTGGACCCATTTTGCCGATAGTTTCATTTCGTACGGTCGATCAAGCAATCCATCTCGTTAACAGCAAACCGAAACCATTAGCGCTTTACGTTTTCAGCAACCAAAAATCTTTTAGTGGAAAAATTGTAACAGAGACTTCCGCGGGGTCGGTCGGGATAAACGATTGTGTGTTGCAATTTTCGCATCCTAATTTACCATTTGGAGGAGTAAATAACAGCGGTTTGGGTAAATCACACGGGCGATACGGTTTCCTTGCCTTTTCCAATGAGAAGCCTGTGCTGAAACAAAAACGTGGGTTTTCAATGGCGTACCTGATGCACCCACCTTATACAAACATTAAAAAAAAATTGGTGGATGTGATGCTTCGGTGGTTTTGAATTCAATAAAGGGCTGGTTAGCAGATTCGAGGATAGATACTATTTTGAACGGGAAAAAAGACAGCACCAAAGCCAAAACCAAACAACTCGGAATGGTTGCAAGGCAAACTACAAGGCTTGTTTAGGATGAAAAAGAAGAATTAAGGATGAGTCAGGTACTGAAATATTTTCACTTCAACGCACTCCTACAGAACGAAGGATGGCTCACTTCAGCCTTTGTTGGCATGGATGAGAAAGGTATCATCAAGTATCTGTCAAATCAATCCCCTGAAGAAAAAGATTTTGAAGTGGTAGAAGGTTTTGCTTTGCCGGGATTTCAAAACGCTCACTCTCATGCTTTTCAATATGCGATGGCGGGTATGGCTGAAAACCATCCTGCAGGTTTCGCCGATGATTTCTGGACATGGCGTGAAGAAATGTACAAATTGGCTTTAACAGTTGACCCTGACCAAGCCGAAGCGATTGCTGCCATGCTTTATGCAGAGATGCTTCGTGTTGGTTATTCCGAGGTGGCCGAGTTTCATTATCTTCATCATGATAAAAACGGAAATCCTTATTCCAATCTTGCTGAGATGGGTGAGCGGATGGTATCAGCAGCAAGATCGGCGGGGATAAAAATCACGCTTGTTCCTGTTTTTTATCAAAAAGGTGGATTTGGATTGGAACCCCAACCTCGACAGAAAAGATTTATATCAAAAACAGTGGATGAATATTTTAAACTGCTCGATGCTTCCAAAGATGCCGTAAAAAATCATTCAAACGCTTCGCTGGGGTTTGGTGTTCATTCCTTGAGGGCGGTCGATTTGAATGACGTCAAAGCAACATTTGGTCAAGGCACCACAGACTTACCTTTCCACATTCACGTAGCTGAACAAAAAAAGGAAATCAACGATTGCTTAGCTTTTTGCAAAAAAAGACCGATGCAGTGGCTCCTTGAAAATTTACCGGTGAGCGAACGCTTTCATTTGGTTCACTCGACACATCTCGATGATGGGGAGTTGGAAAAGTTAACGGCATCAAAAGCTAATGTGGTGCTTTGCCCATCCACCGAAGGAAATCTCGGTGACGGCATTTTTCGAATGAAAGAATTTGTAAAATCAGGAGGGCATTGGAGCATTGGTACCGATAGCCATGTCGGGTTGAACCCATTGGAAGAATTTCGAATGATCGACTACCGCCAGCGCTTAGTGACCAATCGGCGGAATACCTTTGCGGATGACGCGGCATTGTATTTGGTGAATGAATCAATTTCATCAGGGAGAAAAGCGATGGGGATCCATTCAAAAAACAATTTTGAGATCGGGAAACCTTTTGACACGGTTGTTTTCAATGCCAAGTCGCACTTGCTTGCTGAAACCTCGGAAAAGAATCGGCTTGCTACCATTCTTTATACATCTGATTCAAGTCGGATTTTGGGAACGATCATCAATGGAAAATGGGTAGTAAAAAATCAACATCACCAGGAAGGACGGAATATCAAAGAGAAATTTAGTCGGGCTATGGGGGAATTGAAGAACCGCTAGCCTTAACAAAGGACGGCTCAATTTTGACTACATCTGTCAATCTTGTAGCAAGAATTTCGCATCTTCGTTTTTATAATTTCAAATATTATGGCTCCTGAATTGCGCGACATCCTTTTTCTTGATATTGAAACCGTGGGAGGAGTAGAAAATTATGGGCAGCTGAGCGAGCGCTTTAAGGCGCAGTGGGCACGCAAGGCTTCCTTTCTGAAACGAGAGGAGAACCAAACGGATGGAGACTTGTTTCATGAACGGGCTGGGATTTATGCGGAGTTTGGAAAGATTATTGTTGTTGCTATGGGCAAATATGTGGACGATGAAAACGGCACGTTGAGCCTGAAGACAAAATATTTAGCCGACAGCGACGAGAAAACGCTGCTCCAGGAATTTAAAACAATGTTGGATAAAGTTGATGCGAGGACAAAACTATGTGCACACAACGGCAAAGAATTTGATTTCCCATTCCTTAGCAGGCGAATGCTGGTGAATGGAATTCCTTTGCCTTCGTTATTAAATCTTTCGGGGAAAAAATCATGGGAAATTCCTCACCTGGACACGATGGAGATGTGGAAATTTGGTGACTATAAGCACTATACATCACTCGATCTGCTGCTCGCCTTGTTTAACATCCCTTCCAGCAAAGGCGAGATGGACGGATCAAAAGTGAACCATGTTTATTATCATGAGAAGAACTTGAATAAAATTGCAACGTATTGTGTTAATGATGTTGTGGCGATCGCGCAGTTGTATTTGAGAATGAAGAACCTGCCTTTGATTGAAGAGCAAAACATCCTTCCATCGAATTAATTTAAATTTAACCTTACCTTTAGCGAAGAAGTTCGCTTAAAATTTCACTTTTAGGCCTGTCTGTTTTTTTATGTCAAAGAGAAAATTCAAAGAAAAAAAATCAAAAAAAGAAAAAGAGCAGAAAAACTCTGTTCATAAAGAAGTGTTGCGTTTACTAAACGACAACCCTGGCCGAGCTTACGATTTCAAACAAATCGCGCGAAAGATTGGAGCAAAAAACAACGCATCAAATTCGGCTATTTTTACGGCACTCGAAAAACTGGAGACGGATGGAAAAATAAAACAGTTTGCCAACGGCAACTTCACCTCCACCCGGGAAGCAGAAGGACTTGAGGGAATTGTTGATCATGTTAACCCGCGGTTTGCCTACATTGTCACAGGCATCGAAGGGCAAAAAGATATTTATGTGAAGACAAGGGATCTTCTGCCCGCGATGCATGGCGATAAAGTAGTGGTCGAACTTTTAGGAAAAAGAACCGGGGAAAACCCGGAAGGCAAAGTGATTGAAGTGATCCAACGCGGTCGCAACCGGTTTGTTGGAAGGGTCGAGCTTTCAAAAAACTATGCATTCATCGTTCCTGACTTCAAGAAACTGTACCAGGATTTTTTTGTCTATCCTGAAAATATAAAAGGAGCAACGACCAACGACAAAGTTTTATTTGAAGTCACGCGTTGGCCGGAAGGGGATAAAAGCCCGGAAGGAAAAATTATTGAAATTCTGGGAAAAACGGGGGAAAACGAAGCTGAAATTCATTCCATTATGGCAGAGTTTGATTTGCCATTCCGTTTTCCTGATCGGGTGTTGTCCGAGTCGGACCATATCTCCGAAGAAATTCCAAAGGAAGAAATCAAAAAACGATGGGACTTTCGCAATACACTAACGTTTACCATCGATCCCGAAGACGCCAAAGATTTTGACGATGCGATTTCGTTCAGAAAATTAGATAACGGCAATTATGAAATCGGAGTACACATTGCTGATGTTACGCATTACGTAAAACCAGGCACAATTCTCGATGATGATGCATTTGACCGCGCTACTTCCGTTTATTTGGTTGACCGAACGGTTCCCATGCTACCGGAGAAATTAAGTAACGGGCTTTGCTCCCTACGTCCCCACGAAGATAAACTTACGTTTGCTGCTATTTTCGAAATGGATGAACATTCAAAGGTGATCAACGAAAAATTTGGCCGCACGATCATTCATTCCGACCATCGATTTACCTACGAGAATGCTCAGGAAGGGATCGAAACGGGCAACGGAAATTTTGCCGGCGAATTGAAATTATTAAATAATTTAGCGATCAAGTTACGCAAAGAACGTTTTGAAAATGGTGCGGTCAATTTTGAAACCGCCGAAGTAAAATTCAAATTGGATGCAAAGGGGAAACCGCTCGAAGTGGTTCCTAAAATCCGTAAGGATGCCCACAAGCTCGTAGAGGAATTTATGTTGCTGGCCAATAAGGCCGTAGCGACTTTTGTTTATAAAATGAAAAAGAGTGAAGGTAAAAATACTTTCGTGTACCGAACCCATGATTTTCCCGATCCGGAAAGAGTTCGGGATTTTTCATTGTTCGCCAAGCAGTTTGGGCATCGCCTTAATATTGAAGAAAAATCAATTTCCAGCTCATTAAATAAATTGATGGACGAAATTGAAGGGAAACCCGAGCAGAATGTTTTGCAATCGCTGGCAGTGCGCTCCATGGCAAAAGCGAAATATACGACCGATGCAAAGGGTCATTTCGGGTTAGCCTTTGATCATTATACCCATTTCACCTCACCAATCCGCAGATATCCGGATATGATGGTACACCGCCTGTTGCAACATTATTTGGATGAAGGTAAACCCGTCAGCAAAAAAGAATACGAGGATAAATGTGTTCACAGCAGTGAGCGTGAAAAACGGGCCGCCGATGCCGAGCGGGCTTCGACTAAGTACAAGCAAGTAGAGTTCATGAGTATGGCGGAAGATAAAATGTATGATGGTATTATCACGGGTGTCACTGACTTTGGAATTTTTGTGGAGATCACCGCTACCAAATGCGAAGGCATGGTGCGGTTGGCCGATATGAAGGATGATTTTTATGAATTGGATGAAAAAAATTATCGTGTTATAGGCAGGAGAAGAAATAAAATTTACCGGTTGGGTGATAAGACTTCTGTGAGGATAAAGAAAACCGATGTAGACAGACGGACCATTGATTTGACTTTTGAAGACAAAAAGGAATGGTAGAAAAATATCTTTCGCTGATTGAAGCGGAAATCAAAAAGGAAAAATTTGGCAATCAGCCTAAATCGCTTTACGAACCTCTACGTTACATGATGGCTTTGGGTGGGAAAAGACTACGACCCTTATTCACGGCTCTTTCTTATTCGCTCTATAGAAATGACGTGAGGGAAATAATTCCTTACGCGGTGGCGGTCGAAGCTTTTCACAACTTCACCTTGATGCACGATGACATTATGGACAAAGCTCCCTTACGCAGAGGGAAGGCAACTGTTCATGAAAGATGGAATGTAAATACTGCTATTCTCTCCGGGGATGTGATGCTAGTAAAGGTCTATGAAATGTTTTCGCAGTTGGAAGGAAGTAAGCTGAGGGACGTACTTGTAGTTTTCAATCATTGCGCAGCTAAAGTTTGTGAGGGCCAGCAATTGGACATGGAGTTTGAAAATAGGAAAAGTGTCTCAGAGGCTGAATATCTGGAAATGATAAAGTTAAAGACTGGAGTTCTCCTTGGCTTTAGCTTAGAATTTGGCGGTTTACTCGGCGGGGCATCACATGCTGATAGAGAAGCGCTTCGGGATTTTGGAATTAACATTGGTATTGGATTTCAGTTGAAAGATGATTGGCTTGATGTTTATGCCGATAAGGAGAAATTTGGCAAACAGGTAGGGGGTGATATCCTTTCAAATAAAAAGACTTTTCTATTGATTAGCGCTTTAGAAAAAGCCAAGCGAAACAAGAAGGTCGAATTAAACAAATGGCTTTCAGCCAATAATTTTTCCAATGCGGAAAAGGTAAAAGCTGTCACTTCAGTTTATGACAGCCTTCAAATTTCGTCACTGACAGAAAAAAAAATAAAGCACTTTTTTGACAAGGGATTTGCGTGCCTTGATCGCCTTTCAAATTTTCAAAATGCGAAGCACCTGAAAAATTATATTGATGGATTGATGAAAAGAGAGGCTTAGGAATTCTTTAATTTGACGGTGCAACCGATCGCCCGTGTTTTTGTTACGGTAACTGATTTACCTGCCAATAATTCATCCACAGCCTCTTCGACAAAATGTTTACTCGCTTTTGATCCATCCCTGCTGTTGTTGTCAATTGCACCAATGTATACCACCTTTTGCCCGTCCGGTGTTTTGCTAAGAACAAACGTATGCGGTGTGTTGGTCGGGTTAAATTTTCTAACTACATCCTGAGATTCGTCATACAAATAAGGGAAATCGTAGCTATGCTCTTTTGCATGAGCTTTCATTTCATCGAAAGATTCTTCCGCAACGATTTCAGCAGAATTGGGGTTGATCAACACAACGGGAAATCCTTGCGCCGCATATTTTTTATTCAACGCTATGATTCTCGAGTTATAGGCCCTGGACATGGGGCAAGTATTGCAGTCGAAAATGACAATAAGGCCCTTGGCTTGCTTGTAATCCGAAAGAGAAACCATTTTGCCGTCTACATTTTTCAACTTAAAATCTGCAACAAGGTCACCAACTTCGTAACCATTTTTAACAGGACTCGCTGACAGACCGATAAATGCAATCACCACTAATACAATCAATTTTTTCATAGCTCAATTTATTATTACTCTAATTTAATTTTGAAGGGGATCTTTTTATAAGGATGTTCTGAATAAACTCTTACCGAAGCAATTTGATCAACCACATCCAGACCTTCTACAATCTCACCAAAGACAGTGTACCGACCATCTAACGACATTTCACCACCGATTGTTGTATAAATTTTTCGTTGCTCAGGT
>Ga0206942_1004_pt1 | contig 84956 bp, 67 predicted proteins | sample Alteio_BWOrgHeat_6_FD_153253 | JGI IMG/M metagenome (GOLD analysis project Ga0206942, IMG submission 153253) | Enriched cells from forest soil in Barre Woods Harvard Forest LTER site, Petersham, Massachusetts, United States -... | ecosystem: Environmental > Terrestrial > Soil > Temperate forest > O... | reverse complement strand
TTTCAAAATTTTTTATTTTCGTTGTATTGAGTTGTAGCCTTTTATTTATTTTGCGCAGTAACAATCTCGATATTACAGCATCCAATTTTGCGAATCATGATCTGGGTGAAATGATTGCGTCAGATAATAGTAACAACAGTATCTGGAGCAGCATCAGCGATCAATTTCAACTGGATCATAAAACGCAGAATGCAGCAGTGCAAGCTGAAATTCGTGGATTACTGGCTGACCAGCAAAAGCTATATCAGATTCTACAGGCAGCAGCTCCGTACATTTATTTCATTCACCAAAAGGCCCAGGAAAAAGGGTTGCCTGGTGAGCTTGCGCTCATCCCTGTGATTGAAAGCGAATTTAATCCAAACGATCACTCGACCAAGGGTGCGACGGGTTTATGGCAATTGATGTCAAGAACCGCGCACGAGTTGGGCGTCAATGTTAAATCAGGTTACGATGGACGCAGAAATGTGGTGAGTTCGACCAATGCAGCGCTCGCCTATTTCAAGGACCTTGGACATGATTTCAAAGGTGACTGGTATCTTGCCATTGCAGCCTATAATTGTGGTCAGGTTCGCATTGCCTCTGCGGTGAAAAAAACAGGGTCGCATAATTTTTGGGATTTGCCATTGCCGCATGAAACAAGATGCTATGTTCCAAAGTTATTGGCGGTAGCAGCCATTATTGCGAATCCGGGAAAATATGGCGTGCAATTACCACCGATTACAAACAAGCCTTATTTCACACAAATAAAAGTAGCGAGCCCTGTTAATCTGTCAAAACTCGCAACAGTATCCGGCGTCAGTATTGATACGCTGCGCGTTTTAAATCCGGATTATAATCACGGTAATGTTCCCAAATCCAAAGAAGGTGCCTATGCCTTTCTGGTTCCGGTGAATGAAGCGCCAGGCATCAGAAACCAGTTGCAGAAAACAAATAAAATTGTTGTGTGATATCCCGTCCGTTTATCTGTTATAACCGTATGAATATATTGCTCTTAATAATATCTTAAGCCAGGTTGTTTATAATACCGTTTACACTATAGGTTTTATAAACTAGCATGTGCAGAAGAATTAAAACCGGAGAGGGGATGTATCAGTGACCAGTTCTCACGTGAAGGAAGTGAATGAAATAACAGCGCAGCCTGTTTTACATCGGAAGCTCAATGCGCGGTTACTCAATATGATCGCAATCGGTGGATCGATTGGGACAGGGATTTTTCTTGCGAGTGGGAGCGCTGTTCATTCAGCAGGGCCTGGCGGGACATTGCTGGCTTATTTCATTACCGGCGCGATGGTTTACTTTCTGATGACGAGTCTGGGTGAAATGGCGGCGTATATGCCGAGCACTGGCTCATTCTATGTATATGCTTCCCGATTTGTGGATCCAGCTCTGGGTTATGCGCTGGGATGGAATTATTGGTATAACTGGGCTATTACTGTGGCGGCTGAGGTCACAGCTGCGACGCTTGTGATGCATTTCTGGTTTCCGCACAGCTCCAATTTTTTATGGAGTGGATTATTCCTGAGTGTCTTTTTTGGTTTTAATGCATTGTCTGCACGTGGCTTCGGCGAAGCAGAATATTGGTTTTCCTGTATTAAAGTAGCGGCTATTCTGGTTTTTATTCTTGCAGGCTGTGGCATGATTGCGGGCATGATTAATCATGAAACCATTGGGTTCAAAAACTGGAACGTAGGTGATGGACCTTTTCATGGGGGCATGCTTGCTATTTTTGGAGCATTTGTTGTCGCTGGATTTTCATTTCAGGGAACAGAGTTAATTGGCGTGGCAGCAGGTGAAAGCCATGAGCCGCACAAAACGATTCCAAAAGCTGTCAAACAGATATTCTGGCGAATTTTATTGTTCTTTATTTTATCAATTGTGGTGATCAGTCTTTTAATTCCCTATACGGCAGAGCAGTTGGCGAGTTCAGATGTTCAGGTCAGCCCATTCACGCTGGTTTTTAAACATCTGGGCATTACTTTTGCCGCTTCCCTGATGAATGCAGTGATTCTTACCGCTATTTTATCAGCGGGTAATTCAGGTATGTATGCATCGACCCGCATGCTGTGGTATCTGGCGAAGCAGGGGCATGTTCCTGCCATCTTTGCACGAGTCAACAAGCGTGGTGTTCCGATGTATGCCTTGATAGCCACAACATGCGTTGCCTTGCTTGCTTTCCTGTCTTCATTTTTTGGAAATGGCGCCGTATATTTCTGGTTACTGAATGCCTCGAGTCTCAGCGGATTTATTGCATGGCTAGGCATTGCGGTCAGCCATTACCGTTTTCGCAAGGCTTACCTGAAGCAGGGACGTGATCTAAAAGAATTGCCCTATGTTGCCAAAGGCTATCCTTACGCCCCGTTACTGGCTTTTGCGCTCTGTCTGATTATCATTGGCGGGCAGAATTATCAGGCATTTACCGGAGATCATGTGATCTGGTATGGCATTGTGGTTTCGTATATTGGGCTTCCCATATTTATCGCACTCTGGATGGGCTACAAGTGGGCTAAAAAGACAAAAGTAGTCAAGCTGGATGATTGTAATTTTCAGTATGAGGGTGGGAAGTAATCTGAGCTTGAATAATTCGTAAATGGTACGTTCCCCCCCTTCCTTTCCTTCCCCCACAAAACGGGGGGAAGGGACGCACGGTATCAAAGTTATATATCAATTCTGCTACTTTGGGTACCTTCCCCCCGTTTTGTGGGGGAAGGAAAGGAAGGGGGGAACGTATTATTTCAAACAACGCTATCTGATTATTTCCTTTCCATCACCATCATCGTCAATCGATTAATAGAAATAAACTGCTTTTTCTCATTAGTAATTTCAATACTCCAAACCTGCGTGGATTTTCCCAAATGATACGGTTTGGCGAGACCATAAACAAATCCCTCGCGAATTGAACGAATATGATTGGTATTGATTTCAAGACCTACACAATAAAATTTCTCTGGATCGACACAACAATTGGCTGCCGTGCTGCCGACTGTCTCAGCCAGTACGCAGGATGCTCCCCCGTGCATGATACCCAATGGTTGACGTGTCCTGTGATCAACAGGCATGCGTGCAATTAAAAAGTCATCGCCAAATTCAGTAAATTCGATACCTGCATGTTCTATCAGCGTATTTTTCCCGCGGTCCGCGAGCAGGGGTAAATTCATTTCAACTTGCCAGATTTTCATGTTGTCTCATCCTTTTCAAAATTCCATTCATGCCATGCTGGAATAGCTGGAAAATAAAGTCCCATACGAACAGGTCGTTGATCCATTTCCCGAATGGCCTGAAAATAATACCACATTTGTTTTTGATATTTTTCCTGTTCATTGTTTAAAAATGTTTGCAATGTATCGTCAGATGTCTGTATTGCTGTTTTATAGTCTATGATCCAGCGAATATTATTTTCATCAACAAATGTTCTGTCAATAATAAATTGTTTTGGCACGGAGTCAATCAGAGCGGTCAAACGAAATTCAGATTGAGCTTCGCGATGTTGCGACAGGATCCAGCGACCTCGAGCATCCTGTAATGTATTGTTAATCAGCCGGTTGATAGTTTGTATCATATTCTTGAGATGAACTGTCGCAGCGCCTGATCTTAAGAGATGCATTTTTAAATAAAGAGATTTATTCGCATGAGATTGTGTTTGCCACCAGTCAAAACCAAAGTGACTGATCTGTTGTAAAATCTGATGAACCAACGTACCGGTATGTTTGGGTGTGTTGTCAGGTAATAAAAATCCGAATTTTTTTTGATGATATGCAATTTTATCAACGAGTCGATTTTCCTGAATTGGATTAAGCCATTCGACAGGCAGTCGTTTTAACTGACCAGGCATGTATGACGTAGCTGTATTAATGTCGTGTTGCGATGTGGAATGTTCGACGATGGTTATTTTATTCTCGATCGAAGGCCATAGCTTTTCAAGTAAACTGTTGGAAGGAATTTTTTCCCCGTCTTTTAATGTAAAAAATAAATCCAGATTTTTTTTTGCGCGAGTGACAGCAACGTAAAGTAATCGACTTCTTTCATAATCATTTCTGAGCGCATGTTCACGTTTGATATATTCATAAATCGAGTCAGTGTCGTGTCCAATCGCATGCACAGGCGCTAACACCAGTGAGGTACTTTCATCCGAGCGTGTTCGTTCCATCCACAGCAATAATTGTTTGTCATCGTTTGAAGCTTTTCGTTCAAGATGAGGCAATATGACGGTGTCAAATTCTAACCCTTTTGCATTATGAATGGTCATGATCTGCAATGTATTGTCTGCCTGATGATTCGGGCTTGCATAAAGCGCGTTGACATAGTCTTCCAGCGTATCCGTATCCAGCGCGCCATTTTGATCCAGTGTATTCAAGAGATTAAAATAGGCCGCTGCATCGTCCAGATTGTTAGCCTGTTCGACACAGGCAGGCCCTCCCAACAGTAACCAGGTGCTTTCAATCCATGCGCGCAAACTGTGACGCTCACGTTCAGCCATTTTAATTTTCATGACAGCAAGAAAGCGTTGAATTCGCGCTCGGCCTTCAGGACTTAAAGTGAGAGTTTCAATGGATTGCAAGCGCTCCCATATACCTGTTTTTGGATCAGGGCCCGATAACGCAAGCAAATCACTGAGCGAAAGACCGCACCAGGGAGCGCGCAAAACAGTGAGCCACGCAATACGATCAGCCAGATGTAGCATGGCGCGTGTGAGTCCAATCAAGTCCTGAATAAATGGTCGTTGTGTTAAAGGATCAATATCAATGGCGCAAAAAGAAAGTTCCGCTTTTTTTAAGGCTGGAATGATATCTTCCAAATGTGTTCGGGAACGAACAAGAATTGCAATTTTCTGACTCGGATCCTCCATTTTTCTTTTTTTAAGGAGTTCAATAATTGCATGTGCCTGTTCATTTTCGTCAATATTCATAAACGTATTCAGTGAAACAGCGCTGTCATCAACTGATTTTTCCTGATTTGAAAAACTGCGACTGTAAGAGACGGCGCCTGTTGCAATATTATCTACAGGCGGAAAAACATACTGAAAATGTTCGTTAATCCAGTTCACAATGACTGGAGTCGAACGAAAGTTGACAGAGAGTGTCAAAGGTTCCAATTTAATATGACCTATTCCATATTGTCTTGCGCGGATAAATATTCCAACTTCAGCCTCACGAAAACGATAGATAGATTGCATGGGATCACCTACCAGAAACAGTGTGCGGCCATCGCCTGGCTCCCAGCCCGCGGTGATTTTTTTAAGTAAATGATACTGGCTGTTAGAAGTATCCTGAAATTCATCCACCAGAATATGTTTAATTTGATAATCCAGGGCAAGAGTAAGATCAGTGGGTGACTCATCGGAACCCAATGCAGTCAGTGCAGCAAGAGAATTTTCGATATAATCAATTTTTCCGTGCTGTTGAAAAATAACGTTTAATTGTGCGGCGACAACGCACAACACAGAGTGCAGTGCCTCGAGAGTTTCCCATTGTTGTTCTTTATAGATGATATGTGGTGCATTTTTTAATTCTTTAAAAATATTTTTTAACGTATCACATTCAGCAAGTTGATCGACCAGTTGAGCCGCACGCATTTTCATGTCAGCCGCCTGATTTTTTTCATCGATATTTTTAAATAATGACGCGGGCGGAAATCCAATATCTTTTTCAAATTTCTTTCGCCATTCATCACTTTTTGTGAAAAGTATTTCGCGGATACACAACCAGTATTTTAAATCATCGATTTCGTCTTCAGGAAAAGCGCAGATATCTAGAAAAGAAGTGATAGATGACGCAGATAAATCGTTTGCAAGATTTCCGGCCGCATAGCGCAGCAAGTATAATAATTCTTCCTTGTATTTTTCCGGAAATGCTTTTTTCAATCGAGCCAGAATGTCCGTCGCGACAAAAGCAAGTTGTTGTTCCAGTTTTTCACGTAAAAATGCATCACTCATATTCAGTGTGATGTGGCGTAGCCATTGATCACGTTTGGCCAGTAAAAGAATAAGCAAGCTTTCTACTTTATTTAAGTCATTATCCATGTGCAGTAAAATAGTGGCAATGGCATTTGACCAGGTTTGATCTTCTTCAAGATGTGTTAAAAACTCCTGAACTGCTTTTCGATATAATGGATACGAATCGTTAGTGATTTCAGGTGCAGCACCAAAATGCGATACGATGGGTAGTTGACGTGTCAGACTTGCGTTAAATGAATCAATGGTCTGCAAGCGTAAGCGATTGGGGCTAATTAACAGGTTCCATTTTAATAGATGATCCTGTTGTAAAACCTTCCGCGCCAAATGCCATGTTTTTTTCATATGCGGCGTTTCAGGTTCAGGATTTTCTGCTGCATTTTGAAGCGCATGAATAATTCGGGCACGCATTTCGGCAGCTGATTTTTTTGTGAAAGTGATGGCTAGAATTTCTTCCGGCTGCTTAACTATGGCTAATAAAACCAGAAAACGCTGGATTAATAGTTCTGTTTTTCCGGAACCTGCGGGTGCCTGAACGATGAAGGAAGTGTGAAAGTCCAGTGCACGTGATCGTTGTTGTTCATCATGAGTTTGTATCATTTTTCGTGTATCCGGCAAAATGTATGAAGCTTGCAATGACTGCAAATCTGACTGGTATCCTTGGGATCCACGTGAGCCACACCTTGTAAAAAATTTCTGCCTAAATCTTCCAATACAATTTTCCATTCATGTAATTGCTGATTCCAGAGCGTTGCATCCGCATGATGCGTTTCAGGTAATGTTTTAATGGATTTAATATGAATGTTTTTTTTGCTGACACCAGAAAGTGACATCGTATCCGGATGAAGTTGCCCAAACGAAATTCCTGAAATGTTTTCACCGCCTACAAGACAATAAAGTGGTAGTTGTGGTTCATCGGGTCTTTTTCCAAACCATTTTTTTATTTCATTATTTTTACCTGTTTTATAATCAATGATTAGCTGGCCACCATCGGCCAATTCATCAATACGATCCATCCGGATGGTAATGGGAATATTGCCGACAGTCGCCTTGATCTCATGTTCCTGAAATGCTACGGTAAATTCAGGGCGCAATTTTTCCAGTTTTAACCATTCCAGCAAAATATTTTCAAGGCGTTTCAATTCCAGTTCAAGATAACGCGTGTTTCGTTTTCCGTTATCGGATGATTCCATGGTTTTGTTAATAGCTTTTTTTGCACACGTATTAATGATATGTTTTAATTCTTCAACAGGCATCTCGATAAGTGTCCTGGAATTTTTTAAATTTTTCCAGATGAGTTCCAGTGCAGTATGTACGATATTCCCGCGATCAATCGCACGCAGTCCCGTTGTCGGTGTATCGATGGATCGCGCATGTAATCTGACTTCTGCAAATGATTTGAATGGACAAGCTGCCTGTTGTTTAAAAATATGTGTTCCGCCTCGAATGTTTTCATTTTCATTCACTGGAGGTGCTGTTTCATCGATAAAAATTTCAATCATGCGCATGTCAAAAATATTTTCAGCGGGTGATTTGTAATCACTTAATGAAAGTTCGGTGAGTGAGACAGATTCAAGAGAATTTAATAATGATGTTGGGCGTAAGTGAATATCGCCATTTGTTTCAGGATAGCTAAATATAATATTCGTTGCGCTCTGTTTCAGTTGCATAATCAGGGATTCGCACCAGGCTAATTCTCTTTCTGTAGTGGCGTGTGGCATGTTTAGCATTTTTTGCAAACGTTGCGGAATCAGTGGATTCGGTTTGGGAGCAGCAGGCCAGTTTGTATCATCCATTCCCATCACCCATAAATGTTCAAACGGAAGTTCCGCCGCTTCCAGTATTCCAAGAATCTGTATCGATGCCTCCGGTGATTGCGCCTGGAAAACAGTAGTGACTGACAGTTTTGTTAGCCATGCGATGGCCTCTGAAAAATTTTGTGGCTCCAGAACGATGTCTAAATTGCTATATTCCAGCAACAAATCCAGCCAGCGCTGTGTGACTTGATATTCCTCACTATTTAAACTGCGTTCGCCAGGCCAGCCTGTTATTTTTAATAATTCAATGAAATTTTTTGCCCATTCAGCGGTAGTAAGTATTTTTTCGCAATTCGAAAAATAATCCAGATAACGCCTGATGCGTTTTGCAAATGCAGGACATTTGGTTAAAAAACGATGTGATGAATCCGATTTTATCAGTCTGGCAAGTGAGATAGATGTTACATTTGCATTTTTCAGCTGGTTTTCGAAATAGGAGCGATTTAATTTTTCTTTTTCTGCATCGCCAGTAAAAGGCGATCTCAATAAAGAAATAATGGTTTCCAGAGGAATGTTATTTTCAGCCATCTTCAATAATTGAATCGCTGTACGGATGACAGGGAATGAAAGAAGACTTTTACCCGCTGAAATATTAAAGGGTAATAAAGTATGATCGAGTGTGAATGTGTTATTTTCCGTAAAAACATCGGAAAAAATCCTGAGGACAGATTCTCGCTGTGTTTCGAGTTTTGGTATGACACACCCGATCAAATAAGGTTTTTTTTCCGATGTTTTTTCGTAGATTGCTTTTGCCCAGCGTGCCATTGTGCGAATCTCTGTTTCTTCATCTGGCAGTGCAACTTTATGAATTGATTTTGCAAGTCTATTTGCATGGTAGTGAATTATTTCACTGCCCGATTTTTTAAAGCTATCTAGCAGTGCGCTGTGTTGTGGAGAAATTTCTGTGAAGCCGACCAGAATAATTCGTCTCGGCAGTACAATGTTTCCTGTTGCGATATTTTTTTTGAGAATGTCTGCAAGATCTTCACTTCCAATCCAGTTATTTTTTTTACACAACTTTTGAAATTGCCGTCCCCATTTCTGGAATACACGGCTGTCTTCTGTCGTTGACAGAACGGGATCACTCAGGTTAACTTCCCATAACTTTAATAATTCATGCGCGGACTCTGCCAGTTTTGCGGTTCCACTCATTTGTAAAAGTGAGTCGCTCTCAGGTGATTTTCGTAAAATCATTTCCCACAAAGTAGACTTTTGATTTTCAGTTAATAAAAGCGGTGAAGCAATAATCTCTTTTGCTGACAATTCATTCCACGAGCGTTGCAGCCAGCCGGTTAAAGGTAAAATGTCCAGACTATTCCAGCTTTTTGTTTGTTGGCTGATTTGATGTTGGTTAAAACGGTTTAATACAGTCGCAGCCAGTCTACGATTAGGTGTTAAAATGGTGGTGTCAGGTATAACGAGATTAAATAAATTCATTATCATTTTTCTGAGCGTGGAAATGTTATATCAAATTGTAAGCCTGTGCCATTGGGAGGTGTGCTCAGCATGATTTTTGCATAATGCAATTCTGCGATCTGACTGACAATGGCAAGGCCTAATCCACTTCCTTGTGCTTCTGTTCCGAGTATTCGATAAAAACGTTCAAACACCCGTTCGCGTAATTCGACTGGAATGCCGGAACCTGAATCTGTGACACGAAATGTGATTTCACCTTGATTATTCAGAATTTCGATTTTGATCTGTCCGTTCCTCGGCGTATAACGTATGGCATTATCGACTATATTTCGAATCAATATGCCGAGGGCAATATCATTTCCTTCAATAATGATCTCATCAGCCGGAGATGCAAATTCAATTTCAATATTTTTTTCAAGAGCGATAGGAACAAGATAGGCGATGATTTCAGTGGCTAACTTATGAAGATCGAGAGGACACACGTCATTTAATTCTTCTTCCTGGCTTAAACGACTTAGAATAAGTAATTGCGCAACAACATGTGAACTGCGATCGACACTTTGCACAACTTTTTGCAAGGCTTTGATGCGGTCTTCTTCATCGTTGGCTTTCAGTGCAACCTGAGCTTGTGTTTTGAGTGCAGCCAATGGTGTGCGTAACTCATGTGCGGCGTCGCCCGCAAAGCGTTTATTACGATCAAAAGCCAGTTTCAAGCGTAAAAACAGCTGGTTTAGTTCGGCAACCAGTGGTTTGATTTCGTCTGGAATATTTCTCGCTTCTACCGGTTCAAGGTAAGTGGATGCGCGATTTGAAATTTCACTTGTCACTCGTGTAATTGAACGTAATGCAAGTCCGACGATAATCCAGATTAACATGCCGAAAATAGGATAGGTGATCAGTAAAATATAACCGTTGTTACGAGTAATATTATCCACCAGCTGATTACGAATATCATATAGCTCGGCAACGATGATTTTATTTTTATTGTGAGGATCAATTGTTGCATAAACACGCCAGTCATTATTCTGGATTTCAATATCGCTAAAACCAAGAGGCACTTCGAGCATGGATCTTTGTGGCTCGTTGGTGGAGTAAATAACCAGTTTTTTATCCTGGGTCCAGACCTGGAAAAGAAAATGTTTGGCTCCCGCGCTGTTCGAGTGATTGAGATAATCAGAAATTTTTTGTTCTGCATGCGGTGCTTGCATGAGTGTATGGGATATCACTTCAATGAACGTAAATAATTTTACCAGCTGATCATCCAGGTAAGGCTGAATAATTTGTTTATCCAGCAAGTAATTTCCGATGGCAGTGATGGATGAAGCAACTGTCATGCTGATGAGTAGACTGATTAATAGGAAGCGACGTATTGAGCGAATCATTTTTCATCTTTGTTTTTATCAATCATATATCCGATACCTCGAATCGTATGAATGAACGTTTGGCCGAATTTTTTGCGCAAGTTGTGTATGTGCACTTCAAGTGCGTTGCTGTCAACATCTTCACCCCAACCATAAAGAGATTGTGTAAGATGTTCTCGTGATAAAACACGTCCCGCGTTTTCCAGCAATTTTTGCAACAAGGCAAATTCACGTCGTGATACGCTGATTGGTTCGTTGTTCAAAGACACGGTGTGAGCAGCAGGATCCAGTGAAATATTTTCGTGAACGAGGAGCGGTTCAGCTCGCGAGGAAAAACGTCGTTGCAATGCACGAAGTCTTGCACACAGTTCATCGAGATCAAAGGGTTTGGTCAGGTAATCATCCGCACCACTGTCGAGACCTTTCACACGATCATCAATCGATTCTCTTGCTGTCAGGATCAGGACGGGCATGGTTTGGCCTCGACCGCGTAAATTTTGTAAAACGGTAATCCCGGGCACTTTGGGAAGACCGAGATCAATCACCACAATATCAAAGCTTTCTGTTTTTAATGCCTGGTCTGCGGATAAGCCATCTTTCAACCAATCGACAGTGTAACCATATTGAATCAAGCCTGTTCTTAAGCCATCACCCAAGAGTTCATCGTCTTCTACTAGCAGTATACGCATGTGCCAGATACCTTATAAGCAATAAATGCTTCCAATTTTCTGGATAACTTTATCTTTTTTATCAAAATATAGCAAATTTTCCTCATTATTTGCATGATGGGTTTGGACTTTTGCGCAAGAGATGCAATGGCTTGAAAAAATCGATTATCTTGGGATTTTCAATAAAAGAAAGATTGTAGGGGTGTTCAGCTTTAAGCCGATGCATTTTCCGGGAACCGATCAGTTTTTCAATCAGAGTTGCGATATTTCCTAATAAAACAAGTTGAGTTTCAGGTTGATTTTCGAAAATGAATGTTAATACCTGTCTGATGAATGGATGCCATGCACGAGCATCTTTTTGTATCTGGTTCTTGCGTAAAACCGGCGTGGCATTTAACAAAAGGAACCCATGTGCCAGAAAGTTATTAAAAAGCGCCTGATTTGTTTTTACCAGGTTATTTTTACAGCGTTTTGCAATATCCATTTGGGTTGTTTCACCCGGATTCAAGATCCCTTCTGCCACGAGCAGCATTTTGATGATATTTCGTAATGAGGTGGCTCGGTTGACACGTTTACTCAAACCCGTCTCTGACCAGAGTTCATCAACAGCATTATCCCAAAATGCATAGCCATTGGCTGAAGCTGCACGAGGGTAGGGTGATTCACCAAACAGGACATACCTGGTCTGCTTGAGTGGTAGTGTAAAAGCGTTAAAAATTTTATGATGACCAGGTAGCCAATCTGTGGTTTTATATAAACTTTCAAGGTACTCGGGGTCCATTTTTTCGAGTGCGAGCCTGAGGCAGATATGCCAGGATGGGTCCGCCATTTCAATGTCGAAGAGTGGGTGTGTTGTCATAAATATTAACTATACCGTGTGGCGAGATAATGGATAAAAATTTATTGGAAATACTAGCATGTCCTGCCTGTAAAGGGGAGTTGATCCTTGATCAGGCAAATCAGGAGTTCATTTGTAAATTTGATCGCGTGGCCTATCCGATCGTGGATGATATTCCGGTGATGCTGGAAGGGCGCTCGAGGCGGTTGGCGAGTGATGAGTGAGTATTGGTAGAAGAGATACTATCAAGGTTCCCCCCCTTTCTTTCCTTCCCCCACAAAACGGGGGGAAGGGACGCAAGGTAGCAGAATTAATGTATCACTTTGATACCGTGGGTCCCTTCCCCCCGTTTTGTGGGGGAAGGAAAGGAAGGGGGGAACGTGTGATTTCAAGCGACTAAATTATTCATTATCACTTTTTTTGTTTTGATAAATATCTTCCCCGGCAATTTTCTGCTGATTGCTATCTCTATTCCCTGCAGCGGCCGGTTTTCGAGGATGTTTAATGAAACGTTTATGGCGACGGTGTTTTGCCGGATGACGTGATTTTCTTTCAGTGTTTTCACTGCTTGACTGTGTGTCCCGCGTTCCTGATGGCTCGGAATGTTGCTGGGTTGGGCTTTCAATCACAACAGGTGAAACAGCGACCATAGCCATTTCCTGATTTTGCGAAACAGCACGAGGCGGTGTTTCAGTGAAATGGCTGACCTGTTTGAGATGCTCTCTCTTTATTGGCTGCTGATTCGCAGGTTCAATTGCAACATGATCTGATTGAGCAGGCACCTCGGGTAGCGTTTGCTGTGATTGCGCGTGTGAGGTATGTTTCGGCGATTGATGCGTCTGATGCTGATGACGGTGTTCACCCTGTCGATCTGTCTGATGATGACGTTCGCCCTGCTTCTCTCCATGACGGTCACTCGCCTGAGGGCGTTCCCGATGATGATGGTCAGAATGCTTGTGATCAGTCTGGTGCCGGGAAGACTGTGTCGAGCGGTCTTTATGGCGATGCTCGGTATTCTCGGATGGTTTTCCAGATCGTGCTTCTCCCTGATCTGAAGAGTTTCTTCGATGTTGCCCTCGATTTCGATGATGATGCGGGCGTGGTTTGCCACGATACGGCGCGCTACCACCGGGTCGTCTGCCTTCCGGTTGTGTTCCTGGTTTTTTCTCAGCCTTGATCTCCGGTTCTTTTTTGAGAAGATAGCCGAATAGACGTTTCAGGAGTCCGCCTTCACCTGATTTTGATTTGTCGGTCGGAGTCGGAGTCGGTTGTTCTATCACCATGTTTTTGATCGCCGGTTCCTGATGGGCGCGAACAGTTGTGTGGCTGACAGAAGTGGATTCCACTTCCGGCTTGATCGCCAGTTTGTAACTGATGACCTTCTCATCATTTTCGCTTAAATCAGAAAGCCGTATACGCTCAACTTCATAATGCGGTGTTATAAAATGCGGATTAGGTACAATCACGACAGAGACTTTTTGTCGTTCTTCAATACCCATGATGGCCTTGCGTTTCTCATTCAGTAAAAATGTTGCAATTTCAATCGGTAAAATGGCTTGTACTTGCGCGGTGTTTTCCTTGAGCGCATGTTCTTCAATAATACGGATAATGGACAATCCCAGTGATTCGATTCCGCGAATGGTTCCCTGACCGAGACAGCGCGGACAGCTAATCTGGCTGGATTCACCCAGTGAAGGGCGTAGTCGCTGCCGCGACATTTCCAGAATACCGAAGCGTGAAATTCGACCGATTTGTACTCGGGCTCTATCCATCGACAGGGCATTTTTGATCCGATCTTCCACTTCACGCTGGTTGCGCGTCGGTGTCATGTCGATAAAATCAATCACGATTAATCCGCCGAGGTCACGTAATCGCAGCTGACGTGCAATTTCATCCGCTGCTTCCAGATTGGTGGTTAATGCAGTTTCTTCAATGTCACCGCCTTTCGTTGCGCGAGCCGAGTTAATATCAATTGAAACCAGCGCTTCCGTATGATCAATGACAATCGATCCACCAGATGGCAATCGGACTTCACGTTGAAACGCGGATTCAATCTGGCTTTCAATTTGAAAGCGGGTGAAGAGCGGTGTTGGATCCTGGTAAAGTTTGACCCGATGAATAAAATCAGGACGAACCAGTTTGATGTGATTGGTGATTTCTTCGTAGACATCCGGATGATCAATGAGTACTTCATCAATATCCTTGCGTAAGTAATCACGCACTGCACGAATAATCGTATTACTTTCCTGGTAAATCAGGAAAGAAGCAGGACGATTGCTGGTGACATTGCGAATGGATTCCCAGTGTCTGAGAAGAATATCCAGATCCCATTGCAATTCTTCAAAACTTTTGCCGCTGCCTGCTGTGCGCACAATCACGCCCATGCCTTCAGGCAGGCTCAGGGAAGAAAGATTCTCACGCAGATCGGTACGTTCTTCACCTTCAATCCGACGGGATATACCGCCTGCTCTGGGATTATTGGGCATCAGAACCAAGTAGGATCCTGGCAAGGAAATAAAAGTAGTCAGGGCTGCGCCTTTATTGCCACGCTCTTCCTTGTCGATCTGAACAATGAGTTCCTGGCCTTCCTCAAGGACTTCACTGATGGTGGGTCGTTTGCCGGTATCGATGTAGCCATTCCTGAAGCAGGAACGTGCGACTTCTTTCAGTGGAAGAAATCCATGACGTTCCTCGCCATAATCCACGAAAGCGGCTTCGAGACTTGGCTCAATCCGGGTAATTCGTCCCTTGTAGATGTTTGACTGTTTCTGTTCGCGAGTGGCAGATTCAATAATCAAATCATAAAGATTTTGTCCGCTTGCCAGCGCAATTCGCAACTCTTCATTTTTATGAGTTGCATTAATAAGCATTCTTTTCATAGCTACCTTTCTTTTCGGGTGCTCCATGATAGAAAGAGTGCTGCAGCCAACTATCTGGCTAGATGGTTTTTGAAGCTGTACAACTTAGGTTGGCAAGGTGTTATTCATTTATTTTCAATATCTTTTGAACTAGGCGGGTGTGATTTTCATTTTTCATCTTACCGCTCACAGGTTCAGAATATTTACATACATAATTGCATAATCGGCTAACCACCTAACTATCGGACGATTGCCTTCAATCATCCCGAAATCGCTGCTCTCTAAAAACCCGGTGCAGTCACATTTTCCAGTGCTGGAGCACGTGTTAACAAATTTCAGGTACTCATTCAGTTGCTTTATTGGCAAATAGTTTTATCGCTCATTCGTATAGCTACGGCGATTAATTCTGGTATCATTCAGATCCGGTCAAATCCAATATTTGCATCGCTCAAGTGTTGAGTACCCTGGTTAAAATAATTTTACCTATCAAGGTGTTAGGCAATATAGCAGTATTTTGTTTTTATATCAATTGGTGATATGAAGAATGTTTTGTTCAGGTCGATCGCCATTTGATCAGCCTGATTTATAACCTCAGGATTTATATGAAGAAACCATCTGTTTACTACGTAACGGTCGAACCGGATTATGCCAATCAGCGTATTGATAATTTTTTGCTGGCGAGGCTCAAGGGAGTGCCCAAAACGCGCATTTATCGCATTTTGCGAAAAGGAGAAGTGCGTGTCAATAAAAAGCGAATTGATGCAGGGTATCGTTTGCAAGCCGGCGATGAGGTACGCATACCGCCTGTTCAGGTGGCGGAGCGAGGCTCGCCTGAGATGCCGGGGCGTTCCCTGATGGCGCTTTTATCAGAGCGTATTCTCTATGACGACAAGCATCTCCTGATTATCAATAAGCCTGCGGGTATTCCAGTGCATGGTGGTAGTCGTACTCGAATTGGCATCGTTGAAGCCTTGCGTTGCATGCATCCTGAATGGCCTCATCTGGAATTGGCTCACCGGCTGGATGCGGACACATCGGGTTGCCTAGTTCTGGCTAAAAAGCGTGGAGCATTGAAAGAGTTACATGAATTATTCCGGACTGGAAAGCTGCAAAAAATATATCTGGCTTTAACCCGGGGGCATTGGAAAGAGGCTGAGCTGCGGGTTGATGTGCCGCTTCAGAAAAACCAGTTGAGCAGTGGCGAGCGTATTGTCCGGGTTAGCCGGGAGGGGAAGGAATCATTAACTGTGTTCAAGCCGCTCGATACGTTCACAGACGCGATGCTGGTTGAGGCGCATTTATTTACCGGCAGAACACATCAGATTCGTGTGCATGCACAACATCGTCATCATCCAATTGCCGGAGATGAAAAATATGGAAACAGGGAATTTAATAAAAAAATGCGTGAAATGGGATTAAAACGACTGTTTTTGCATGCAAGTTCGATCGAGTTTGTCCTGCCGTCAACGGGGCAGGCGATTAAAATGACAGCGCCACTGGATCCGGATCTACTGGACTGTTTGAAGAATTTATAATGGGTAAAATATTTGTGAAATATCAATGCAGAAAGGCTGTTATTATGAATTGACAGCCTGATCACATACGAATACAATCCCGCAGCTATGTATAAAGACAATCTACCCTTAAAATTTGACCCTTTTCGCTTTGCTGATCATTCGCTGAGCCTGAGTGGTACGCTGTCAATCAGGGATATGTCCCGTTTGCGCTCAAGCCTGAGTTCGGATGAAGGCGAGGTTCAGGTCGATCTAGTGTTTGGGGTGGATGAAGAAGGTATACGCAATGTCAAGGGACATATTACGACAGGTCTGATATTGCAATGTCAGCGTTGTCTGGAACCTTTCAGGTATGAGGTGAACGGCGATGTGATGTCGGGTATTGTGCGAACAGAGAAAGAAGCTGACAGACTTCCGGAAAGGTATAACCCTTTGCTGGTGACTGACCCTTTGCTTGTTTTGGGTGAAATGGTTGAAGATGAACTGATCGTTAGTTTACCGATTGTACCCATGCATAAAATTGATGATTGCAAGGCGAAACAGGTGCTCGAGTCAGTTTCGGGTGATTCTGTTGAAAAAAGAGAGAATCCATTTAAGGTAATTGAGTCATTGCGTTCGAAACGTAATGAAAAATAGTGAGGAGTTAAGCTCATGGCAGTTCAAAAAAGCCGTAAATCCCGTTCCAGACGCGGTATGCGTCGCGCGCATTCCGCTTTAGGCGCATCTGCGCTTTCGATTGATGCGGCTACGGGTGAAACACATCGTCGTCACCACGTCAGTCCGGATGGTTATTACAAGGGCCGTCAGGTCATTAATAACAACCCGGCAGTTGAAGAAGAAAACGACGAAGAGTAATCCGTTTGAAAAAAACAACGATCGCAATTGATGCTATGGGGGGGGATCATGGACCTCCTGTAGTTGTACCGGCGTCCTTGCAGGTATTAAAGAAATATCCATGCCTTCATCTTGTGCTGGTCGGTGATCATGATGTTTTGCAGAAAGCATTGCAAAATCAGGCCTATGATGCATCCAGATTAATCATTCAGCACGCTTCCCAGCAGGTTCAGATGGATGAATCCCCCTCCCATGCCTTGCGTTCGAAGAAAGATTCTTCCATGCGCGTTGCGATTAACCTTGTCAAATCCGGTCATGCCGAAGCGTGTGTGAGTGCGGGCAATACAGGTGCCCTGATGGCGACGGCGCGCTTTGTCCTGAAGACTTTGCCGGGAATTGATCGTCCGGCGATTGTGTCCACTTTTCCAACCATTTCCCGTAAAAATGTGCGGATACTGGATTTAGGCGCGAATGTGGATTCGACGGCGGAACATCTGTTTCAGTTTGCTATTATGGGATCCGTTCTTGCTTCTGCGGTGGATAATATTCAAACGCCGACAGTTCGCCTGTTGAATATTGGTCATGAAGATATCAAGGGTAATGAGCTGGTCAAACAGGCGGCACAGTTATTAGGTCACACCAAAGCGATTAACTATGCGGGTTATGTCGAAGGCGATCAAATCTATGAAGGCGATACAGACGTGGTGGTGTGTGACGGCTTTGTAGGAAATGTGACGCTCAAGGTCAGCGAGGGCGTTATCATTTTTATTCGCAACCTGTTGAAAGAAGCCTATTCGCGCAGCTGGTGGACGAAACTGGTGGCACTTGTTTCGATGCCTATTTTAAAATCCCTGAAAAGAGTCGATCCGGATCGTTATAATGGGGCTTGTTTCATTGGCTTGCCGGGGATCGTGATTAAAAGTCATGGCGGAGCAAAAATGCGGGCTTTTGCTCATGCCATTGAAGAAGCGATTGTGCAAGTCGAAAAAAATATTCCTCAGCGTATCAGTGTTGAGGTTGAACAATTACTTAAATTGTCATCCTCGGAAACCGGGCAAATTAAACCATAAACTCTAGAGGTGAACCTGGACCATGACTTATTCACAGATTTTAGGTACGGGCAGTTATCTGCCTGAAAAAATTCTGACAAATTTTGATTTGGAAAAAATGGTTGAAACGACCAATGAATGGATCATTGAGCGGACCGGTATCCACAATCGCCATATTGCAGCAGCGCATGAAACAGCATTAACGATGGCAGAACAGGCGGCACGCCAGGCGATGACGACAGCTGGAATTACGCCAGCGGATATTGGCATGATTATCATTGCGACGACGACACCGGAAAAAATGTTTCCAAGCACGGCCTGTTTGCTTCAGCAAAAACTGGGTATTGCAGGCTGTGCAGCGTTTGATTTGAATTCGACAGCGTGTGCGGGTTTCATGTATGGATTGAGCATTGCAGATCAATTTATTCGTAACAACACGCTCAAATATGCGTTGGTCATCGGCAGTGAAGTCATGTCGCGTATTGTGGACTGGAGTGATCGTACCACGTGTGTTTTATTTGGTGATGGTGCTGGGGCTGTGGTGTTAGGTGCGAGTGACAAGCCTGGTATATTATCCACGCATTTGCATGCTGACGGTACGCATAAAGATGTCTTGTCGCTGAATGTGGGTATTGGTAAACCCATGGACGTTGAGCAGGCACTTTTTATTCAGATGACAGGCAATCACTTATTTAAACTGGCAGTGAAAATTCTGGGTGACCTGTTTGATGAGACGCTGACAGCCAATTCGCTGGATAAATCAGCCGTTGACTGGCTTGTGCCGCATCAGGCCAATATTCGTATTATTCAGGCGATGGCAAAAAAACTGGACCTGCCATTGGATCGAGTGGCCATTACGCTGGAAGATCAGGGTAATACCTCGAGTGCATCCATACCGCTGGCGTTGGATAAGGCTGTGCGTGATGGCCGAATTAAACGGGGTGATATGTTGCTACTGGAAGGTTTTGGTGGCGGACTGGCCTGGGGATCTGCGTTAATTCATTATTAGATGTAAATATTCGGTTTGAACGTTAAAGATGCATTTTACCGAATATCAACATGCCCTAATAAAAAATCAGGAGAGCATTGTGCCCTTATCATCTTTCGTTTTTCCCGGGCAAGGATCACAGTCAGTTGGCATGCTGGCGGATATTGCATTGGTATTTCCCGAAGTAGAGGTGACATTTGCAGAAGCTTCTGCTGTTCTGGGTTTTGACTTATGGAAGTTGGTAAAAGAAGGTCCAGCAACAGATCTGGATCAGACCATGCATACGCAGCCTGCTTTATTAACCGCTTCCCAGGCTCTCTGGTGTATTATCCAGGCAAGAAGTGCTATTCGTCCCGTCGTGTTGGCTGGACATAGTCTGGGCGAATATTCTGCGCTGGTTTGTGCGAATGCAATAGCATTTCCCGATGCAGTCAAACTGGTCGCGGCTCGCGGGCAATACATGCAGGATGCGGTGCCAGCCGGACAAGGGGCATTGGCAGCGATTGTGGGTCTCAGTGACGATGCGGTCAAAACACTCTGTGCCAATGCGGCAGGTGATGACGTTCTTGCACCCGCCAATTTCAACAGTCCCGGGCAAGTTGTGATTGCAGGACATACAGCCGCTGTTTTACGCGCGCTTCCCCTAGCGAAAGAAATGGGTGCGAAACTGGTAAAACAATTGCCGGTGAGTGTCCCTTCGCATTGTATTTTAATGAAACCTGCCGCAGAAAAATTGGCAGATTTACTGGAAACGATAGTCATAAAACAACCTGATTTGCCTGTCATTAATAACGTAGATGCCGTTATTTACGAGAACGCAAGTCATATTCGGGATGGTTTGTCGCGCCAGTTAGTGATGCCGGTGCGTTGGGTTGAAGTGATTCAGGCTTTAAAAAAACAGCACATTGATCACATTGTTGAGTGTGGTCCGGGCAAGGTATTAAGCGGCCTGAATAAACGCATTCTTGCTGATATCCAGTTGACGAATACTGCGGATCTGGCAAGCTTGCAGGGTTTATTGTCCGCAGGCGGGAGTTAATATGGAACAACAGCAAATACATAAAAATCGCATTGCACTGGTGACAGGAGCCAGCCGAGGTATTGGACTGGCGATTGCATTGGGTCTGGGTCGACAGGGTGCCACTGTGATGGGTACAGCCACCACCGCGCAGGGTGTCGAAAATATCGGTGCTGAATTTGAAAAAGCGGGTATTTCGGGTGGTGGGATTGTATTGAATGTGACGGACCAGGAATCGATTGATGCTGCTCTCGCTGCAATAAAAGAAAAACATGGCATGCCGACCATATTAGTGAATAATGCAGCTGTTACGCGGGACAATTTATTGTTGCGCATGAAAGAAGATGAGTGGACGGACGTTATCCAGACAAATCTGGATTCTATTTTTCGATTAGGCAAGGCTTGCTTGCGCGATATGATAAAAGCGCGTTGGGGTCGTATTATCAGCATCAGTTCAGTCGTTGGAGTAACGGGCAATCCTGGTCAGGTCAATTATGCTGCGGCCAAGGCCGGGTTAATTGGCTTTACGAAATCGCTCGCGCAGGAAGTGGGATCCCGCGATATTACTGTCAATGTGATTGCACCAGGTTTTATTGATACAGACATGACTCGGGGCTTGCCAGACGACCAGCGAGCTATTTTACTGGATAAAATCCCCATTCGGCGATTGGGGCAGCCAGAAGACATTGCCCATGCCGTTGTCTTCCTCGCATCCGATGCAGCCAGTTATATTACAGGCCAAACATTGCACGTTAATGGCGGGATGTATATGGTATAGCCTGCTGAAATAAGGGATAAAATAAAATTCGGCTTGAAAATTGTGGTTTTTTAACTAAACTAACGGGATTTGGAAGCGGGTCTCTATAGGGCGTGTTTACAATTGATAATTTTTATTCATTTTATGAGAAAACAGGAGGTTTTCGAAAGACAAATCCGTGAACGATGCACGTATTTGTCGATAAAATGAATAAAAATTATCAATTGTAAACACGCCCTAATGGATTTTTTAAATTGAAGAGGAAAAACGTACTATGAGTACTGTTGAAGCACGCGTAAAAAAGATTGTTGTAGAACAGTTGGGCGTTAAAGAAGAAGAAATCACGAATGATTCTTCTTTTGTAGATGATCTGGGTGCTGACTCCCTGGATACAGTTGAGTTGGTGATGGCACTGGAGGAAGAATTTGAGACTGAAATTCCAGATGAAGATGCCGAAAAAATCACAACGATTCAGCAAGCTATTGATTATATCAATTCGCACCATGAAGAAAATGTGAAGGGATAACCATTCGACATTGGCATTATTTGTCGAAGAGCCTGTCGTCATATTTATTCGAATTAAAATAGAATGTGATGGCACGCTCTGTAGTCATGAGAGGAGTTCACCTTGAGCAAGAAACGTGTTGTAGTGACAGGTCTTGGCGTTATCAGTCCGCTCGGTTTAACGGTGGATGAGACATGGCGAGGTATTTTAGCTGGAAAAAGCAGTGTCAGCCGGATTGATCATTTTGATGCTTCAGACATCAGTTGCCAAATTTGCAGTCACGTTAAAAACTTTGACCCAACTGTCTGGATGCCTGAAAAAGAAGCACGCAAAAAAGATACGTTTATTCAATTCGGAATTGCTGCTGCAGTCGAGGCGATTAAAGATTCCGGACTGACAGTCACTGACGAAAATGCTCATCGTATTGGGCTTGCGATTGGTTCTGGCATTGGCGGCTTGCCCATGATCGAAAAATGCCACGAAGTCTTGCTGGATTCAGGGCCAAGACGTATTACTCCTTTTTTTATTCCAAGTGCCATTATTAATATGATTGCTGGCAATGTGTCTATCATGTATGGCATGCGCGGACCGAATATTGCAGCGGTAACAGCATGCACAACAGGCACACACAATATTGGTCTGGCGGCTCGGACGATTGCCTACGGTGATGCAGATGTTATGGTTGCCGGTGGTTCTGAAATGGCAACGACCCGATTGGGTGTTAGTGGGTTTGCGGCCATGCGTGCCTTGTCATTACGCAATGATGCACCCGAAAAAGCCAGTCGCCCATGGGATCGGGACCGTGATGGTTTTGTCCTTGGAGATGGTGCAGGCGTGCTGGTTCTGGAAAGTTATGAACATGCGAAAAAACGCGGCGCGAAAATATATGCCGAGCTTATCGGTTTCGGTATGAGCGCAGATGCATCCCATATTACAACACCACACCCGGAAGGGCTGGGTGCATCACTCGCCATGAAAAGCGCATTGACCGATGCGAACCTGAATCCTGAGCAGATTGATTATATTAATGCGCACGGTACGTCAACGCCGGCCGGAGATGAGCTGGAAGTATTAGCTATCAAACGCACTTTTGGCGACCATGCTTACAAACTGGCTGTCAGTTCGACCAAATCCATGATCGGTCATTTGTTGGGAGCCGCTGGATCGGTAGAAGCTATTTTTTGCATATTGGCCATGCGTGATCAGATCGCACCGCCGACGATTAATCTGGATAATCCAGGTGATGATTGTGATTTGAATTTTGTGCCGCATGAGGCGCAACCGATGAAAATGGATATAACACTATCCAATTCGTTCGGGTTTGGTGGAACGAATGGAACATTGATATTTCGGCGGTTTGAAGAGTGAAAATTTCTCTGGAAGAAAGTCTATAACATATTGATTACACTAAGGAATTTTGATTTCAGAAAAAATTTTTTCAGGCGAAAAAACTGTAACTTGTTGATTGTATTGAGTATTTTTATTTTTGCCTTTTAGGGCGATCACATGTCGCGCATATAACAACAAAAAGAGGTTAAATGGCACCCGATAACCGCCGTATTTTGATGAAAATCGCAGGCATTTTTTTAGTTGCCTGTCTCAGCTTTTTTGTTGTCTTCCTGAGTTTTTTGTTTGGTTCAATTGTAGATGATAAAAAAGGCGTGAGATATACCGTCACGCAAGGCGCCTCCATCAAATCCGTGACAGATGATTTATACGCATTGGATCTTATCCGTCATCCATTCTTTTTTAATGTATGGATACATTTAAAACGAAATCAGCACGAATTAAAATCAGGCGATTACCTGTTCCCCAAAGGCACCACACCGTTTAGCCTCATGAATCAAATCACGAACGGTACCGGGATGTTTCATTACACTTTTACCATTATCGCCGGCTGGAATTTCAAACATCTCCGCGAAGTTCTGGAACGCGAGCCTGATTTGAAACACACATCTGCCTTGATGACGGATGCAGCGATCATGACGTATCTGGGACAGTCTGCCATGAGTCCTGAAGGACGTTTTTTTCCAGACACCTATTTTTTTTCCAAAGGTTCATCGGATTTATTGATATTGAAACGCGCCTTTCAAAAAATGCAAAATATATTCAATACGGTCTGGAAAAATCGGGAACCCGGTTTGCCTTATCAGACACAAAATGAAGCGCTGACAGTTGCATCGCTTATTGAAAAAGAAACACCGTTGGCAAGAGAGCGACCGATTATCGCCGGTGTGATTGTGAATCGATTGAAGAAAGAAATGTTATTGCAGATCGATCCGACAGTGATTTATGCGGCGGGTGCCCGGTACAATGGAACAATATACAAAAAAGAATTATTGGCAGATAGCCCTTATAATACGTACAAACGGAAAGGATTACCGCCTACACCGATAGCCATTCCGGGTATGGAATCGATTCAGGCAGCCTTGCATCCCATGCACCATGATTACTATTATTTTGTTGCAAAAAATAGTGCGCTACCTGCTGAGGGCCATCAATTTTCGACTACACTTTTGGAGCACCATATTGCTGTGATGAATGTCATCACGAAAAGCGCGCCCTGGTTTAATGAGGATTTGATTCGTTCGTATTTTATAAAAATATCTGGAAAGGATTCCGTTCATGAAAAATAAATTAATTACGATTGAAGGCATTGAAGGTGTCGGAAAAACAACGGCAGTGAAAGTGATTCAGGATTATCTGATACAACAACAACGTGAATTTATTTTGACGCGTGAACCTGGTGGCACAGAAATGGCAGAGCAAATTAGAAAAATATTATTGACGCCGCATGCGGAAAAAATAACACCGGAAGCGGAATTGCTGTTGATGTTCGCGTGTCGCGCGCAACATATAGAAAACATTGTTATACCAGCGCTTCAGGCGGATAAATGGGTCATATGCGATCGTTTCGTCGATGCGAGTTATGCCTATCAGGGCGGAGGCAGACAAATTGATATGGCAAAAATTCAAATGCTGGATCAGTGGATAGCAGGCACGATACAGCCTGATTTGACGTTTTTGCTGGATGCGTCACCGGAAATTGGATTGGCTCGTGCAAAAAATCGCGGGACGCATGATCGGATTGAACAGGAAAAACTGGATTTTTTTGAACGAGTTCGTCATGTTTATTTAAAACGGGCAGAAAAATTTCCGGAAAGATTTTGTGTCATCGATGCCACACAGACGCTCGAAAAAGTTCAACATGAATTAACGATGAAACTTGACGAATTATTCGCGAGCACGCATTATGCACACTGAGACCATACTGCCATGGCAGAAAGGATTATGGGAGTCATTGATTGCGCGTAAAAAACAAAATCGTTTGCCGCATGCCTTGTTATTTTCCGGGATGGATGGCAGCGGTAAAAAAGAATTTGCACAGCATTTTGCAAATTATTTATTGTGTAGCACGCCTGAAGAAACGGGTGCATGCGGTCATTGTCGGTCTTGCCGTTTGCAGCATGCAAAATCACATCCGGATTTCATGCAAGTCACGCTTGAAGAGGGCGCTCAATTTATCAAGATAGATCAAATTCGTGAAGTGGTTAGTTTGGTTAATGGCACGGCAATGCTTAATGGATGCCGTGTTCTTCTGATTCATCCTGCCTCGTCCATGAATATGAATTCTGCGAATGCATTATTGAAAACACTGGAAGAGCCGACAGCAAATACGTTTTTAATTCTCATTTGCGAGCAAGGTTTGCGGTTGCCGGCAACGATCAGTAGCCGTTGTCAGACAGTGATTTTTCCAAAACCCGAACGCGAGCTTGCGCTTGCATGGCTGCGCGCGCATGCGAACACGAGCAAGATGGAAGAATTGTCAGCTGTGCTGGATTTGGCGAACGGTGGTCCGTTGCTTGCACGTGATTTTTTGATGAATGATATGCTGGCCGTGCGACGTGATTTGTATGATGGTTTGATTCAGTTAAATGCTGGATCGGCAGATCCCATGCAGTTCGCTCAGAAATGGGAAGACAGGGATGTCAAAATCATATTACATTTATTGCTATCCTGGATGCGGGATTTATTACGATTTAAATTAACGGAATCGCAGACGCAACTGGCTAATCCGGATTATTATTCTGCAATAAAACAAATAACAACGAAATGGTCACAGGAAAATATAGTAAACTATGGTGATCTGGTTCAGAAAATGTATGCACTTGTTTTGAATGCGATGAATATGAATCGACAATTATTATTAAAGGAAATTTTTATTCGATGGGTGAAAGAATGCTGATTGACTCTCATTGTCATTTGGATCAACTTGAGAATAATCTGGCGGATGCGCTGCAATTTGCTGACGAGCAAGGTGTTAAACATTTTTTGTGTGTTAGCATTACATTAAACGATTTTCCGAATATGATGAAAGTGATTGAACCGTATCAGCAAGTCAGTGCATCGGTAGGTTTGCATCCGAATGAAAAAGTTGAAACGGAACCCACAGCGGAAGATTTAATTCATCTAGCGGCTGATAAAAAAATCATTGCGATTGGCGAAACAGGTCTGGATTATTTTAGAAGTGAAGGCGATTTAGAGTGGCAGCGTGAACGATTTCGTCAACATATTCGTGCATCAAAAGAAACAGGAAAACCGTTGATTGTGCATTCACGTCAGGCAAAGGAAGACACGCTGCGTATTTTAAAAGAAGAAAATGCGGCATCTGTCGGCGGCGTGTTACACTGTTTTACAGAAGATATGGAAATGGCGAAGGCTGCGATGGATCTCCATTTTTATATTTCATTTTCGGGTATTGTGACATTTAATAGTGCGAAAGAGATTCAGCAGGTGGCAAAAGAAATGCCCATGGATCGCATGCTGATTGAAACGGATTCGCCGTATCTCGCACCCGTTCCACATCGTGGAAAATCCAATCAGCCAGCGTATGTGCGTTACGTTGCCGAGAGTATTGCAAAATTGCGCGGAGTGGATTTTGAAGTGATTGCAGAACATACGACAGCGAATTTTTACAGATTATTTGCCACTGTCATGCCAGCATGCTTTTAGCTGGCATCCAGAGTGTTTAGAGGCACTGGATGCCAGCTAAAAGCATGCTGGCATGACAATAGTGTAGAAATTTTTCTTAACCGGAGTTTGCATTGATATATAATTATTTAAATATAGGAACAGGGCCCTGACATGTTTCGACCTGCAGCTCTTTTTATAGGATTACGTTATACGCGTGCAAAGCGGCGTAATCATTTTATTTCGTTTATTTCACTGATGTCGATGTTGGGGATTGCGCTCGGTGTGCTGGTGTTAATTACCGTTTTATCCGTTATGAATGGTTTTGATCGTGAAATTAAAAAGCGCGTATTTAGTATGGTGCCGCCTGTGACGGTGACGAGCATGACGGATGTGGTGTCGAACTGGCAAGATGTGGAAAAGCGGGTAAAACAAAATCCCAATGTGATTTCAGTCGCGCCTTTTGTCACAGGTCAGGTACTCATTACCAATGAAGGCGTTGTGCAACCGGCTATTCTGGATGGGGTTGATCCGGCTGCTGAAAAAAATATCACTGAATTACCGCAAAAAATGGTGCAGGGTAAACTGGAACAATTAGTGCCCGGGCAGTTTGGTATTATTTTAGGGCAGGAACTGGCTGATCGTCTGAATGCATCGATCGGTGACAAGATTACTGTTGTTACGCCGGAAGTTTCCCTGACACCTGCCGGTGTGATACCGCGGTTCAAACGATTTACGGTGATCGGTGTATTTCGTGCGGGGACAGGATTTGGTTTTGATGGAACACTTGCGTTTATTCATTTACGCGATGGCCAGAAATTAATGCAGCTGGATACAGCTGTTTCAGGCATACATGCAAGTATAAAAAATGTTTATGCAGCACCCAGGGTTTCAGAGCAGTTGGCTGCAACGTTGGGGCCGAGCGCACGCATCATGAATTGGAGTGATCAGTTTGGAGCGCTTTTCCATGCGATCAGTCTTGAAAAAACAATGATGTTTTTTATTTTACTGCTGATCATTGCTGTGGCTGTTTTTAATCTCGTCTGTACGTTGGTCATGGTCGTGAATGACAAGGAATCTGACATTGCCATTCTACGTACTTTTGGTGCGACACCTAAAATGATCATGGCGACTTTCATGGTGCAAGGTGCCATTGTGGGTGTCGTCGGTACATTTCTGGGTGTGGCGGGTGGCGTTCTACTTGCAGCCAATGTCACAACGCTTGTGAATTGGATTGAAGGCATTTTTCATGTTCAGTTTCTTTCATCGAGTGTGTATTTTATAAATTATTTGCCATCTGAATTACAATCGAGTGATATTATCCGAATCAGTGTCGCATCGCTTGTTTTCAGTTTGCTCGCTACATTATATCCAGCGTGGCGCGCATCGCGCACGGAACCGGTAGAGGCACTTCGTTATGAATAATTCAGTGATTGCATGTAGTGATTTGGCAAAAATTTATAAGGATGGTGCTGCAGAAGTCGATGTTTTGCGACACATTAATCTGGAAGTCAAGCCAGCGGAACTGGTTGCGATTGTAGGCAGTTCGGGTTCTGGAAAAAGTACATTGCTTCATTTACTGGGTGGGTTGGATAAACCGAGTTCGGGCAGTGTCCATGTGGCTGGAAAAGAATTGGCACAGTTATCTGAAAATGAAAAATGTCATTTGCGTAATCACTATCTGGGATTTGTCTATCAGTTTCATCATTTGTTGCCGGAATTTACGGCGTTGGAAAATGTGAGCATGCCGTTATTGATTCGCGGTGTTGATATACAAATAATTAAAGAAAAAGCTGAAAGTCTATTGGAATCTGTCGGATTGCAAAATCGAATGTTACATAAAATTGGTGAGCTTTCAGGTGGTGAGAGACAGCGTGTGGCGATTGCTCGTGCGCTGGTGGCTAATCCACTCTGTGTGCTGGCTGATGAGCCGACAGGCAATCTGGATCCCAAAAATGCTGAAAAGGTATTACAGTTGTTTCTGGATTTACAAAAAGCGTATCAGACCAGTGTGATTATGGTGACACATGATCGGAATATTGCGAATCATGCGCAGCGAATTTTGTCGTTGGAAAATGGGCAGTTGGTTGTTGCGTGATTTTTTTTGATTTTTTTTTAGTGTTGCAATGGTACGTTCCCCCCTTCCTTTCCTTCCCCCACAAAACGGGTGGAAGGGACCCGCTGTTTGAAAACATCTTTTAATTCAATGTTATTTTTTTATCATCTCTATCACTGCTTTTATTAAATGTCCTCAATCTTTGGATCCCTTCCCCCCGTTTTGTGGGGGAAGGAAAGGAAGGGGGGAACGTACAATTCCATCAATGAAAAAAATCAGGATTCCATATGCGCTCATACACTCTTGCATTTCTTTGCGGCGTGCTTTTATTACAACAATTGACTTTTTTACCCAGCAAATTCTGGATAGTTGCGGCTGTCCTGTCTGCATTGGCAATCGAAATTTTTTTTACTAAAAAAATCCCATATTTTCGCTATTTAACAGCTGTTTTATTGGGTTTTTCGTGGGTGATATTTTACGTGCATCTATTGTATTCCTGGCATTTGCCTTCCGAAATGGAAGGCAAGCCATTGTTGGTTAATGGATATATTGCATCCATTCCAAACACGACAGAAAATAAAATTTCATTTTTATTTGCATTAAAAAAAATTCAAGGATCAAATGTTCACACGATAATTAAATTATCACTCCAGGATGATAATCTCAAAAATCTGCGTGCTGGTGACATGTGGCAATTTTTGATTAAACTAAAACGCATACATGGCATGATGAATCCAGGGGGATTTGATTATGAATCCTGGGCTTTGCAAGAAGGCATCAGGGCAAACGGATATATCATAAAATCTTCTGAAAATAAATGGTTGGAAAATCACTGGTATCATGATTTTCCTGATCGAATTCGTCAAAAATTAAAAGATAAAATAGAAGCCAACTTACCAGAAAGCAATACATCACCCTGGATTGTTGCGCTTGCATTAGGTGAGCGACAACATATTTCTGCAGAAAACTGGGAAGTTCTGCGTAATACAGGCACCAATCATTTAATGGCAATCGCCGGATTGCATATTGGTTGCATGTCAGGAATGATATTTTTTCTGGCCGGTTGGTTATGGCGACGTGTACCTCGATTAATGCTTTTGTCTCCTGCACAATTTGCGGGAGGATTGTGTGCGCTTATCACGGCAATTTTATATGCGGGTCTCGCAGGATTTTCGATCCCTGCCGAACGAACGTGTATCATGTTATCTGTTGTATTTCTTACCTTACTCATGCGAAGAGAAATGGTTTCATGGCAAACATGGTCGATTGCATTATTAGCCGTTTTACTCATCAATCCACTTTCTGTGTTGACGATCAGTTTCTGGTTATCCTTTTATTCAGTAGCGCTGATTATATATGGCGTGAGTGGCAGGTTAAATCAGAATAATTTATGGTGGAAATTGGGTCGCGTTCAATGGGTTATTGCAGTAGGTTTGATACCTTTAGGTATCTGGATGTTTCAGCAATTTTCATGGATAGCATTTTTAGCCAATAGCATTGCGATTCCCTGTGTCGCGTTTCTCATTGTCCCGCTTATCTTATTTGGCTGTTTTGCATTATTATTTTCGGCAAAATGCGGTGGATTTATTTTACTATTAGCGGATAAATTACTGGCTGTTCTGTGGCATGTATTAACGTATTTTTCGCAGTTATCGTGGGCAAGTGTCTATCTGATGATTCCGAATACGTGGGTTTTACTCGCCGCGTGCGTGGGTATGATTATTTTACTTCTCCCATCAGGATTTAGAGGTAAATGGTTTGGGATTTTCTGGTTTTTACCGTTGATTTTTTATCACTATCCATCGCCTCAATCAGGCGAGATCCGGTTTTCCCTGCTGGATGTCGGACAAGGACTTTCTGCTGTCATACAAACAAAAAATCACGTTCTCGTTTTTGATACGGGCCCCAAATTCAGCCCGAATTATGATATGGGAGAAAGTGTTGTTTCGCCATTTTTACGTTCAATTGGGATTAAAAAAATTGATATGTTAGTTATCAGTCATCCGGATAATGATCATATTGGCGGAGCACGATCGTTATTTCATTATTTTAAAATTTTACAAACAAAAACGAGTACGCCAGAAGAGTTATTGCCTTTTTCGAGTCAATATTGTTTACGTGGAGATGAATGGAATTGGGATGAAGTGAATTTTAAATTTTTATATCCAACGCCGGATAATTTGAATCTGGATAATAATAGTTCCTGTGTCTTGTCAGTTACAAATAAAATGCATAAAACAATTTTATTGACAGGCGATATTGAAAAATTTGCAGAAAATTATCTAGTTCAAAATGATGAAAAAAATCTGTCCGCAGATATTCTGGTGGCGCCACATCATGGCAGTAAGACTTCGGCTGTGAATGAATTTGTTGAATCGGTTCATCCGCGTTATGTCTTGTTTTCTGTAGGTTATCGTAATCGTTATCGTTTTCCGCATGCAAGCGTGATCGAAAAATACAGGCAAATAAATACTGATCTGCTTGCCAGTGACTCAAGCGGTGCGATACAGTTCAGGCTTGGAGAAAATATTTCAAAGCCAGAGCAGTATCGTTTGCAGAATCAGCATTATTGGAATTTTCGTTAGAGTTTTAAGGAGGAAATATCTTATGAGCATCAAATCCATTGTCAAAATGGGTAACCAAAAACTCGCGACACCGTCACTTCCTGTGACTGATTTTTCCAGTCAGGAATTAAAAAAACTGATTCAGGATATGCAAGAGACGATGAAAGAAAAAGGCGGCGTTGGTATTGCTGCGCCACAAATTGGCTGCAATCTTCGTGTTATCATGTTCGGTTTTGAAAAAAATGAACGTTATCCAGATGAAGGGCCCGTTCCTTTCACTATTCTCATTAATCCTTCTTTTGAAAATCTGTCAGATGAAATGATTGGCGGATGGGAAGGGTGTCTCAGTGTTCCAGGATTACGTGGATCTGTCAGTCGATTTCAAAAAATACGATACAGCGGTTACGGTATCGATGGGAAAATGATTTCGCGTACCGCAGAAGGATTTCATGCACGTGTCGTTCAGCATGAAATGGATCATATCGATGGAATTTTATTTCCGCGACGCCTTCATGATATGAAATTGTTTGGATTTGAAGATGAGTTGAAAGAGATTATCTGGCCAGTGACGAAACTTCGCTAATCTTATTACGTCGCCTCATGCTTGCTTCCATAGGCCAGCAAATCAATCGCCATGAGTAAAGTAGAATTATCAATCGGCTTTTCAAACGACACCGTCGCGCCCAATGATTCTGATAAATCCAGATAACCGGTTGGATCCAATCTACCTCCACCGGAAATCGCAATAATTTCCATATTCGGATGTTTGTTTTTAACTTCCGAAATAAGCGTGATGCCACTTTTTTTAGGCATGATAATATCTGTCACCATGATATCCGGATCGGATGTTTTGAGAATTTCAGTTGCTTCTTCACCGTTGGTTGCACTTTCAACCTGATGCGAGGCTCGTGTTAAAACCTGTGCAAGCATGTCTCTAACAAGATCATCATCTTCAACCAGCAGTATTTTAGCCATTGCTATTCTCCGTCATTTGGACATATTCCGGAAGCAGGAGCGTAAATGTGGCGCCGCGTCCGAGCTGGCTTTCCACAATAATCTCCCCCTGGTGTTCCTTAATGATCGTGTGTACGGTTGCCAATCCAAGCCCCGTTCCCTTGCCGACTTCTTTCGTCGTAAAAAAAGGTTCAAACATGCGTTCCATGGTCATTTGATCCATTCCGTGTCCCGTATCCGATAACTCGATTTTGCAATATATCCCTTTGATAACATTTGGAAACTGGGTAAAAATCTTGTCAGATGATGCGACATGGCTTAAGTGTATTCTAACATTTCCTTCCCCATCCATGGCGTCCACGGCGTTATTAATCAGATTGACAATGACCTGATGCAATTGCGTTTGATTGCCCATGATAATGCTGTCTTCTGGCATGGCTTTAAAGTCAATATTAACGCTGGCTGGAATGGTCGGTCTTAACAGGCTTAACACGCTTTCCATGGTTTCTTTTACACAAACCGGTTTAAAATCATGGTGTTGGCGACGACTGAACGCTAAAATGCGTGCGACCAGATCCTGGCCTCTTTTGCATCCCTCTAACACCTTGCCCAGATTTTTGTGAATCAGGCTGTCTGTATCAACATCTTCCCGTGCGAGTTCCGCATAACCAATAATGGCATATAAAATGTTATTAAAATCATGGGCTATCCCGCCTGCCAGTGTGCCAATGGCTTGAAGTTTTTGTCCCTGGAGAAGGGCTCTTTCCAGCTTTTGTTTCGTTTCTTCTGCCTCTATTCGTTCAGTCATTTCTTTTTTAAAGGTTTCATCGATGAGCTTATAAGACTGTTTGCGTTCGGAGGCTCGCTGGATCAGTCGAACCAGAACACCTGCCAAAATCGACAGGCAAATTCCTAAAGGAAGGAGAGTTGGAATAGTCAGAATATCCGCGGGCAAAGCGTACCAGACGATGATAGAGACAAGAATGCCTGCCATAGCTACCGCATACGGCAGCCAAGGGTACGGTAAATCGCTATGATTATTTTGCAAATTGCGCCCCATAAACTCCAGTTTAATCGATTTAAGCGATTGAGGCTATAACCCATTTTATATATACTTCGTGAATGGGAATTTTTTCTAACCTTGAAGTAACGAGACTATGCAGCTAAAGAAAATCAAGCTTTCCGGTTTTAAATCATTTGTCGATCCAACGACCGTGCCCATTTCAGGAAATCTTGTAGCGATTGTAGGGCCAAATGGCTGCGGTAAATCGAATATTATCGATGCAGTTTGCTGGGTAATGGGCGAAAGTTCAGCCAAATATTTACGGGGTGAATCGCTCACAGACGTCATTTTTAACGGTTCCAGCGCGCGTAAACCGGTGGGTCAGGCATCGGTTGAGCTGGTATTTGATAATCAGGATGGCAGTCTGGGCGGAGAATACGCTAGCTATTCCGAAATTTCAATTCGTCGCATGATTAATCGTGAAAGTGATTCCACTTATTTTTTAAATGGAACACGCTGTCGTCGTAAGGACATTATCGATATTTTCCTTGGAACCGGACTCGGGCCACGCAGTTATTCGATTATCGGCCAAAACATGATTTCCCGCCTGATTGAAGCCAAACCGGATGACATGCGTATTTATCTGGAAGAAGCGGCGGGTGTTTCCAAATACAAAGAACGCCGTCGTGAAACGCAAAATCGTATCCAGCATACCCGGGAAAATATGGCGAGGCTGGATGATGTCAGGACTGAGCTCGATAAACAACTTAATACATTAAAACGTCAGGCTGCTTCCGCTGAACGATTCAAGGCATTAAAAGGCGAAGAACGCACGATTCGCGCGCAATGGCTGGCTGCACAATGGCGTCAGTTCGACGGGAAACTGGTTCAATATACCTTGCAGATTCAGCAGCAGGAAACGGGGCTGGAAGCGAAACAGGCCGAGGCAGGTGAGATCCACCTGAATGTCGGAAAAAAACGTGACGAACATCACGAGTCCAGCGAGATATTTCAGACTGTACAACGTCGTTATTATGCGACAGGCAATGAAATCACACGCATGGAGCAGGATATCCATCATACACAGGAACGTCAGCGCCAATGGCAAGCGGATGTTTTGCAAGTCGAAAATGACTGGACGGATGTTAAAAACGCGCTGGAAGAAGTTGAAAATGACCTGGCGGACCTGGTCGAAGAATCACAACACATTGAACCCGAGTTGCGTGATGCGACCATGGCGGGTGAAGCGGCTTCTGATGCGTATCAGGCAGCGGATGAAGCCATGCAGGCATGGCAGGGTCAATGGGATCAATTCCATCAGCGCTCCGCACAAACGACCCAGACTGCGCAAGTTGAACAAACACGCATGACACATCTGGAGCAGCGACTCACTTCTATTAAACAGCGTAAAACGCAGTTGGAGCAGAACCAGACGCAAATGAATTTTACGGAGCTGGATCGCGATATTCTTCAGCTCGCAGAACAGGTTTCGCAACTGACAGATCTGTCTGCAGAACAGATAGAACAACTCAATGATATCCGTCAGTCTATTTCAAGGGAACAGGCTATACAGCAGCAAACAGTTCAGCAGCTCGATGACGTACGCAATCAGATCCAGCGCTTCCGGGGAGAGCAGGCTGCACTCGAAGCCTTGCAGCAAACGGCATTGGGTCAACGGAATAATCCCGTGGCAGAATGGTTGGCAGCGCACAAGCTGGATAAGTTACCGCGTTTGGCCCAAGGCATTGAAGTGGAGTCAGGCTGGGAGCATGCGGTTGAAAAAATGCTGGGCACGCACTTACAAGCGATCTGTGTGGATGAACTGTCTGATGTTACTTCTTTGATCGATGATTTGAAACAAGGTCATTTGTCTGTGTTTGCGACGTCTGCACTGAGTCAGTCCAGCTCTGCAAAAACAACGCTACTGCTTGATAAAATCAAATCGAAGTGGCCACTGGATTCCCTGCTCGCGAATATTTATGTTGCAGAAACAAGAGAAGATGCGCTGGCATTATGCAACACACTGGCACAGCATGAATCGGTGGTGACACGCGATGGAATCTGGTTAAGTCCCGCCTGGTTGCGTGTTTCGCGCGATGAAAACCCGGCAGCGGGCGTGTTTCAGCGAGAACAGGAATTAAAGCAGCTCGTTAGTCAACTGGCGGGGCTCACAGAGCGTCAGGATGAATGGCAGGAAAGACTGGTTCACCATCATGATCGATTGAATGAACTGGAAGAACAGCGGGATGAATTGCAAAAAGTTGTGAATCAGTCGCACGCAAAAATAGCCCAGACGGAAGCACAGCGGAAAATAAAACAGGAGCGTTTAACGGAGCTGACTACACGTTCTGAACAATTCCGCACGGAACTTTTAGAAAGCATCGCGCAGTATGAACAAACACAAAATGAATTCACTCAGTCACGTTCTATCTGGCAACAGGCCATGAGTGAGTTGGAATGTTTGGCTGATCAGCGTGAAACACTCGAGGAAGATCGCAACCGTTTGCGTGACCATCAGCAGATGAGTCGTCAAAAACTGAATGAAGCAAAAGAATTGTATCATCAACTGGAAATTCGATTGCAAACCACGCAGTCACAACGTTCATCCATGCAGCAAACCATTATGCGCATGCAAACACAACTGTCGACATTAACCGAACGTAAAATTGCGTTGCAATCCGATTTCAGTCCTGGCGCTTCATTACCTGAACTTGAAAAAGCGTTGGCTGCAGCATTGAGTGAACGCCTGCTGATTGAAGAAGAAGTGAATGCAGCGCGACAGGCTGTTCAAATGATTGAACACGAAATACGTGAGCTGGAAAATGATCGACAACGTGTTGAGCGTGAAGCCGCCAAAATTCGCGATATGCTGGAAACCGTACGTCTTGAAGGTCAAGGTTTAAAAGTTAAAATTGAAACTGTTCATGAGCAATTGAAAGAAACGCATTTTAATCTGGAAGAGATTTTAAAAGAATTGCCAGAAGATCTGGAGCCGGACATTTTTTATCAGCAACTGGAGCAGGTCACTTTAAAAATTACACGCCTGGGTCCCATCAATCTGGTGGCGATTGAAGAATATGCGTCGTGTTCAGAACGTAAGGAATATCTGGATAAACAGCATGCTGATTTACAGGAAGGTTTGGATACGCTCGAAAATGCGATTGCAAAAATTGATAAGGAAACACGTGCGCGATTCAAGGAAACGTTTGATAAGGTGAATGAGCGTTTTCAGGAATTATTTCCCACAATTTTTGGTGGTGGAAAAGCGTATCTGGAATTAACGGGTGAGAATTTACTGGATGCCGGAATTACGGTGATGGCATGTCCACCAGGAAAACGGAATAGTACGATTCATCTGTTATCCGGCGGCGAAAAAGCCATGACAGCGATTGCGCTGGTCTTTTCGATTTTCCATTTGAATCCGGCACCATTCTGTTTGCTGGATGAAGTAGATGCGCCGCTGGATGATGCGAATATCGGACGATTCTGTCATCTGGTGCAAAAAATGGCTGATAAAACACAATTTATTTTTATCAGTCATAATAAACTTGCGATTGAAATGGGGCAATATCTGATGGGTGTCACCATGAATGAACCTGGTGTATCGCGTCTGGTGAGTGTCAATATTGAAGAAGCAGTCAGTCTGGCTGGAGCATAGGAGCAAAACATGGATGTTTATATCGGGTTTGGATTATTGTCTGCGGCGGCTGTTGTCGTTGTTTTTATTGCTTTCGATGCATGGTTGAAAAAGCGAAATACAAGAACAGGCTTGCGTGATCGCAACAAGGATGATACAGAATTTTCGGTGCATTCCGATTCGCATCATTTACCAGAACACCTTCTGGATAATGTTACAATTCCAGAAGCTAACTATGAAATGTCCGCAGGAGTGCATGATTTGGAATTGGCTGATCTTTGCAATAAAGACGATTCAGGAGTGATTTCAAAAAACAGACGATTTAACGCATCGGATGAAGATACGCACGACGTGTTTGATCCGCTCGAAGAATGGGTTGGACCTTCACGCGTGGCACATCCGCAAACAGTTGAGAAAAAAAATGCGGTGCTTGCTGCGAGTCACGAGAAAACCATGGTTTTTCCTCCCAATTTACTTGTGTTGAGTGTGATGGCACAACGTGATACCCGTTTTGAGTCGTATGATTTATTACAGGCTATTTCAGCTGCGGGTTTGCAGTATGGTGAAATGAATATTTTTCATTATTACCAGTCCACGGCGGTTGGAAAAATTGCCTTGTTCAGTTTGGCTTCTGCCAATAAACCAGGTGATTTTGATTTAAATAATATTGCTGAATTTTCCTGTTCCGGGTTGATGCTATTTATGGATATTTCACAAACGCCCGATCCGCAAGCAGCATTTAAATTGATGATGGAGAAAGCAGAACGGCTGGCAGAAGATCTGGATGCTATGTTATGTGCAGATCCCATGACGACATGGAATGATAAACTGGCCTGGCAATATCATCAGAAAATTATGCACTTTAAAGCCGCGTCAAGACATGACAATAAAACAATTGTCTAGGATTGAAGAACAAATTAATCAACTGCGTCAACAAATTGACGAACATAATTATTCTTATTATGTGCTGGATGAACCTCGTATTTCTGATGCAGTATACGATCAATTGCTTCAAGCGCTTAAACAGCTTGAAGCAGACAATCCTCAATTCATTACTCCGAGCTCGCCGACGCAACGCGTAGGTGCAAAACCTCTCCGTGAATTCGCAGAAGTTCAACATGCTGTTCCCATGTTGTCGCTTGAAAATGCATTTAATGACGAAGATGTATTGACTTTTGATCGCCGGATTCATGAGCGTCTGGATAGTGCAGAACCCATCGAATATACCTGTGAACCCAAACTGGATGGTCTGGCTGTTACTTTAATCTATGAGGAAGGATTATTTGTTCGTGCTGCAACACGCGGTGATGGAACAACAGGTGAAAACATCACAGACAATGTTCGAACGATTTCATCTGTACCATTACGTTTGCGAGGAAATGATTATCCCGCTATTCTCGAAGTGCGTGGTGAAGTGTATATGCCTAAAAAAGGTTTTCAGGAATTGAATAAACAGGCAGAACAAAATGGCGAAAAAGTTTTTGTGAATCCACGCAATGCAGCAGCAGGTAGTTTAAGACAACTGGATTCGCGTATTACAGCTTCACGACCGCTTGATATTTTTTGTTATGGCATTGGGCTTGTTGAAAATGGCCGTTTGCCTGAAACGCAGGAAGAGATGCTGGAGTCTTTTAGAAGGTGGGGATTTCGCGTGAATCCTGAAACAAAAGTAGTAAAAAATATCGATGGTTGTCTGGCGTATTATATGTATCTTGCAGAAAAACGCACACAATTACCTTATGAAATCGATGGTATCGTTTATAAAGTTAATTCTTTCAAACAGCAACAGGCATTAGGTTTTGTTTCGCGCGCACCGCGCTGGGCGATCGCACATAAATTTCCGGCAGAAGAAGTGTTAACAACGATTGAAGCGGTGGAATTTCAAGTCGGTCGAACCGGTGCGATTACACCGGTTGCGCGTTTGCATCCTGTTTTCGTGAGTGGTGTGACAGTGAGTAATGCCACTTTGCATAATATGGATGAAGTGAGACGCAAGGATATTTATATTGGTGATACGGTGATTGTTCGCCGTGCGGGTGATGTCATTCCTGAAGTGGTGGCTGCGATCACAGAACAACGCCCGCGTGATGCGAAATCTATTCTGATGCCAACGCATTGTCCGGTTTGTCACTCGCACATCGAACAGATTGAAGGTGAATCGGTTGCGCGTTGCAGCGGTGGTTTATTTTGTCCCGCTCAGCGCAAGGAAGCAATTAAACATTTTGCTTCACGTCGTGCAATGGATATTGAAGGTCTTGGCGATAAACTGGTGGATCAATTGGTTGAAACACAGCTGATTGCCAATATAGCTGATTTATATTTATTAACATTGGAACAATTGTCCGGACTGGATCGGATGGCAGAAAAATCTGCGCAAAATTTATTGGATGCATTGGCGAAAAGCAAGAAAACAACACTGGCGCGATTTTTATATGCCTTGGGTATTCGTGAAGTCGGTGAAGCGACTGCGAAACAATTGGCTCAGCATTATGGTGATTTGTCAGCATTGATGAAAGCGAGAGAAGAATCCTTGCAAATGGTTTCGGATGTGGGTCCTGTTGTTGCGAAACATATCGTTTCATTTTTTTCAGAAAATCATAATCGCGATGTGATTGAAAAATTATTGCAGGCGGATATTCGCTGGGAAAAAGTAGCGGTGATGAAGGATTTACCGTTAGCGGGTAAAACATTTGTTTTAACGGGGACATTGCAAACTATGTCACGAGATGAGGCGAAAGAAAAACTGGAGAACTTGGGTGCGAAAGTTGCGGGAAGTGTGTCGAGTAAAACGCATTATGTGGTGGTGGGAGCGGATGCGGGTTCCAAATTGGCGAAGGCTGAAGTGCTGGGCGTGCCGGTTTTGACGGAGGAAGAATTTTTGAAGTTGTTGCAAAGTCTATAATTCATCCGCCCCAATCAATCGTCTTCAAATTCCTGGGGATAAGTGAGCTGTTGCCTTTTTTGGGGTAACAGGATGAATTGTCAAGCCTGTATCATCCAATCAAATTCTGCTGCCTGATCCACCTGGATGGATCCGCCATCGCGACTATCGAACGTGCAATATCTTTTCCACCATAAACAATAGTGGAATGTTGACTGTTGCTGGATTGGTTCTGGATACTTTTGCTAATCGCATTTCCTAAATCATTCGGTGTTGCAGGTGTGTTTGCTGCATTCACATTGAAGCTTATTAATAATGCCAGAATGGCCAGAGTCATTTTCCTCATTCACAACCTCCCTAAACGTCAGGCATTGAACATCAGCCACATTATACTAAAAATGTACAAAATGCCAAGTGCTTTTTATTAAACAAGACTCTTATTCCATTTCGGTATCCAGTAGAGTGGGATGGGTTGTGGGATTATCCAATTCCACTTTTTCAATCTGACCAAATCGTTGCGTAATTTTTTTAGCAGATGTATGCACTTCATTGACATCCGAATGCGCTTGTTCAATGTGTCGGGCGAGATTATCCATGCGTTTTTGAAAACGCTCAAAATCATTGGCAAGCAAATGCAAATGTTTCTGGATAACATGCAGTTGTTGTCGTGTTGCCGCATCTTTTAAAACCGCTCGCGCCGTTGTTAGAATGGCCATCATCGTGGTGGGAGAAACAATCCATACCCTGGCGCGATGTGCTATTTCGACCAGATCAAAATAACGTGCATGAATCTCGGCAAAAATAGCTTCAGCGGGAATGAACATAATCGCGCCTTCGGTTGTTTCGCCGGGGATAATATATTTTTCCGAAATATCCTGAATATGTTTTCGAATATCAATTTTGAATTGCGTTTCAGCATTCTTTTTTTCTGTTTCTGAAAAAGAGGAATCAATGAGAATTTTAAAATTTTCCAGGGGAAATTTGGCGTCAATCGCTATGTTTCCAGTCGGCTCCGGCAGGAATAACATGCAATCTACACGTTTTCCATTGCTTAATGTATGTTGTAATGAAAAATTCTGTTCGGGCATGACATTACGTATCAGCGCGGATAGCTGGACTTCTCCAAATGCACCGCGTGATCGTTTATCCGTTAAAATTTCCTGCAGGCTTACAACACTGGTGGATAGTTCTGTAATTTTTTTCTGTGCTGCATCGATAAGAACAAGTCGCTTGATGACATTGTTGAACGTTTCATTGGTTTTTTCAAATCCTTCAGACAGGCGTTTTTCAACTTGCTGATTAATTTCTTTTAAGTGCAAGTCGGTTGTTTGTGTGAGTTGATCAACACGTTTTCCAACATCACTTGAATAATCATTCAGTGCTTCCTTGACTTGCAAACGCGTCTCCTGAAATCCCTGATGCAATGTATCCTGTAATATTTTTAATGTTTGCAAATCCTGCTGTCTTGCTTGCTGGCGTATCAGCAAAATAACAATAGTTGTTACCAGTATTGCAATAATTGTAAATGCTAAAATAGTGATTGGCATAAAAATCTCTTTAGATAATATAATCTGAAATAGGATGAACCTGCTTAATCACGCCGTTTTTTTGCATAAAGGTCGCAAATGCCATCCATTCTACGGCATTATATTCCGCTGGTTTTCGAGCGAAATAGGGCAGTGTTGCAAACCAGGCGCGCTGATTCAGTGTATCGTTTAATTCAGGATGCGATTTAACAAATAACTTCCAGCTTTCTTCAGGATTTTTTTGTAAATAATCCACGCCTTTTTGTAATGCAGCGATAAATCGCGGCAAACGCGGATCATGAATGTTATTTTTATTCACGACCAGGATCAGCTCGCTATACGTTGGAACGCCGTTTTGTTCAGGTAGAAAAATACGTGCCGGATGACCAGCCAGTTCCATCTGGATCACTTCAAACGTACGCATCATGCCTGTGACAGCCTTTATTTTTTTAGATAAAAGTGCTTGTGTTAAATCGTAATGAATATTGATCATGTTCACATCATTTAAATGAACGCCATTTTTTTCCAGCATGGTTTTCAGAATGATGTCAGTGATGCTGCCAGTGCTATAGCCTATACTTTGGCCTTTGAGATCACCTGGTTTATTGATAGAGCTGTCCTTTAAAACTGCCACACACGCGAGAGGTTTATCAATCAGGGTTGCAATACGGACAAGCGGGAGTCCCTGATCCACCTGCTCAATAAAATCCGGTTCGTACGTGATTGCAATATCTGCTTTACCCGCCGCGACCAGTTTGGGAGGATCAGCCGGATCAGCCGGGCCTACCAGTTTCACCTCAAGACCTGCTTCTTCAAAAAATCCCTGTTCCTCAGCAACAAAGAGCGGGGCGTGATCAGGATTTGCAAACCAGTCGAGGAAGATTGTCATTTTTTCAGCAGCCTGCGCAGTAGAACTTGCTAGGATTGTGATTGTTACTATAAAAAATAGTAGAAATTTTTTCATGAGTGTTCCTGAAATTTTTGCCATGGAATCAACCATTTTAAACTTTTATCCATTAAAAAATATAATGCGAGTGAAAAAATAATAAGTATCACCAGGCCGGCAAACATCAAATCAATTTGCATTCTCGCATTTGCATTTAACATTAAAAAACCCAATCCCTGACTGGCGCCCACCCATTCACCAATCACTGCACCGATGGGTGCTGCAACCGTTGCCACCCTTAAACCGGATGCGAAAGACGGTAAAGCGGCTGGCATACGAATATACCAGAAAAATCGCCACTTTTTTGCATGCATGGTTTTTGCAAGATCCACCCATCCTTGCTGTGTTTGTTTTAAACCATCATAAAAACTGCTCGCAATGGGAAAAAAGATCATAATGATAGCTGTCGCAATTTTGGATGTCATCCCATATCCCAGCCAGATCACCAGTAAAGGTGCAATCGCAAAAGTCGGAATGGCCTGACTCATCACGAGAACTGGCAGCATCCAGAAACTGAAAGATCGGAACGAAGCCATGAGTAAAGCTGCGATGCTGCCAAAGAGTGTTCCGAGTAATAATCCGAGGAGTGTTTCGATGGCGGTAATTTGTGTTTCGTGTACGATCAGCGCGAAACGATTTTGCAAGGTAGATAACACGCTGAAAGGGGTCGGTAAAATGTAGGGAGGCAAGTTAAAAATCATAATGATCACTTGCCATAATGCAATCAGACCTGCCAGTATCACGATAATGCGTAATAAAAACTTCATGCTTCAATCTCTTTGGCTTTTGTTAAGGCGTCGAATAACAGACCTTGATAGTGGATCACGTCTGCATTGTCCATATTGCGCGGAGCAGGGCTATCCAGTTGCATGGTGTGAGCGATTCCGGCTGGTTTTCCCGATAAAATAATAATGTCGTCAGCCAGACGTAATGCCTCGAGTGGATCGTGAGTGACAAGCAATACCGTGCGATTTTTTAATAATTCCGACGCAAGCGTTTGTAATTGAAAGCGTGTAATCGTATCGACGGCTGAAAACGGTTCGTCCATGAGCACGATGGGTTTGTCTTCCAGCAGTGTGCGAATCAGTGCAACACGTTGCCGCATTCCACCCGATAATTGATAGGGGTATTTTTTTAACGCCTTATCCAGTCCTGCGAGAGAAAATAATTTTTTTGCCTGTTTCAGAATGGAGTCAGGCACGAAACCGCGTAATCGGTAGCCTATCAAGGCGTTATCAAAAGCGGTGAACCAGGGTTGCAGTAAATCTGTTTGAGGCATGTAGGCCACTTGTTCAGAGACAGGCATTGTATTATCCGTGCGAATTGTGCCGCGGAAAAACTCGCCGGAAATTTTCGCGGGAATCAAGCCGGCAATCAATTTCAGCAAGGTGCTTTTGCCAATGCCGCTCGGTCCGAGTAAACAGGTCCATTTACTGGGTGAAATCGTCAGGTTGAGCTGTTTGAATACTATTTCATTTTGATAGGAGAGATGGAGGTTTTCCAGCAAAATGGTGGGTGCGGTGGACATGGAACTCCTCGGTATATTTGTTCTTATAACCGCAATATATCATTTACGATCGACTGAAAAATCAGCAAGAATAGCAGAATTAATCCCAGACGATAGGATATCTCAACAATCGCCGGAGGAACAGGTCGTCGTATAATCGCTTCAATGGCCTGAAACAGCAAGTGCCCACCATCGAGTCCTGGAATCGGAAAAATATTAATTAGTCCAATGGAAATACTTAAAAAGGCAAGAAAGCTTAAAAAAGGCATGATGCCATTATTCAAGGCTAAACCGGCTGTTTGAAAAATCGAGATGGGGCCACCGAGACTTTGCAGGGACACTTTCCCCGTCAGCAATTTGCCCATCACAGCCAGATTGAGCGAAGTAAAATCATAGATGTTTTGCCATGCATGTGAGGCTGCGCCAATTGGTCCATACTGATTTTTTCGTAAAATGGGAATCGCTGGTTCGTATGGTTGAATGCCAAGACTTGCCAATGGATCCGGTTTTAAATTATCCATATGCCAGTTCTGAAGATTAAGCTGATAGGTTCGTGCAGCCTGTCTTTCAGGTGATTTCAGTGTCATGGACAGTGTATTTGTGTCGCCAGTGCGCGTCAGGATGCGAATAATCACACTCATCCAGCTCGAGACAGGAATATGATCTATTTTGATTATTTCACTGTGAGGTGGAACGCCCGCATTGGCTGCAATCGAATGAGGTAAAATGTTGCCTGTAACTGGTGCAATACTGGTGAATCCTGCGATAAAAACGATCCAGTACAAAACAAAAGCCAGAATAAAATTCGCCAGAGGACCTGCGATGACAACAAGACATTTTTTATAAAAAGGTTGCTGGTTGAATGCCAGATGTTGTTCGTGTGGGTCAACCGGGTTTTCCTGTGTATCCAGCATTTTGACATAACCACCCAGTGGAATCGCTGCGATCACATATTCCGTGCCTGTTTTATCGTAGCGTTTCCAAAGCGCCTTGCCAAAACCGATCGAGAAGCGCAAGACTTTGATTCCGAGCAATCTTGCTGCAAGAAAATGTCCAAATTCATGTATTCCGATAATCACAAGCAGCGTGACAAGGAAGCCAACCAGCGCTATCAGCAAGGTGAGCAAGCGCCTAGACCTCTTCTAGCGTTCGTTTCGAACTGAGTCCTGCCGCTTTTAACTGGCTGGTGATATGTTTGACGGTTGCGACATCTTTAATCGGCCCAATTTGAACATGATAGAGTTTTTGATGGCGGGCACGTTGTGTAATTTTAATGGGTGACGAAATCATTTTTCCGACGCGCGTTTTCATATTTTCAGCAAGCAGTTTATTTTTAAATGCGCCTACTTGTAAATAAACGACGGATTCTGAATGCGCTAGTCGTTTTGATTTTAGCGTATTATTTTTTGCATAATGCAATGTGTTCATCACGTTATCTTCGCTTGCCGGAGTTGTTTTAACCTGATTATCTGCAATATAAAAATCCTGCGAATACGTTGGCTTGTTGAAATTATTTCTGTCATAACGTGTCGGATCGATTGCCTTGACATCCACATAAGCTGTTCCATGACCCAGCATTCCCAGTTTTTTTGCTGCGACATAGGATAAGTCAATCAGGCGATTGGATTCAAAAGGTCCTCTGTCATTTACCTTGACAATAATTTTTTTACCATTTTTTAAGTTTGTTACTTGTACATAAGTCGGCAAGGGCAGTGTCTTGTGCGCGGCTGTCATCGCCAGCATATTGTAACGCTCACCATTCGCTGTGCGTTGTGCGTGAAATTTAGTGCCATACCATGAGGCTATACCTTGTTCTTCATAATTTTTACTCGACTGCATCACGTGATATTGTTTTCCAAAGAGCCGATAGGAAGCCAAAGTACGTTTATTATAAGGTTCGACTTTAGGAACAGCATTTGGAATTTTTGATACGTCGACATCGTAAGGTGGCGGCCCATCTTTTTTAACGGTGGAACATGCGTTGAGTAATAATGCAATTCCGATGAAAAGAATAGTGCAAATATAGCCTGACTTGATCTTACGCATTATCTGTTTTTCCTCTTAGCATGGAAATCTGATAGCTTAATTGATAAACCGCCATGGCATACAGATCGCTCGGATTGTAGCGTTTGATGACATCGAAGTTTGGATAAGCCAGCCAGTATTCTCTACCATAATAGCCTTGTAACTCAACCAGTTTTGTTTTTTGACCGGATACGGTGAAAGCCGCAGGCGAGCGATTGTGCGTTAAAAATCCAAAAGGTTGTGCCTGAGTGGGTGCTCGGGCCACCACGGGCTGGTTTGTTTTCCACCCGTGCTTATTATAATAATTTGCGACACTGCCAATCACATCGACTTCATTATGAGACAGATCTATTCTGGAATTGCCTGAAAAATTAACGGCATAGAAACGATAGCTGCTCGGCATGAATTGCGGCTGCCCGATGGCGCCGGCGTAGGATCCCATCACATTCAGTGGATTCAGATGGTGTTCACGCACCAGTAATAAAAATTGTTCCAGCTCACTCCTGAAAAAAGGGGCGCGCGGCGAGCTACTGAATGCAATATTGGAAAGCGCATCGATTACACGGTGTTCGCCCGTATTTTGACCATATTTTGTTTCAACACCGATGGTCGCAACGATAATACTGGCAGGCACACCGTAGATTTTTTCGGCTCGCTCCAGTGTGCTCTGATACTTATTCCAGAATTCAGCACCTTGCCGAATTCTCCATTCTGTGACAAATAATTTTTGATAGGCATACCAGGGTTTTATTTCCAATGGCGCCTTGATGCTTTGTATCACAATCGGTTTTATTTTGACATGATTAAAAAGTGTCACCAGTTCCGATTTGACAAAGTGATGTTTCTTCGTCATTTGAGTAATAAATTTTTTGACGTCAGGTCTATCCGCAAAGTTTGCCAGGGCAATTTGTGGCAGGCAAATAATCAGTGAAAATACTAATAAAAATCGTTGCAACATTTTTTTTCCTTTTTGAATGGGGCGTGTTTACAATTGATAATTTTTATTCATTTTATGAGAAAACAGGAGGTTTTCGAAAGACAAATCCGTGAACGATGCACGTATTTGTCGATAAAATGAATAAAAATTATCAATTGTAAACACGCCCTGAGCTTTTTTTATGTCGTTAATAATTTTCTATGCGTCTGGATAGACATCAGGATACCGAAAGTTGCCATCAACGTCATCATCGAAGAACCACCATAACTGATTAAAGGTAATGGCAGACCCGCGACGGGTAATATTCCTGTGACCATGCCCATGTTAACAAAAAAGGATACGAAAAAAGTGAGTGTTAAACTTCCGGCAAGCAATCTGTTAAACGTATCCTGTGCATGCATCGTGATATACAGCCCGCGCCCGATGATGGCCATAAAAATACAGATGACAATGAGATTGCCTGCCAGACCAAATTCTTCGCCACATACGGCAAAGATAAAGTCTGTTGTATGTTCCGGTAGAAATTGCAGATGCGACTGCGTGCCATTGAGCCAACCCTTGCCGAATAGACCACCTGACCCAATGGCGATTTTGGATTGAATGATATGATAGCCTGCGCCGAGTGGATCGCGTTCCGGATTCAGGAAAGTCAGTACGCGCTGGCGTTGATAATCACGCAATATATACCAGACCAGCGGTGCGCATAATGCACCCATTGTGATCAGGGTGCCGATCAGATACCAGCTTAAACCTGCCAGTAATAAAACACTGCCTCCGGCAATAATCAGGAGGAGTGCCGTACTTAAATCCGGTTGTTTTGCCGTGAGCAGGACGGGTATAAAAATGATAATAATTGAAAAAAGAATTGCGGAGGCCGACAGTGGCAGATGGATGCGGTGATAGTGCCAGGCGAGAAACATGGGCAGTGCGAGTTTCATCATTTCAGAAGGCTGAAAACGCATGAATCCGAGATTCAGCCATCGTTCGGCACCTTTGCCAATATGACCGGTCGCGAGGACTGTGATCAACAAAACAATTCCGAGCAGATAAATCCACAGTGCCCAACGCTGCCAGGTCGAGGGATGAATCTGGGCAAAAACCAGCATCACCACTAGGCCCAGCCCAATATGCAAGACTTGCTGTTCAACCAGTGCCAGGTTCTGACTGCTGGCACTATATAAAATAATCAGTCCTGCTGTAATTAATAAAATAATACTCGTTAACAGTGGTACATCGATGTGGATATATTGCCAAAACGAGTGATATCCTGAGCCCGCACTTTCCGGTTTGGTTAAACGGTTCTTCAGGGCGCTAGTGAATGACATGGGCGGCAGTTCCTTGAACTTTTGTATTATTGGCAGGTGCTATCGGCAGGACGAGCGGTGGGCCCAGCAAGTAATAGTCGAGAATCTGGCGGGCAATTTGGGGTGCGCCCAAATCATTTTCCACAATCACAGCGATGGCAATTTTAGGTTTATCAACCGGCGCGAAGGCAATAAAAAGTGAATTATCGCGTAATTTTTCAGGGAGGGCGCTTTGATCTTCATGATCGATATTGGAATTGTAAACCTTGATTGAGTGATTTTGCGCTGTACCGGTTTTTGCCGCAACAGAATAGAGCGCCTTACCGAAATGATATCCCGTACCGCCTGGCGCCATAATGACACCCACCATGGCATTGATCACAATATTCCAGTTAGCAGGGTTATCCAGCTTGACGGGGTCGTGCTGGGTGGAAGCTTGCATTTCAAGTGACTGGCCTGGTGTCTGTTCGGCCAGCAAAAGGTGGGGAATAAATCGCTTGCCGTGATTAGCGATAATCGCTACACCGGTTGCGAGTTGTAAAGCCGTTACCTGCATAAAACCCTGACCAATTCCTGAATTTAGCGTATCGCCTTCATACCAGGAAACACCTTTGACTTTACGTTTCCAGGCAGGCGATGCCAGAACACCCGGCAATTCTTCATCCAGATCCACGCCGGTCAATTGCCCAAAGCCAAACTTTTGAAGGACGTTGTCCAGACGCTGGATGCCCAGTCTGTGTGCCAGATCAAAAAAATAGGTATCACACGAAACGATGACGGCCCGGAAGAGATTGACGGTGCCATGTCCCCCGCGTTTATGGTCATGAAAAATATGACTGCTAGTCGGTAACTTATACCAGCCGGGATCCGAAATGGCATAATTCGGTGTGATGACACCCAGATCCAGCCCACCCACGGCAATAAAAGGTTTAATCGTTGAGCCGTAGGGATAAAGCCCGCGCAAGGCACGATTATAAAGAGGGCGATCGGGCGATTCTTGCAATGCCTGAAAATCCTTGTTATTGATACCGGCTACGAATAGATTCGGATCATAGGAAGGCTCACTCACCATGGCGAGTATTTGCCCGGTTGCAGGTTGAATAGCCACAACCGCACCGCGATGACCAGCCAATGCCTTTTCGACTTCCGCCTGCAGTTTGGTATCAAGGGTTAAATATAAATTTTTACCGGGAACAGGCTTGATCTGATTTAACACGCGTAACGCCTGCCCACTGGCATCATTTTCAGCCTGTTCGTAACCGACCGTGCCATGCAGTTCATCTTCATAAAATTTTTCGATACCCAGTTTGCCAATGTAGTTGCTCGCACTATAATTGGTCGTATCGATTTCTTTCAGTTCATCGATATTGATACGTCCAACGTATCCCAGTACATGACTTAAACTGTTGACGAATGGATAGTGTCGAATCAGATGTGCCTTGACCCGAACACCCGGCAAGCGATATTGATTTTCCGAAAAGCGTGCTACTTCTTCTTCAGACAGACGGAGTTTCAGTGTCACTTCATCGAAACGCCGATGTTGTTTTAATTCCCGATGAAACTGGGCAATATCATCATCCGAAAGCGGTACGATCCGGGCGATATCTGCCAGTGTTTTCGGCATGTTCGAGATTTTATTTGGAATGATATCCAGACTGTAGACAGGAATATTTTCAGCCAGCAGCAATCCATTGCGATCATAGATAAGTCCGCGGGTGGGTTCAAGCGGCACCAGATCCAGCCAGTTTTTTTGTGAGAGAGTAGTGAAATGATTGTGATTGATTAATTGCAGCCAGACGAGGCGAGCAATCAGGAGGAGTACCAGAATCACCATAATGACCAGTGTTGAAATACACCGCCGATTAATCAGTTGTATTTCCTGTTGATGGTCTTTTATGGCAACACGTTTTCGCATGGTTATTCCAGAGCTTCTTTTATATTTAGCTGAATTCTACTGAGTTTCCTCACGCAAAGCCATATTCCGCATTAATCATGACGGGAATGGTTATGCCAGCATTTTTCTTGCAGAGCGAGCCATTCGAATAATGCATCGTGCTGATTATGACGGAAAAAGCGTGTTTCGGCCCAAACGTTGCACCGAGTCCCAGCTGGTCCTGAAAGGCAAAGTGCATTCCAAGATTCTGGTGGTCAATCCGTGTACGCGATAAATACGCGAGACCAATACTTGCATTTATAAAAGGTGAAACAGCGTTATTTTCCGTAAAATAATATCGAAAAATCGGAGAAACCGAATAAATACTCAGGCTTTGATACGGTGTATTGTTCGAAACCCACCAGTGGCCGAACGAACCATCAAAATAAAGATGAAAGTGGTTCCAGATGAGGGATTCCGGTTGATACCAGAGAGCAGCGCGATAGCCGTGTAAATATTGTGGGTCTTTGGTGACAAACGGTACAGAAATCGAAGCCCCGACGTGAGGATAAGAAGAAGCCAAAACAGGAGCGGTTATACACAGTAAACCGGCAATCATCCATGAACGCATTAGCACAGTGTTTTCCTTAACACAAAATCACAGGAATAGTAGCATGAATATTATTGTTTTTTAAGCTCAATTAAAAATGGCTTCAGGGCCACCTCATCTAAATTCGGGTCTATTTTTTTTCGATACAGGTTAATATGTACTTTGTCATGCCAGCGAAGGCTGGCATCCAGTGACTTCCAAACACCACGCTGGATGCCAGCCTTCGCTGGCATGACATGTTTATGATATAAAAATAAAATTTTGAACTGAATTAAATCAATTTAGATGAGGTAGCCCTGAAAATGGCTTGCATTTAAGTCTAATTGTAGCTACATTTATTAAATAATATGGCTACATGAGGGTTTCGATATGCAAGTTTCAGTTCGCGATTTAAAAAATCATTTGTCACGGTATTTGCATCTTGTAAAAGAGGGCGAGCAAATTATTGTGACTTCTCATCAGGTTGCCATGGCCAGATTGATGCCCATTCCCGATCATGCCGATCCAGCTATTCAATCTATCTTGCAGATAGACGGAGTTCAATGGAATGGTAAAAAGCCAACCGGTGGAAAGCAGAGGCCTGTCATCAAGGGAGACAAGACAGTGAGTGACTATGTGTTGGAAGGGCGCAAATGATTCTTTATCTGGATACCTCGGCTTTGGTAAAAGCCTACGTCAATGAAAATTCCAGTGCGGATGTACTGGATTTAATGAAAAAGGCAAAAGTTGTCGCAAGTCATTATATTGCTTTTGTGGAAGCTCATTCTGCTTTTTCGAGAATAAAGCGTGAAGAAAAAATAAAAGTGGAAATTTATGAAGTCATCAGGAATTCTTTTAACAAAGATTGGGAAAATTATTTGCGGATTGACAGTAATCAACCCTTGATGCAACGTGCTGCTGATTTTTCGGAAGCATTTGCTTTACGTGCTTATGATAGTGTTCATCTTGCAGCAGCCGATTTCCTGTTCAAACAGACCAGAGACGAAGTGATGTTTTTTTGTTTTGATCACCAATTAAATAAAGCGGCCCATGTTCTTGGGTTGTCAGTTGTTAATACGTTTTGATTATTTCTGTCAGCAATTCAATATGATTTTTACCATCATTCAGTGCCGGAATGTATTGAAACCGCTTTCCACCCTGATTGAGAAATTGCTGCTTGCCCTGTATCGCAATTTCCTCCAGCGTTTCAAGACAATCCACTGCAAAGCCAGGACAGATCACTGAAATATCTGTTATGCCATTTTCAGGCAGTGCCTGTAATGTTTTATCCGTATAAGGTTGTAACCACTCGGCGCGTCCGAGACGCGATTGAAAAGTTAATGAATAATCATTTTCATTCAAATTAAGTTCCTGGGCGAGTAGTGCGACAGTTGTTTCACAACGTGTTTGATACGGATCACCTGCTGTAATACATTTTTTTGGGATTCCGTGAAAAGAAAAAATGAATCGTTGTGATTTATGACTTGAGCGAATGGATTCAGCCAGTGCTTTAATGTAAAGCGGATGATCTGCATAATCCGTTATCATGCGAATCTCAGGAACAACACGCCATGTTTTCAAGATGGATGCAACCGCATCAAAAGTGGATGCTGTCGTTGTTGCAGAATATTGCGGATAAAGCGGCAATATTATAATTTTGTCGATATTTTTCTTTTTTAATTCAAGAAGTGCACTGGCAATGGATGGCTCACTATAATGCATGCCTAATGCAATCGGAATTTTTAATTTTTCTGCAAGGGCGTCACGCAATTTTTGTGAATAGCAGAGCAGAGGTGAGCCTTCCGGTGTCCAGATTTTTTGATACAGTTTCGCGGATTTTTTTGAGCGAAACGGTAAAATAAATCCGTACAAAATCGGTAACCAGATCAGTCGTGGAATTTCAACAACGCGACGATCGGACAGGAATTTTTTTAAGTAACGACGTACAGAAAGCGGTGTTGGATTTTCCGGCGTGCCAATATTTGTTAATAAAACCCCAACATTATTTTGAGCCATCTTTAAAACCTAATGCGCTCAAACGATCTTTCAGACTTGGATGTGTTGAAAACATGTCAGTCAAACCGCTGGCGCTTTCAATGCCTGCTTGTATCGGATCAAAAATATAAGCTTCGCGACGCACATTTTCGTGTGGAGTTTGCTGATAGGCCGCATTATATGCTGTTTGATTTTCGGCATGATCATTATTTATTTTAAGCAGAGCGGAGGCAAGCGCCTGATTATTTCGAGTCAGTTGTACGCAACCGGCATCCGCCATATATTCGCGTGTGCGACTCAAATAAAGTAATAACAAAATATTAATCACGGGCAAGACATAACGCAAAATAATAATAATAGTCAATAACCCATTGCCGGAACGTTCTTCATTGGAACGTCGTGAAAAAATAGCGTTATAGAAAAATATGTCGAGCACGATCAGAATTAAATTCGCGAGGATAGAAGCCATCAGGGTCAGTTTAATGTCCATGTGACGTACATGACTTAATTCATGCGCCATGACAGCCTGTAATTCATCACGATTCAATTTTTGTATAAGACCGCGTGTGATCGCGACCATGGCGGATTTTTCACTGTAACCACTGGCAAATGCATTCATATAATCCGCATCGATAATATAAACGCGCGGCATGTAATTTAAACCGGCTGCGATTTTCATTTCCTCAACCACATTATATAACTGTTGTTCATTTCTACCTTGCGCGGATTCGGGTGTGATTTCACGATATTCCGTTCCCATCAGCATTAATTTGTCATGAAAACTGAAAGTCACTAATAACGATATTGCTGCAACGCCAATCATAATCAATGTGACGAGTGGAAAAAGTTGCAGTGTAATCAACGCGTGAAAAATATCGCTGGATGTCGCTTGCGGAAATCGTTCTGTATATAAATACATATCGACCAGCACACCGATTGCTGCGTAAATTAAAATAAAAAGTCCAATCACAAAAAAAGTTTTGCGATTATTGCTGCGAATGACTTTTCGCCAGTCGGCGGTGCCTTGTACGAGATTATCAAGTGATTCTGGCATATAAAACGAACTCCCCGTTTATATTTTATAATTTAACCGTGTAGCCTTCCTGTTCTGCAACTTTTGCTTCAGTCAGTTGCCAGTAAGGAAAATCAAAATCCAGTTTGGATTTGAAAAATCCGACAATCATGGATGTGAAAAAAGATTTTTTGTCGGCGTTATATGTTTCAATGCTGTCATTGTAGGATTGCTTGGAATACGCCAGTTTATTTTCCGTGCTGACAATTTCTTCCTGCAGTTGCATGCAATTTTGATTCGCTTTCAAGTCAGGATATTGTTCAAACACAAGATTAATACCGGATGCGATTTGTGAAATTTTATTTTCAGCTGCAATGCGTCCCTGTTCATCACCGCTGGCTTTTGCCTGCTGTGCCTGACTGCGCAATGCAACGACATCTTTTAATGTGGTCTGCTCATAGTCCATATATTTTTTAACAACATTTATCAATGATTCGAACACTTTAAAACGACGGTCGAGCTGAATATCAATCTGTTTTTGATTATTGCGAATTGCTTCGATCAGAGCAATTAGTCGGTTATAGGTGAAGACAAGAAATCCGCCGATGACGATGAGAACAATTAAAATAATGGCACCAGTGCTCATATATGTGACTCCCGTGCAAAAAAGTGTTTAAAATAGGCTTCATTATTATATCTTGGGAAGTGAAACAATGTCAGCCAATACTTTGAATTTAACACCTGCTGTCTATGCGTATTTTCAAAAAATCTCGGTGCGGGATACGGAAGTGCTGCAAAAATTGCGAGAACAGACTCAAAAAATGAGCATGAGTCAGATGCAGATTTCGCCGGAGCAAGGGCAGTTTATGGGATTACTGATTGAATTGATGGGCGCACGAAAAACGCTGGATATCGGTGTTTTTACTGGATATAGCGCCTTGTCAGTGGCGATGGCCTTGCCTCCTGACGGAAAAGTGATTGCCTGTGATCTCAACGTAGAATGGACTAAAATTGCCCAGCGTTTTTGGGAAATGGCAGGTGTCGCGCATAAAATCGATTTGCGTCTTGCGCCTGCGCTGGACACGTTACAAGCCTTGATTGATGCCAACGAAGCGGGAACGTTTGATTTTGCTTTTATCGATGCGGATAAGATGAATTATCTGGAATATTACGAAAAAGCGCTTTTTTTATTGCGAAAAGGCGGCTTGATTGCGATTGATAATGTGTTGTGGAGTGGTGATGTGGCGGATCCTTCGATCCATGATGAAAATACCTGCATGATTCGCAAGGTCAATGAAACGCTTTTGACGGATGAGCGGGTGACGATCAGTATGTTGCCGATTGGTGATGGTTTGACGTTGGCCTTGAAGCGGTAAATGAGAGTATTTGTTTCTGAAATCACCTCGACCGGAGCGTCATTGCGAGCGAGAGCGAAGCAATCCAGGTTTTATTGCCCCTTGAAAAAGAAATAAAACCTAGATTGTGCTTCTTATTGGGAAACAATAAGACCTGGATTGCTTCGCTCTCGCTCGCAATGACGCTCCGGTTATATAGATTGCCAAAAAAGAGCTTTTTTATAACAGCATGATTATACTAAAGTTTTTATTTTTTCGCGCGAAAAAATTTTTTTCGAAAGTCTGTAACATTATGATTAATAACGAGATTTTTGACTTTCTTCCAGTAGATAATTCAGCCAGATCCTGCCTAGTTTCTCCTGCAAGCGATTCTGCGACTGCCGTTCATCAATATTATGAAGATCAATTAATTCGAGCGGCTGATCCGGCCAGGAACAGGCAAAAACGGCTTTGGTGCGTTTTCCGGTTTCCGGATCAATCTGCCATTGCAGACATTGCGCGCAAACACCTTTGAGCATGCATTGCATGGTGCTGTAAACAGACGCGTGAATAATCGGATTTTTAATAAAAAAATGTTTTAATCGCGTTTGACGCGCAGCCTGAAATTCTTTCAGCAAACACGTATCTGCAATTAAATAAATTCGATCGACGTCGTTCAGTGATATGTTGGGATTTTCTGCTGCATATTGCAATAAAACATCAATGCAATTTTCTGTTGTGAAGATGGCAATATCCGCTGCCTGTTCCATCCAGGCGTCTGAATATATTTCATCTTTATTTTTAAACAGTCCAATATAAATCACACGATTGCCAGCTTGTCGCAAGGCTGTGCCATAACTCTGTAACAAAGGCAAACTGAGTTGATCGCCTATGATTAAAACTGTTTCATGTTCGTCAGAAATTTTTGCGCGTATGCCCGTCGGTCCCATGAGTGAAACGGGTTCACCGGGTTTTAGCAGTGAGCACAGTTGTGAGCTGATACCCTTTTCAATCACAATAAATGTGAGTGTACCCGTTTCACGATGACAATTTGCAGCAACCAGGGCAAGAGGTTCCATTTGCAAACTGGTATTTTGAATACGCGGAGCAAATGTTTCATAATTTTGTAATCGATAAAAATGTCCAGGCTGAAAATTTTTAGCGGCCAACGGCGCCTGAATAGTCAGTTCAATGCTGTTTTTTGTGAGTCGTTTTATTTTTTTTATTTCAGCATGAAATAAATAACGCATTTTTTTTGCGAAAGTATGATACTCACTTTCTTCGCCTTTCTTTCCCAGTTTATCATGCAGAACATTTAAAATTTTAGGCCAGGTGCGCATGCCGGATGCGATGGCCTTGACAACATTTCCATGGAAAACCGGATGCGTATCACCAATTAAACTCACACGGTGATCATGTTTATGATATGACGTAAACGGTCCAAATGCCGGATCCTTGCAATGTTCGACACCGTGAGCGATGGTGAGTTCATGATCGATATCTTCATAATGCTGATATTGCAATCCCACACGATGAAATGTTCCGCGATGTTCAAATTCGTAAGCCGTGTTAGGTTGAGTGCCGGTTGCAACAAAAATGGAACGCGCCGGAATGTTTATTTCTTCCTGGGTGGCTTCCCATTCGCCTGCTGAATTTTTTATGCGACGATGACAAACCAGTGTTTCGGATTCACCATATGCATTCAACAAGACAGCAGCAGGTTCCAGCGCTTCCAGATAATAAATACCTTCATCCAGCGCTTCCTGCAATTCTTCATGATTATGCGTATAAGCAGGCGATTCCTGCATGCTGCGTCGATAGACAATCGTGACGCCGCCCCATTCGCGAATCAATCGAATGAAATCAGGTTTTTCATGGTGAGCGGCTGCGCGTGCACGTTCTTTTTGAACGGCTTTTCCGTGCGCAATAAATTCTTCAAGTATTTCCATGGAGGCTGTATCGAGCTCACGATGAATAGCGTCTTCACCGTAAACGTTGATCAGTTCCTCATATCGTGTCATTGTTTTTTCAACTTGTGTAATATAATAAGCCTGAACTTCTGTTGCAGTATCCACACCCGTCAACCCGCCACCAATCACAACAGCAGGCATTCTGATTTGTAAATGGGTCAGACTATTTTTTTTAGCTGCATTGCCTGATTGTAATGACATTAAGAAATCATTTGCCTGGCGCATGCCAGGTGCCAGGCTGTTTGGAATGTCGAGCGCTTTCGGTAATCCAGCGCCGACTGCCACGACAAAATGGTCGAATCCCATTTTAAAGGCATCATCCACTGTCACCGTGCCGCCAAATCGTGTACTGCCAAATACTTGAAAATAAGGCTTACGCATTAAACTGATATAAATTAACTTTAGAAAATTCTTGTCCCAGCGCACAGTAATGCCATATTCCGCTACACCACCAAAACCTGCCATGAGGCGGTCATCCAGTGATTCAACGATGTCACTGAATCGATAAATCGGTTCTTTAATATATTTTTCAGGAAGTGGTTCGATCTTCAAACCATCAAATCCAACGACTGCAAATCCTTCGAGTAAAAGATGATGTGCCAGCGTAAAACCGGCAGGTCCCATGCCTGCGATCATGACTTTCAGCGCGTTGTAGGGTTTCATCGTCCATTGTTTCTGGCGCAATGGATTCCATCGCGTCAGCAAATCATAAATTTCAACACCCCACGGCAAATCGAGTACATCTGTCAGAACACGTGTTTCGATTTGAGGAATATTCACCGGATCCTGTTTTTGATAGATGCATGCTTTCATGCAATCGTTACAGATCCGATGACCCGTCGCGGGACACATCGGATTATCCACCATGACCATGGCGAGCGCAGCCAGTGTGTGACCGTCGCGTTTCAGTAATTGCATTTCAGAAATTTTTTCATCCAAAGGACATCCTGTCAGGATGAGATCCAGCGGATTTTTTTTAAATTCTAATACTGGGTGATTTTTTTTGAACGGAAATCCTTTCGAACAGAAATCACCGTCATGATCATGGCAATAAATGCAATAATTCACTTCATCCTGAACTTCGCGTGCATTCATGCGCGAATCTGTTAATGCAAATCCATCGCGTAAACGTAAATCGGATTCGTGTCCTGTCATACGCTGCAATGGATCTTCCGGATGTTTTTCGCATTGCACCAGATGCGTATAATCGATTCGTTCCGGGATTTTAAAACTGACCCAGTTTTTAACGTGTAATTGCCCTTCTTTTGAAGTGATAGCGCGTACGCACCAGTCAGTCAGTTTTTCAATATCGTCTGCATGTTGTTCGAAAAGATGGATGTACTGATTGGCGAGCAAAGCGACTGCCAATTCCTTGTCATCGGTTTGCAAGGGTGCATTTTTCAGTTGCGTGGTGAGCCATGCATCCAGTTCAGCAAATGAAGGTAAGTGCTCACATTTTTGAAGAATTTTTTTTGCTCGCCGTAAAATAAAAAATTTCTTAAAAGCAGAAATTGGATGATGAGAAATTGTTTTGGCTTCAGCCAAAGCCGCAGCTTCCTCTATGTCAAATAACTGAATCAGAAAATTTTCCAGACGGTTAGCGCATTCAATCAGGAGGTCGCTAATTTCGACAGGTGTCAGCGTCGTTTTTTCTTCGCGGTAATCCAATAAACGCGCGCGCAAGTCCGAATCAATCGTATTCAGAAAGTGTTGGTCAAGACGATACAAGCCCTCGCTATGGAATAATTCAGCGAAGGTGAACCCGGTCAAGCTTAATTCAGGATTAGCCATAATTCATGCTGCTAAAAATAAATGCAAATAGTAGCATAAAAAGAGTTAATTAACTTGAATTTTTTAAGCGTTATGGCTATATATAAGATCTTTTTGATTCAAGCAGGGGAATATTACCATGTCCGTTCATCCGCAGCAGGAAACACTGGGTTTTCAAACTGAAGTCAAGCAGTTACTGCATCTTGTCGTTCACTCACTGTATAGCAACAAGGAAATATTTTTACGCGAACTGATTTCCAATGCGTCTGATGCCGCGGATAAATTACGTTTTGAAGCCTTGTCCGATGCAGCCTTGTACGAGGGTGATGCCGAATTAAAAGTATTTATCACGTTTGATGAAAAAGCACGAACTGTCACGATTCAGGATAACGGCATTGGCATGACCCGTGATGAAGTGATTGAAAATCTGGGCACGATTGCCAAATCTGGCACGAAAGATTTCCTGGCACAACTGACGGGTGATCAGAAAAAAGATGCGCATTTGATCGGTCAATTTGGTGTGGGATTTTATTCTGCATTTATTGTGGCGGATAAGGTCATCGTCACAACGCGTCGCGCAGGATTGACAGCAGAACATGGCGTCCGCTGGGAATCCACCGGAACGGGTGAATATACAATTGCGAACATTGAAAAACCATTACGCGGTACGGAAATTACCCTGCATTTGAAAGAAGGTGAAAATGATTTTCTGAATGCATGGCGATTACGCACTTTGATTACGAAATATTCCGATCACATTAATTTACCCGTTTTAATGAAAAAAAGTGAAGAGGTTAACGCGGAACCTGATACAGAATCCACGCAACCGGAATGGGAAACAGTGAATCGTGCAACAGCACTTTGGACCTTGTCGAAAAATGCGATTACCGATGAAGAATATAAAGAATATTATAAACAGATGGCGCATGATTTTGAGGATCCGCTGATGTGGATTCACAACCAGGTGGAAGGTGGCAGTCTGGATTATATCAGTTTGCTCTATTTGCCTGCGCGTGCGCCCATGGACCTTTGGCAGCGGGATCAGCAACATGGGTTGAAACTGTATGTTCAGCGTGTGTTTATTATGGATCAGGTCGCACAATTTATTCCGCAATATTTGCGTTTTATACGCGGGATCGTTGACACGAATGCATTGCCACTGAATATTTCGCGTGAAATTCTGCAAGATAATCCGGTGATTCCGCGATTGCGTTCTGCTTTGGTCAAACGCGTTCTGGATATGCTGGATAAATTGGCAGCGGATGAGTCTGAAAAATATCTGCAATTCTGGAAACAGTTTGGAAATGTATTGAAAGAAGGACCGGCTGAAGATTTTGTTAACCGCGATCGCGTTGCAAAATTGTTAAGATTCTCCACCACACACACAGATTCTCTGGAACAAACTGTTTCGCTGGATGAATATGTCAAGCGGATGAAACCGGAACAAAAGAAAATTTATTACATCACGGCTGACAGTTTTAATACGGCAAAATCCAGTCCACATCTGGAAATTTTCCGTCAAAAAGATGTTGAAGTGATTTTACTTTATGATCGTATTGATGAATGGCTGGTCGGAAATGTAAGTGAATTTGACGGTAAATCATTGCAGTCTGTAGCAAAAGGCGATGTGTCGCTTGATGACATGACGGATGCGGATAACAAGGATGAAAAGGAAGCGCTTCAGAAAAAAGAAGAGCAATTCAAATCGGAATTTGATGATGTCATCAAGCGAATCAAATCGACACTGGGTGAGCAGATCAAGGATGCGCGTCTTTCACACAGACTTACTCAATCGCCGGCTTGTCTCGTGGCAGATGATAATGATATGGGTATACAGTTGCAGCGTATGTTGAAAGCGGCAGGTCAGGACGTTGCAGACGTTAAACCGATTTTTGAATTGAATCCTGAACATAAATTGATTGTTCGATTAAAAGCTGAATCGAATGATGCACGATTTCAGGAGCTGGTTCATATTCTGTTTGATCAGGCGATTCTGGCGGAAGGTGGGCAATTGAAAGACCCGGCGACATTTGTTCAACGCATTAATAAATTGTTGTTGGAGTTGGCTGAGTAATGGAGGTGCGTTATGTTAATCGGTGTTCCGAAAGAAATAAAAAATAATGAATTTCGCGTTGGGCTTGTGCCTGGCAGCGTTCGTGAATTAACAGCGAATGGTCATCAGGTGATTGTGCAGCGTGGGGCAGGTGCGGGTATCGGTTTTGATGACGTTGTCTATGAACAGGCAGGTGCCAGAATGATTGAATCGGCCGCTGAAATTTATCAGATGGCAGATATGATTGTTAAAGTGAAAGAGCCCCAGCTTCAGGAATGTAAAATGCTTCGCCCGGATCAAATCCTGTTTACCTATCTTCATTTGGCACCGGATCCGGTCCAGGCCCGTTTATTGCAGGAATCCGGTTGCATTGCTATTGCCTACGAGACGGTGACCAATCGAATGGGCGGTTTGCCTTTGCTTGCTCCGATGAGTGAAGTGGCGGGGCGCATGTCTATTCAGGCCGGTGCAACCTGTCTTGAGATTACCAATGGTGGAAGTGGTATTTTACTGGGTGGTGTTCCAGGGGTTGCGCCTGCCAAGGTCGTTGTGCTTGGCGGTGGCGTGGCAGGTACCAACGCTGCACGTATGGCAACAGGTATGGGCGCGCATGTGGTTGTGATTGATCGATCGATTGAACGCTTATATCAACTGGATTTACAGTTTGGTTCGAGAATTACTACCATTTATTCCACGGCCCATTCTATTGAACATCATGTGGCGCGTGCGGATCTTGTTATTGGCGCCGTGCTGGTTCCAGGTAGTTCAGCGCCGAGACTTGTTACGAAAGAAATGGTTAAAAAAATGCGGCATGGTTCGGTAATGGTGGATATTTCCATCGATCAGGGTGGCTGTTTTGAAACAAGTCGTCCGACAACACATCAAAATCCAACCTATATTATCGATGGTGTTGTGCATTATTGCGTGACCAATATGCCGGGAGCGGTGCCTCGCACGTCCACGTTTGCATTGAATAATGCAACATTACCATTTGTTCTGGCGCTCGCGAATCAGGGTTATAAAATGGCAATGCGTTTTGATCCACACTTGTTAAATGGATTGAATATTTGTAAAGGTAGAGTGACATATCAAGCGGTTGCTACAGCACTTAATCAGGAATATACACCTGCGGATACAATGATTGCATAAGGATTTCTGCATGCCAGATTGTTTTACGACACACCCGTCTAAAAAAGCTGTTCCAATTTTGATTGTGACACCGGACAGTTTTACCAAATGGTTATCCGATCAAAATGATTCTATAAAAAACGGGAATTTTATTAAAAACTGGATTGGCTCGACAGGATTTAAAGCGGAACCGAATACAACCTGTCTTATACCGGATAGCGCGGGAAAAGTGACTCAGGTGTTGTGTGGTACTGCCGATATAAAAAATTTCTGGAGTGTGGGCCAATTGCCGGTGATTTTACCGGAAGGTCAGTATTTTTTGAAAGTGGATGATCGGGATTATGCGGATCTGGCCATCGCCTGGGGTTTGGGTGCCTATCAATTTACGCGTTATAAAAAACCTGCCAGAAATATCGCACAACTTGTGTTACCCAAAAAACATTTTGATTTGGTCAGTAACCTAGTTGATTCGATCTGTTATGTGCGTGATTTGATTAACACGCCTACTGATGATATGGGGCCGTCTGAGCTGTCGAAAGTGACTTCAAAACTCGCGAAACAGTATAACGCGACATTCAAACAAATGGCAGGCGATCAATTATTAAAAAATAATTTTCCGTGTATTTATACCGTGGGACGAGCCAGTGATGATGCGCCGCGTTTGCTGGATTTACGATGGGGTAATAAAAAACATCCGAAAGTGACGCTGGTCGGCAAGGGCGTTTGTTTTGATACCGGAGGGCTTGATATCAAACCTTCTTCCGGTATGTTGCTGATGAAAAAAGATATGGCGGGCGGCGCTCACGTGTTGGGTCTTGCACGCATGATCATGCAGGCCAATTTACCTATCTGTTTGCGTGTGTTGATTCCTGCTGTTGAAAATGTGATTTCCGGAAATGCATATCTTCCAGGTGATATTATAAAAAGTCGCAAGGGATTAACCATTGAAATTGGTAATACGGATGCAGAAGGGCGTGTAATACTCGCAGATGCATTGACAGAAGCGGTGAGTGAAAAACCGGATTTACTGATTGATATCAGCACGTTGACTGGCGCTGCACGCATTGCAGTGGGCACGGATATTTCTGCACTGTTTTCAAATAATGATGCATTGGCAGATGCAGTGATGCAATATGGTGTAGAAAAATCAGATCCCATTTGGCGATTACCTTTATTTTCCGGTTATCGTGAATCATTAAACAGTGCAATTGCAGATATTAATAATGCAGGCGCGGATTCATATGCGGGTGCTATTACGGCTGCATTATTTTTAAAAGAATTTGTGCCTGATGAAATCCCCTGGATGCATTTTGATTTGATGGCGTGGAATTTACGATCGCGAGCAGGACGTCCGCAAGGTGGTGAGGCGATGGCGTTGCGTGCGTTGTTTGCCTATTTGAGTGGAGTATATGTGAAGAAATAAATTAAGCAGGATATGTTGCCAATTTAAAAAGGCTTTTCATGTATTACTTTGCTTAAAGGTAAAATGATTAAATCAATCTCATTATCTGGCGCATATTAAAAAGTCTGTCGGCATTTGCCGACAGACTTTAGATTTTACTATCATCCTTGATTAAGCACCCGCTACGCGCCGGCTCTAGGTTGAAGAGCAGCACCTGGCGGCTGCATCAGTGCTTTATCTGCTGGACTGAGGTACGGACTGAGAAGCTTTCGGTATCCCACTTTCCAATCGTCATCACCTCTCAGGCACGCAAGGTTAAACTGAATACGATTCGTATCCTTTCCATCCAGTACACATAAAGCGATTAGCAAATCAGACAGGACTCGTTTTTGATCTGCATTTTCAGGGGGTCCAAATACAACTTTGCCTGAGCTAAAGAAACTTTGTCCGGTCGATCCATGATCTGTAAAATGTAACTGTAGCTTTACATTTACATCTGCAGCAGCATTTTCAGGAAAAACCCCGCGTTGCAATTGTTGCATTAACTTCAGTTTATTATGATGCCGCTCAATCGCATCCTTCGCTGCGTTAAGACTTTTCATAGGCTGTGAGTTTACATCTTGGCCAGCTCGCCTGAGAATTTCAGCCTCAATCGCTGTTTTTGCCTTGGTTGATTGATTCACTGCTGCTCTCAGGTAAACAGTATCGACCTGATAGTCAGTTAAAACATTTTTCGTTAGTATTTCACGGAACAGTTTTTCTGTATGGGAAATAATAGTTTCCAGAGTTTTAACTTCCGTAGGCGTTATGGGTGTCCCAATTCTTTTAAGGATGTCTTTGTCTTTCTTTCTCCACCCAAAAAGCCTAGCCTTTTCTTCGTTCTTCTCGTCCTCGATAAAACCCGCTACAACATATTCTTTAATCAAATCACGTGGTGACGTTTTTTTAGAATGGCATGCTGTGATAAGCAGAATAGTGCCTGGAATGCTGCTATCTGTCTTGTCTTCGGGAACTGCTGCTGCCGCCTGAGCTTCATTTTCGACAACAGCCTGTTCATCAGCAGCATCTTCAGCCAATCGTTGATCAGCATTCAGGAGATTATGTCGATGTTGTATGTCGCTAAAAAACTTTTTCGGATCATCGATTAAAAGTTTTTCTTTGGCAAATTCTAAAATAGGCTTTTCGCAAAGAGGTTGATAACTTAAAGAAGTATGATCGACACATGCTGCCATTTGTTTTGCAAACATTCCGAAATAAGTAATGTAATGCTCGGTAGGTTTGATTTCGAGATCCAGACCTGCCGGTGGAAGCAGTCCAGCATGTCGTGCATTCAGTGAAATCAAAAATGCCAGTGAGTTATTCAGATAGTCTTTAATCGTCGCAGGCGTAATCGGTGGTGCCATAACATTTTCAGCGTGTGCCAATCCATTTGGAGCTTCACTCCAGCCGGCGAGTTGTTGTGCATTTCTGCCGATTTGAGCTCGATCACTGTCCGTTCCCGCGAAAACAGGTTTTCTCTGCGAATTCATTTTACTTCTTAAATCGTTTTGTTCCTCTGGATATCGATTCCCTTCTTGCGCCTGAGCTGCGTCTTGCACAGCCGTCAGAGAATTCAATCGTCTAACCCGATTCAAATCTTCTACAGATCCTTTTAAATTTTTTGTATAAAAGGTCACTAATTGAGGAGGAAGTTCATGTTCCAGTCCAATGACTGATACAATTTCAAGAAATTGTTCCCTGATTTTTTGTTTAATCTTAAAAAGATTTTTCATCGTTTTTTTGAATTGACCCAGTTCTGTATCGGGTGCAGCCTCCAGAAATTCTCCGGTCCCGGCAAGGTATTCATCCAATAATTTGAGTGAATAGGAATTATCTGCAAGATTCGCCAATATGGTTTGTTGTACATCCTGGGTTTGTTTTGCCGATCTTGTTAAAAGAGGATTTAAAGTATTTTTAAAATTAATTTGCATGAAAGGACTGTGTTTATAACGGTTGTAATATTCATCCAGCAATGCACTGAATGCACCAATAAAAAATCTTTTATTCGGTATTTCGCCTGTTTTCAGAAAGCCTGCGATTTTTTCAAATAATACTTTCGCGTTTAACTGGTTTATAGCGTCAAGTTGTTTCAATGCATCCTGATGTCTTTTATCAGTCGCCACTGTTTTATTCAGAATGTCTCGTAATCTATCTGCTTCTGATCTTAACTGTTTAGCAGTCGATGCAAGTTCTTTTCTATCTGTCGCGCTACGTTTGTATTTGAAACGATCCAGAAACTTCAAAGCTAACTGTGCTCCCGCTACACCTGCAAGACAACAGCCCACTGCGATAGCAGGAAAAAGCACTGTTCCACCGGATGCAATGGTTAATCCTAGCCATACTCCGCATCCGATAGCGCCCGCTATAAAAGTAATTTGTGTCATTCGAACATATCGACGAGCTTTAACAGAACGTAGATCTTTCATTTTATCCAGATAATTTGCCATGCTTTCCAGATAGCCAACGAGCATTTGCCCGGAACAAATTTGTCTTTGTTCGGAATACTTTTCTGCTCCTGTGGTCAGTCTTATCAAAATATTTCTCAGTGAATTTGGATTGTTTACCTCTTGATCCATACCTCTTTGGTGAGCATCATAAATTCTCAAGAAACTGCCATCGATTAATTTTTTTAGTTGTTTCATGTAATCAATATTAATGGTGAGATCAATCGCTTTTTTTGATCTGCCTTGCAGATTATGCCTCGCAATAAATGCATCACGTGCGGCTATGTCTGCATCATTGTTCAGCTTTTCATTTAATAACAGACGGTCTCTTTTTGCTAAAAGTCTGCGAGCATCATTAATCAGTTTTTGATATTCATCATCGTTAAAACCAATTTTTTCCAATTCCCTGTCAAATTCTCTTCGTGATCGCTCCTCTGTCGGTTTTAACCCATTTTTTCTACAGAACGTTTTATAAAGAACATCATCGACAGTGTTTTTGATGAGGTCACCTGTATCTCTCATTAATTTACTTAGGAAACCTTTTGGTTCTAATTCTTCCAAAGCAGCCATCATATCGTCGTGATCATGCTCCAAATGATCAAGAATATCGATGTTTGCTTCTACTTCAGATGTAAATTGCACTTTCATTTCACGAACCCAATAATCTTTGGCTTCGGATTCTATGAATTCATATCTGTTTTTGATTTGAGCTGCGCTTAATTTTTTGCGACCCAGTGCTGCGACAGAGTTTTGATATCCTTCCAATCTCTTTTTCAAAGCTTCCAGTTCAACGGATTTTTGTTTGTGTTGTTCGAGTACAGTTTTTTGTTCTGCCAGTGCTGTTTTGATATTTTGATTTTGACTGAAAATGACTTTAGGTAAGTGAGTGATTGCGTCGAAAATACTTGTCATGTTCTTAACAAGCTCATCCAGACTGACAGATGAGCCACTAGCCAGTTCTGCTTCCCGTTTAATCCTTTTAATATCAGTCTCTAACCGCGCGTGATTTTTTTCTTCTCTGTCTATTGCAACATTATTTGTCTCGATCTGTTTCAGTTTTTTGACAAGAGGAGTTTCTGATGAATAGGTTTGGCCTTTTTTGGATGTTACTTCCAATATTGCGTGTAACAGAATATCTTTATTATTTGTGATATTATCCTGAGCTAATTCTCTCGGCGTGCCTTCAGGTAATGCTAATGCTGTCCATGATATAACACCTTCTTTTACTTCATTATCCACACCGATGACGCGATAAGCATAGCCACCTTCAAAGTTTTCTTTCTGTTCTGCCATTTTTAATTCAATTGTGCCAGGTACGGGATCAGGTAAAGCGGAAGCTGGCGCGGGTTGTGCTGCTCCAAGTGCAGGCATGGGTGCTGCAGCTGGTGTTGGCATCAATGCAAGGTCATATCCATTTAACCTGATAATCTCACTCGTGAAGTCTCGTGTTTGTGAATTAAAGAATACTTCAAAATCTTTTTCGCCTTGAAATTGTTGGTTATTAAATGTATTAATTAGATTTGTTACGGATTGGGCTTGTGCGCTAACATCAATTTCATGTGCTGCTCCAAGTCTATTAGCATCATTAATAAGTTTTTCCAGCTTGGCTTTCTGTGCAAGACATTTTTTCTCGGCTTTTTCCAGAACTTCTATTCTCGCCGCTATCTCTTTGGATTTATTTTTTTTGGCTGAATCTTCTTTAAGTAGTGATTGACCGGTCTTGGTAAGAGTTTTGTCCCATGTTATGTTTTTTCTATATTGTTTCTTGTTTGTCCGTAACTCTTGAAAGTTTTTCTCTAGGTCTTTTGCCCTTTTTTTGACGTCAGTCACGAGGCCGGTTAATAAATTTTCTGCTTTTTCACCGACTGATTGCTCGTTCGTTTTATATTGGATAAATTCCCTAGGTGGAAATTTTTCTGTGGTAGTCAGTTGCCTGTTGAAATAGAATTGGAAGTCCTGGTGTAACTTTTTGGATAATCCATCTTCTTCTGTTTTTAATTCTTGAAGCACGTTATCATTTTTATACTTCGTTGGAATTTCGCTGCCGAGATAATATGAGCAATTCCTGGTGAATTCCTGAAAAGCATCTACCACGACATTGAAGTCTTCGTCCTTTGTTTGGGACAGGAACCTCATTTTTTCTTTGAGATATTCTTCTTTTGGGTGAAAGTCATTCAGTAAGTATTTTATTTGGTTGTCAAAATTCTCGTTAAATTTTTCAATCTGCATGGTGGTGCGGTTTTCAAACATTTTTATCAGTTTAGCGAAATCATCAACAAATTTTGCATGATTTAATACGACTTTATCTGCCACGATACTCCAGACGGTGAGCGCTTCTGTGGGGCTCAGAGGAGTCGTCTGGTTTGCCAGTCTTTTCCTAGTGCCATCTTTCTTGCTTGGAATATTCATACATTTTTTCAGGGACATGAAAGAATGATAAATTCCATCCAATTGATTTTTGTACTCCTCAAACGCGGGATCTGAAAATCTTGCGTCATTCCTAAAAGCAGTTAGCATTTCAAGAGGTTTATTTACAGGCTCAGGTATGCCTGCCTCTTTTGCTTCAGCCTTCAGATCATTGAGATCGGGTTGTTCTGTTCCTGCTAGTAGCCAAGCGCTGATAGATATTGCTGCTTCTTCTATTTCTTTTGGCTCCTCGGTTATAGGGGTTGGAGTAGCTGGCGTTTCAGTTGTGCTTGTACTTGAGCTACTGCTATCTCTACGAGGTGGAGTGACGGTGCTAGGAGGAGGAGTTTCTTTAACTTCATCGGAAGCAGTTGCAGGAGGAGTGATACTTCCAGACGGTTGTTTTGGAGAGACTTTACTGCTCACTGCATTTGCAAATTTTTTAATATTATGTAACATACCGACCTCGTTTGTAGGAATAGTTGAATCAGATTAATTATGCCTAATTATACTATAGAACTGATTAATAAACATACACAAATTACAATTATGTAATAATCATATCTATTTAAACCCCAAGCTATTTTCCCTGTGTAATCATGAAAATAAATATAACCCCTTGTATAACTTCCTATTTTGCATAAAAATCGCCAGCAGTTGATTTGACATTGTCCCTAATGATAATTACAGTTTAGTTTGTATACTAAAAATAAATCAACTAAAACAGGGTGGTCTATGAATAAATATTCAAAAGCGATGGCTTTATCGTTATTTCTTGTTGCACCGTCTGTTATGGCATTTCAATCTGATTTTTGTCCTAGCTCTCAATGTACACCGGTATGGCATATGGCAGGTGCGACACCGGGCTATGACAATCATGGACAAGGCTGGATAGCTAACAATCCTGCAACAAATATCCAATATGACAGCAAAAATGGTGTGATGGTCGTGAAATACAATCATAGTAAACCAGGAGACGTTGAACATACTTCCTATGTCAGTTTTGAATTGTTTAACCCGCTCGCAGCGCCGCATCCTGAATTCAGACAACACGGGTTTTTGACTGCGACGATCACAGTCACAGGTACGCAAAGTCCTGCTGAATTAAAAAATCGTATCTGGCCGGCATTTTGGCTGTGCGGTCCCGCTTGGCCAACGCAAGGTGAGATCGATATGGCTGAATATATGGGAACAGTGCAGAACCTGACGACCAATACCAATTTGCATGGCGGTCCTGCGAAAAGTAACAGACCAAGACCGTATGCTGTTCGTTATAACGTAAGCGGTTTGGGTGATATCGGTGTGCCGCACATTTACGGGGTTGAATGGGAAAAAGTGAATAATGGTTATTGGCTGCGTATTTATTTTGATAATGCGTTAAAAGGCCAGACATTTCTTTCATCGAATTCCGCGACTTATCCGGATGTGGCCATTATACGGGGTCTGACAGACACGCATGGAAATGCCATGCGCTTGCGATTTGATACGGATGATGTGGGTTCTCTCGGCGGTGATGGTGCAGCGCGAGGTCAGCCTGCATTGAATTATCAGATGAAGATAGAGAACGTGCAGGCATATTCGGTAAAGTAGCATAAACACGATAATGACTTTTGCGAGCAAGTTGCTGCATTTTAGAAGCAACTTACTGCATTTTAGCGACTTTTACTGGAAGAAAACGCACAACTTGTTGATTATACTAATAAATTTTGACATCGAAAAAAATTTTTTCGAGCAGATTTTTGTTAAGTAATTGATTATACTAAAGTTTTTAAAAATGCCCCTAGTGGTATATTTTTTCAGCAAAAATTGTACTATGCAGAGATTTCAAAACAGTGGATTTGAGATTGTCCTCTGTACACGACAATTTTTTAAAAAGCTGCTTAGTACGCCTTCCCACTCCGGGGGAAGGTGGCCGAAGGCCGGAAGGGGGAGTAAAAAATATAATAATTTTTTAAAATAAGAGAAATTATATCCCCCCATCCGCCCGTTGGGCACCTTCCCCCGGAGTGGGAAGGCGTACTAAGCAGCTTTTTAAAAAATTGTCGTGTACAAAGGAGATTGCCTTTAAACCGGATATTCCATGATTAAATATCCGGTTAGAATCAGGCTGCTTTTTAGTTAAAATGAATTGTTATCCTCTGCGAGAAGAAGGAGGTTGATAGTTGCCTCTACCATCAGTCATCACTTCAGAAGCTGGGGCGCCCGTTCTATTCTGAGTGGATGTTCTGTTATTTCCGGTTGGTAGGCAGAAAAAACCAAGACCGCAACCTAGAAAAGCACCCGCGCCGGCTCCAATCGCTATTCCTGTTGCTGCTCCACCGGGTCCCGCGAGCCCTGCACCAATAATAGCTCCTGTCCCTGCAAGAGTAACTGTCGCTTTTACAGTGTTGCATGCTCTGTCCATCCGTTCATTACATCTATCATCATCTTGTCTATTTTGCATATAACATTCTCCTCTGGTTTAGTTTATGGTTAACGTTTTTTCACCTGTGTTACAAGTTCCGCCGTGACATTCAGTTGATGAATACAAGACAGGCATAGCTTTTTCAGCGCCTGATTTTTAGGATGGTTTTCCAGAAGTAATGGCCTGGTTTCAGCGAGCAGCAATACAAAACGAATCACATTTTCGTGATCGGATTTGGGAATAATAACGCCGTCTTTTCGGAGGTCTTCCAACACGCCAGCCACTTGACTGGCGCACAGGGATTTTTCAAGTGAATGGATCAACTCTTCTTTTAAATCTTCTTTCAACCCTTGCGTGTTTTTGGGCATAGTGTCCACCGTTATGTATGAAACCATCCATGGCAAGGCGATATCAATTATTCTAATTTGTGCCAAGAATACTGCACAGATTGATCATTATCAATATATAATAGCCTGCGAATATTATGAAAATATTAAGAGGTTACCTTTTGGATACGATAATTCCGAAACGACTCCGTTGGTCCTGTCGTCGAGGCATGCTGGAACTCGATGTTTTATTAGGAAATTTCCTGGAAGAAGCTTATTTGCAGGCATCAGATAGGGATCAGAAAAATTTTGTCAGCCTGCTGGATTGCACGGATCAGGAATTATTTATGTGGCTAACAGGCAAGGAAACGCCAGCTGAACCTGCCTTGATTGATATTACAGGGAAAATTCGTCATCATGCAAAAACTCGAAAGCACGCTGCATTTTTCTAGATATTTCGCATTCATACAACTCATCCTGCTTATAGGAAGCCTTATGAGTGTGAATTATTTATCTGTCTCAACGCTCACCCGAATCACGCTGATGCTGGGTCTCGTTGCTTATAGTATCTGGAATTTTTATTCCAACAGACAATGGCAGGCGATCGGGCATGATGCCAATGGCTGGTATCTCAGGAAAGCAGGCAGGTTTATTCCCATCATTCCTTTAGGCGATAGTACTGTCACATCATTCGTTTCGATCTTACGTTTTAAACAGGATAAAAAATGGTTGAAACAATCCTGCATTATTTTCAGGGATTCATTATCAGATAACGATTACCGCCGATTTTTCGTTAGAATGAAATATTTTAAAGAAGAGGTAAGTGATGGTATATGGTCTTAAAATACGTTAAGATTTCCGGCTTTAAACGAGCGCTGGAAGCATAATGCAACATATTCGTAATTTTTCAATTATTGCCCATATCGATCATGGTAAATCAACACTGGCTGACCGGCTCATACAACTGTGTGGTGGACTCAGTTCGCGCGAAATGGAGGAACAGGTTCTGGATTCCATGGATCTGGAACGTGAGCGCGGTATTACCATTAAAGCGCATAGTGTTACGCTGGATTACAAGTCAACATCAGGTGAGACATATCAACTGAATTTTATTGATACGCCTGGGCATGTGGATTTTTCGTATGAAGTTTCCCGCTCACTCGCTGCCTGTGAAGGTGCATTGCTGGTGGTGGATGCAGGGCAGGGCGTTGAGGCGCAGACGCTTGCCGTTTGTTATACCGCGATTGAGCAAGGCCTCGAAGTGGTTCCTGTATTAAATAAAATTGACTTGCCGCAAGCGGATGCTGCGCGAGTGATAAAGGAAATCGAGGAAATTATTGGCATTCAGGCTCAGGATGCGTTGGGTGTGAGTGCCAAAATGGGTATTGGAATTACCGAGCTGCTCGAAAAAATTATTACCGATATTCCAGCACCAGTTGGTGATCCCAATGCACCCTTGCAAGCATTGATTATCGATTCCTGGTTTGACAGTTATCTGGGTGTCGTGTCGCTCGTGCGCGTCAAGAATGGTGTATTGAAAGTCGGCGATAAAATGCAAGTGATGTCGACCGGTCGCAATCATGAAATCAACGGTGTCGGTGTGTTCACGCCCAAGCGATTTCCAACGGGCAAATTGAGCGCGGGCGAAGTGGGTTATGTCGTTGCGGGTATTAAAGAAATTAATGGCGCGCCGGTGGGTGATACCTTGACACATGCCAATAAGCCAGCGTCTGAACCGTTACCTGGATTTAAAAAAATTAAACCGCAAGTGTATGCCGGATTATTTCCGGTGAGTGCGGAGGATTTCCCTGCGTTTCGTGATGCATTATCGAAATTATGTTTGAATGATGCGGCTCTGTTTTTTGAACCGGAATCGTCTGAAGCACTGGGATTTGGTTTTCGTTGCGGATTTCTAGGCATGCTGCACATGGAAATTGTTCAGGAACGCCTGGAACGCGAATATGATATGAATCTGATAACGACTGCGCCCACAGTTGTTTATGAAGTGGTTTCAACAAAAGGCGAGACATTGTATGTGGATAATCCGTCGAAATTGCCGCCTGAAAATTTCATCGAGGAAATTCGTGAGCCGATTGCAGTCGTGAATATTCTGGTTCCGCAGCAATATCTCGGCAGTGTGATGACTTTGTGTGTCGAGCGGCGCGGTACGCAAAAAAACATGCAGTACCTGGGTAATCAGGTTTCATTACTGTATGAAATTCCCATGGCGGAAATTGTGCTCGATTTTTTTGATCGATTGAAATCCGTGAGTCGCGGTTATGCGTCGCTGGATTACAGTTTTTCCTATTTTCAGGCAGCGAATCTGATCAAGCTGGATTTATTAATTAACGGCGATAAACTCGATGCGTTGGCCATCATTGTTCATCGCGATCAGGCACAATTTAAAGGACGTCAGTTGACGGATAAAATGCAGGAATTGATTCCGAGACAAATGTTTGATGTGGCGATCCAGGCGGCCATTGGCGCGCATATTATTGCACGCAGTTCGGTTAAGGCATTGCGTAAAAACGTGTTGGCAAAATGTTATGGCGGCGATATTTCGCGTAAGCGTAAATTGCTGGAGAAACAAAAAGAAGGTAAAAAACGTATGAAACAGGTCGGTAATGTGGAGATTCCACAGGAAGCGTTTTTGGCGATATTGAAGGTAGATAAAAAATAAAGGACATACCAGTGAATTTTAATTTCGAACTTATTTTATTTTACGCCATTATTATCTCTGGCGTCATTTCATTAATTGATATTATTTTCCTCGCGCCAAAACGCCGAAAAAATAATATTCCCGCAGATAAAATGCCCATTATTATCGATTACTCGCGCTCATTTTTTCCAGTGCTTGTCATCGTGTTTTTGCTCCGTTCATTTTTATATGAACCTTTTCGAATTCCTTCCGGATCGTTAAAGCCTACATTGCAGGTGGGTGATTTTATTCTGGTGAATAAATTTGCTTATGGCGTGCGTTTGCCGGTGATTCATAAAAAAATATTTTCGGTGGGTGAAATTCAGCACGGTGACATTATTGTTTTCCGTTATCCAGTCGACCCGTCAGTGGATTTTATCAAACGTGTCATTGGGTTGCCGGGCGATAAAATCAGCTATATCGACAAGGTTTTATATGTGAACGGAAAAAAAATGCCGCAAACGTTTGAAAAAAATACGACAGATCACGCTCTCGATGGTGAAAGTTGGGATGTCGTGCAGAAACAAGAAGATTTTTTTGGTATTAAACACGCTATTTTTCAAACGCCTACTCGCTCTCCAGAGGATTTAAAAGATATTATTGTACCGCCCGGCATGTATTTTGCCATGGGCGATAATCGTGATGACAGTGCAGACAGTCGTTATTGGGGTTTTGTGCCGGATGAAAATATTATTGGAAAAGCGAGTGTTGTCTGGATGAGCTTTGATGCAGATGCGGATTTATTGCATAAAATCAGATGGGATAGAATGGGATCGATCATTCATTAAAATAATGGTGCCAGATGAGCGAAGAGCTTTCTCGAAAATTGGGATATCAATTTAAAAATGTGCATTTGCTGAAGGTTGCGTTAACGCACCGTAGCAGTAGCGAGGAAAATAATGAACGCATGGAATTTTTTGGCGATTCAGTCGTCAACTTCGTGATTGCAGAAGCGTTGTTTCATCAATTTCCTCATGCGCATGAAGGTGATTTAAGTCGATGGCGCGCAACGCTTATCAATCGCGAAACACTCGCCTCTATTGGACGGGAATTTGATTTGGGTCGTTATTTGTATTTGGGATTAGGTGAATTGAAAAGTGGTGGGCATGATCGTACTTCCATTATTTCCTGCACAATGGAAGCGATTATTGGCGCCATTTATCTGGATAGTCATTTTGAGGTGGCACGCGAATGTATTTTGCGATGGTATCATCCTTTATTAACATCCCTGACAAGCGCGTCCAGTCACAAGGATCCTAAAACACAATTGCAGGAATATTTGCAAAGCCTGCATTTACCACTTCCTGTTTATGAAGTGGAATCGATTGAAGGTGAGTCGCATCAACAGATTTTTGTCATCAGTTGTACGGTTCAGGACAAAAAAATAATAGGCAAGGGCACAAGCCGTCGTCGGGCAGAGCAGCAGGCTGCAGAAAATACACTGGAGATTATCAAAAAATGAGTACCGTTTCGAAATGTGGATATGTGGCCATTGTGGGTCGACCGAATGTAGGCAAGTCTACATTGCTCAATGCATTAATTGGTAAAAAAATCAGTATTATTTCGCCTAAACCGCAAACGACAAGAAACCAGATTCTGGGCATTAAAACGGTGGGCGAGACACAAATTGTGTATATCGATACACCTGGAATACATGATGCACAAAAACGCATGATGAATCGTTACATGAATCGTTTGGCCAATGCCGTGATTCTCGATGCGGATGTGATTGTTTTTATCGTGGAAGCCACGCGCTGGCTCGAAGATGATGAACTGGTATTTAAAAAAGTAACGGAAGCGAATGCACCGGTGATTCTGGTGATTAATAAAATTGATAAATTGGGCGATAAAAAAGAAATTTTGCCGCTGATTGAAAAGTTTAAACAAAAATATGATTTCGCGCATATTATTCCGATTTCAGCGCGTCGTCATGAGAATCTGGATTCGCTGGAAGAAACACTGGTCAGTATGATGCCGGACGGGCCGCATCTTTTTCCGGACGAACAGTTCACCGATAAAAATGAACGTTTTCAAGTGGGCGAAATTATTCGTGAAAAACTGATTCGTGCGACCGAGCAGGAATTACCTTACTCTACAACCGTCGTGATTGAATCGATGAAAGAAGAAGGCAAGTTACTCGAAATCAGCGCGATTATTTGGGTCGAACGTGAAGGCCAAAAACCGATTGTGATCGGGAAAGATGGCGAGCGTTTGAAAGGGATTGGGACCGCTGCTCGTAAGGAAATTGTAAAACTTCTGGGGAAAAAAGTTTTTCTGCGTTTGTGGGTGAAAGTGAAAAGTGACTGGACGGATGATGAGCAGGCGTTGGGGAGTTTGGGGTTTCTGAATGAGTGATAATGTTCATCAATTTAATAACTGAGCAGCTTAGAACGCCTTCCTCCGCAGGGGGAAGGTGGCCGAAGGCCGGATGGGGGGATAAAAATAAAAGCATTCCTGGATACAACACAATTATTCCCCCATCCGCCCGTTGGGCACCTTCCCCCTGCGGAGGAAGGCGTTCTAAGCATTCTTTCCTGTTTAGTATCTCTGACGTGAAGAAAAAAACATGCGCATAACCCTCCAACCTGCTTTTATTCTCCACCACCGACCTTACCGGGAAACCAGTTTATTGCTTGATATTCTTACCCGTGACCATGGTCGTGTTGCACTGATTGCGCGTGGTGTTCGAAAAAACCGTTCTCAAACCAAAGCATTACTCCAGCCTTTTCACCCATTATTCGTTTCCTGGTATGGCCGAACTGAGCTCATGAACTTGCACATTGTCGAGCCTCAGGGTATTCCGATTGTCTTGCTGGAGGAGAGTCTGCTGGGCGGTTTTTATCTGAATGAACTTCTGATGAGATTGCTGCAAAAACAGGATCCGCATCCACAACTTTATACCATTTATTATGATACCTTGCTAGAATTGGAACGAACCCCGTTACAACAAAAACACTTGCGTTTATTTGAGAAAAAACTGTTGGATGAGCTGGGGTATGGATTACAGCTTCATCATTCTGTTCCCGATGGAAAAGCATTTGAGGCTCATCAATTCTACCGGTTTTATCCTGAGACGGGATTTGAAATATACAAAGGTGAAGATAATCTGTCACAAGGCTCTCTTTTTACCGGAAAAAGTTTATTGGCTCTTGCGGCAGAGCAATTAAATGACGCAGACATTCTGCATGAAATAAAGCGATTGATGAGAATGGCATTAGGCGTTTTGCTAGGTCCACAACCGTTGCAAAGCAGAAGATTATTTACTGGAGTGAGCATCGAATGAAAAAAGAAAAACCTATTCTGCTGGGAGTGAATGTTGATCATATTGCGACGATCCGTCAGGCGCGTCTGACGCGTTATCCGGATCCTGTTGAGGCAGTGTATGCAGCGGAAAACGGTGGTGCAGATGGTATTACGGTGCACTTACGCGAAGATCGTCGTCACATTCAGGAACGTGATGTCGAACTTATCCAGCAGATGTTGCTGACACGTCTTAATCTTGAAATGGCTGTCACGGATAAAATGCTTGGTTTTGCAGAAAAAATCAAACCGGTTCATTGCTGTTTTGTACCTGAAAAACGGGAAGAATTAACAACAGAAGGCGGCTTGAATGTATTGGCCGATGAATCCCATATTCGCGAGGCGTGTGTACGCATGGCCAGTAGCGGAATCGATGTGTCATTATTTATTGATCCGGATATCGAACAGATTGAGGCAGCCATCCGCTGCAAGGCACCTACCATTGAAATTCATACGGGTGCGTATGCTGATGCAAAAACACACGAACAGGCAAAAGCAGAACTGCAGCGAATTATCGAAGCTGCGACATTTGCAGATCAGGCAGGTCTGGTGGTGAATGCCGGTCATGGATTAAATTATCAAAACACGCAGGCCATTGCACGTATCCCGCAAATAAATGAATTAAACATCGGCCATGGCATTATTGCTCGCGCCTTTTTGATGGGATTGGAAAATGCTGTGCGCGAAATGAAACGTTTAATGATCGAAGCAAGAGGTTAAGCATGGTAAGAACACGATTTTCTCCGAGTCCAACTGGTATGTTGCATTTGGGTAATGCGCGTGCTGCATTATTCAGTGCGTTATATTCGACGAAAGAAAGTGGCATTTTTATTTTACGGATTGAAGATACCGATCAGGTTCGTTCAGAACATAAATACACTGAAATGCTGCAAGAAGATTTGCATTGGCTCGGTGTGAACTGGCAAGAAGGTCCAGGTGTCGGAGGACCTTATCAACCGTATTGGCAATCGCAACGGCATGAGATTTACGCGCATTATTATCAGGAACTGGAAAAAAAAGGGTTGGCATATCCTTGTTTTTGTACTGATCAGGAATTGGCATTCAATCGTAAAATTCAATTGTCGCGTGGACAAGCGCCACGTTATCCTGGAACATGTTTGAAGTTAAGCGTGGAAGAAATTGCCAGACGTATAGCAGAAGGTGCAACACCTGCGTTGCGATTTCATGTACCTGAAAAAAAGATCATTGAATTTGTGGATCTGGTAAAAGGCCTACAAAAATTTAATAGTTCTGATATTGGTGATTTTATTATTCGTCGTGCTCAGGGAACAGCGTCATTCATGTTTAGCAATGCGATTGATGATTCACTGATGCATGTGACGCATGCGATACGTGGTGAAGATCATCTCGCCAATACACCGCGACAATTAATGATATTGCAGGCGCTGAATTTGCCAACGCCGCAATATGGACATTTATCTTTGATTATTAGTGATGATGCTTCGAAATTATCAAAACGTGAAGGCAGTTTCAGTTTGAATGATTTGCATCAGGAAGGCTATTTGCCCGCAGCTGTTACAAATTATTTATCACGATTGAGTCATACGTATGAACAATTACATCTAATGACCTTTGAAGAGCTTGCAACGAATTTTAAAATTGAAAAACTGAGTCGTGCACCGGCGCGTTTTGATAAACATCAATTATTACATTGGCAAAAAGAAGCGGTGATGGCACTGGATACTGCTGCAACTCTGGCATGGCTAGGCGATGAAATTCTGGAAAAAGTTCCGGGAGATCAGCGTGATCTGTTTGCGGAAGTCATGCGAAAAAATATTTTATTCCCCGATGAAGCGCAAATCTGGGCAGACGTTTTTTTCAGGAATGAACCACAATTGACGCATGAACAGGTGGATATTTTGAAAGAAGCAGGCGAGGCATTTTTTATTGAAGCACAAGCGTCTGTTAAAAAGCATGGAACGGATATGAAAACTGTCTGTGATGAACTCAAGACAAAATTAAATATATCCGGAAAGAAATTGTTTATGCCATTACGCATTGCATTAACGGGTGAACAAAATGGACCAGAGCTGGTGCATATTGCTTCTCTGTTAGGTGTGGATAAAATGATGAGTCATTTTCATCAGGCGGAAAAGCTTTCGAGAAAGGATTGATATGATAAAAATTTACAATAGTCTGACACAAAAAAAAGAAATTTTTAAACCGTTGGAAGAAGGCAAGGTAAGGTTATATGTTTGCGGGCCGACTGTTTATGATTTTTGTCATATCGGAAATGCACGTAGTTTTACTGCGTTTGATGGCATTGTTCGTTATTTACGTTTTCGCGGGTATGAAGTGATTTATGTTCGAAATATCACTGATATCGATGATAAAATCATCAAGCGCGCGAATGAAAATCACGAGGATTTTAATACCGTTGTCGAACGATTTACCGAGGCATTTCGTGAAGATATGCGAGTGCTTAATTTATTGGTACCGACTTATGAGCCACGCGCTACCGAATTTATTCCGCACATTATTTCGCTGATTGAAAAACTGATTTCAAATAAATCGGCGTACGTCGCTGAAAATGGTGATGTGTATTATGATGTTCGACAATTTAAATCGTATGGCTGTTTAGCACATCGGAATATTGATGAACTGGAAAGTGGTGCACGTATTGAAATTTCCGATATCAAACGTGATCCGCTGGATTTTGTCTTGTGGAAAATTGCAAAACCCGGTGAACCCAACTGGGCTTCTCCCTGGGGTGCCGGACGTCCGGGCTGGCATATTGAATGTTCTGCCATGTCGACGCGTATTTTGGGTGAAACATTTGATATCCATGGTGGCGGCAAGGATCTTGTTTTTCCGCATCATGAAAATGAAATTGCACAATCGGAAGCGGCGACGGGAAAGAAATTTGTTAATTACTGGTTACATGCGGGTTATTTACAAATTGACAAGGAAAAGATGTCCAAGTCATTAGGTAATTTTTTCACGATTCGCGATATTTTAAAGGAATACTCGCCGGAAGTGTTGCGTTACTTGCTGGTGTCGGGTCATTATCGCAGTCCATTAAATTTTTCAAAAGAATTATTGCAACAGGCACGCAATGCGCTTGAGCGTTTTTATACGGCCTTGCGAGATTTACCACACACAGCGGATGAATTGATTGATTCGGAATATGAGCAAAAATTTATTGAAGCGATGGATGATGATTTTAATACGCCGATTGCATTATCTGTTTTATTTGAGTTGGCACACGAGATTCAACGGTTACGTGAAAAAGATTTGGAACTGGCAGCGCGACACGCACTTTTATTAAAAAAACTGGGTGGTGTGCTGGGTATTTTACAAGATGATCCGCTGAATTTTTTCCAGGGGAAAAAAGATGATCTGGATGTTCTAAAAATTGAAGCGTTAATTGCTGCGCGTAATCAGGCTAGAGCTGATAAAAATTGGGCGGAGGCGGATCGTATTCGACAGGAATTGGCGGATATGAGGGTTGTTTTGGAAGATAGTCTATTTAAGACAACCTGGAAGATAAGAGAAGAAGATGGTGAATCTGAATCCAGAGAACAAGATGAAAGACTAACAAGGAGTTGATCGAATGCGAGATCAATTGATCGAATTGATTGTTAAGCGTTTAACTGCAGCAAAGGAAAATTTAACACAACAATTTTCTTCCTCGCATTCAATTAAAGTAGCGCGTCATTTTGTTCTAGATAATCTTCTTCCTGCTGAATGGGCGGAAAAAATTCACGCTGAATTTCCGCATAAAAAACACATGCGATTATTGAATATTGCTGGCGAATTAAAATTAAAATACAGTCATATCAAAAATACGTCCAGTTTATTGCAAGATTTTCATCATGCGATTCAGGATCAAAAAGTGATTTCAGTGATTGAAGGTATTACAGGAATTCCCAACCAGCTACCGGATACATCACGCATTGCAGGCGGGGTGAGTGCGATGTATAAAAATTATTTTCTTAATCCGCACATAGATCATTCACACGATATTGATAAGAAATTTTATCGAGTCGTCAATATGCTTTATTATGCAACGCCTGACTGGAAGCTTGAAAACGGTGGCAATTATGAATTATGGGATACGGTGATTGAAAATCGAATTGTGATTCCGAGTCTGTTTAATCGTCTTTTAGTGATGGAAACCAATCAGACATCATGGCATGCGGTAAATCCTGTTGTATGTGATGGGGAGCGGCGTTGTATTTTTAATTATTATTTTTCCAAACAATCACCTCAACACCATGAATATTTTCACGATGCCACGTCATTTTCGTTAATTCATAATCCATTGATCAGGCCGAGGCCGGAGCAGAAAATTCGGCGGGCGATTCATAAAATGAAAGGAAAATGGGTCGGTAAGCCATGGTAGCTTGTTTTATCGCTGCATTGAAAGCCTGATTTGGCAAATAGGTAAATGACTACCTTGCCAGGAAGAACAGCTCATGCGTGTTTTCTGGGCTTCCTGATAATCCAACATGACTTGTTGGGTTATAATATCAGCCACGTTTTGGGTGACAGCAGTGGATCCATTGACATTGTCATTGTTATCACTGCCATAGCGATCAGGATCATTGAAGGGTGTAATAATTCCTGCAACATCAATTTCACTCACAGCATCAGATGTTGATGCCGGTGTTGATGTTGTTGTTGTCGGCGCCACCACTGGTGTTGATGCGGGTACTGGCGGATTATAGATGACATTAAAGTGAGTAAAAGCAAATGGATCGCTAATGCTTCCTGATGTATCCAGTGGAGGATTGGTAAAAGTGATAGTGACATTTGCACTACCGGGTATAAGTAAAGTATCACTTTCACTCACGGCTCCGATGGCTTGTTGAATGTGTGTAAACGTGCCGATCAGGCTTGAGTCATTGAGTGTTCCCGTATCGAATGGAAGCGGTAAAGACAATGCGAGGGTAACCGGTTGAGCATAGGCACTGACATCAATCGTGTTTGTTCCTGTCGTATTCCCACCGTCGATTAGACCACTGATGCGGCCATTACCAACGAAGTTGAACGTGTTGTTACCCGTACCACCTGTCAGGTTTTGAATATCGGTAAATTGGAATGTGCCACTCACGCCATTGATGTGACTGACAGTCCCCTGATTTGTTCCACTCAGTTCCCATTGTTCTGCATCATGGGTTGATAACGTCAAGCTGTTATTTCCATTATCACCTGTGACAGACACGTTATTCAAATTATTGAGTGTACCGCCCAGGGATAATTGTGTGCCTGTTAAACCCAGATTGTGATTGCCGCCATTGATTCCATCTTGAAATACAACATTTCCATTCGAACTGGTGAATTCCGTATCAGCACTTAATGTGACAGGCGAAGAGTCATTTTCATTACCCACTGTATTAACGACACCACCACCGATTGATAAATTACCAGCGCTACTGGTTAAACTGGCCAAAGGTGTGACTTGACCCACTGTACTATTTAAATTAATTAAACCAGGGCCTGTTAACGATAATCCGCCAGTGCCATCGATTGCACCATCAAGGGTTAATGTGTCAGATGACAAACGGGTTTCAATCGTATCCGAGGCATCCACAGCGATCGTTCCATTCAGTTGTGAATTGCCTGTGCTTGATAATGTTCCGCCATCTAATGTTAGAGCCACGTTGTTTGGAGCCAGATTATTAATTGCAAGCGTGCTACCCGATGAAACGTTCACGCCTCCTGTGAAACCGGCAAGCGATGAACTGTTCGTCAGACTGAATGTTCCTCCACCACTGACATTCAGGTTATTAATATTACTGATCGTTCCACTCACAAAGCTGTTATTCCCCGGCTCGTTAATCGTCAGATCCGTCGCGCCATTCCCTTGGATATCCCCTGTCACTTGAATATCACTCGCGTTCAAGGTCGGACTGTTTGTAATCGCCAGGGCACCACTGTAAATTTGGTTACCTGTTGTCGTGACATTGCCATTCAGCGTCACTGCATCCGTTTGTAAAGTGCTAACACCGCTGATAGCACCATTGATAATACCCGTGCCGGATAATGTGAGAGCATGTGAATTGCCGGTGACATCACTCAGGGTAATATTGGTACCTGTTAAAGTGGTATCAGCAGCCAGGGTAGCTGCGCCATACGATTGTGTACCGGCTGTCGTGACAGAACCTGTTGTATTAAAAATGACTGACCCTGAAAGGCTCACGCTACTTGACGTGCCGCCGACTGTGACAGGTGTGTCGATCGTATAGGTTGTTCCAACATCGCCAACCAGATCAGCTGACGTATTTGTGCCATTGCCTAATACCAGATTGCCCGTGTTTGATGAGAAAAGAATATCATCTGAGTTTAACGCGCCTTTGTAATCACTCAGCAATGTACTATTGGATAATGTTGTGATAGTGCCATTAATCACAATACTATTTGCTGCAGCTGTATTTAAATTGCTGGAACTTCCACCGCCAGCGGGTGCCAAGGCAACAATATTACCCAAACCATTTTGAGCATAAATTAAAAGATGACTGTTATCAGCAATCGTATTGCTTGCAGTCAAGGAATAATATGCACTATTTGCGCCTGTATACACCGTATCTTTTACAACACCATCAGCCGCTATTGTGACCGACTGGCCACCGGGCACTCCATTCATATTGCCCTGAATAACACGCGGTGTTGTGGGATAGAACTCTTTGAGATAAGGATAGGAAGTACCTTCAATTATTCCCCAGGTATTTGTAAAATCCCAGCCGGTGAAGTTTGCCTGTGCTTTCATTTGAGCGCTTGTTTCACCGGTTCCGCCAGCACTACTTGATTGTCCAGATGTTTCGGTATTCCAAAAACTATTTGTCACTGTAGCGCCGGGTTCAAAATCATCAATCAAACCGGCGCCTAAAACAGGTGCTGAGACAAAACCGATTGAATAGGAATTCTCAAGTACAGAACCATCCAATAGGTTAGTGACCAAACCGGCTGCCAGAACTTGCGACGTAATAACACCCGTATTATAGGAGTTAACAATAGTTGCACCTGTCACTCCGGCAACACCTGCTATTCCAGCCGCACCAAAAAAAGCAGTTATATTGCCACTATTGTAAGTGTTCTCGATAAGACCACCTGTATCATTTCCCACAATACCACCTACACCAAATAAGGGGCTGGTAAGAGAAGCAGCATTATAGGAATTTTCAATGGTACCGCCATTGTTAAAACCGACCAAACCGCCCTGACCACAATTGCCACACTGTGCAGATGGCGTTTGAATAATCGTTCCTGTTACGAAAACATTATCCAGTGTGCCGCCATTTAAAAATCCAACCACACCACCGAGCGCCTGATCACCACCCGGATCGCCACCGCTATAAAGATAGAGGTTGGTTATGCCCACATTGCTGATGGTTCCTCCTGATGCATCACCAAATAATCCTGCATGACCCTGAGTGGGTCTATTGATATATAAACTGTCGATTGTATGATTAAGTCCATCGAAGTCGCCTGTGAAGGGTGTAGCAAATGACGTTCCGAGGGGAAGAAATCCTGCGCCGCCATTCCAGTTGATTGTATCGGAAGCATCGATATTTTTTCCGAGTGCATAATTATCTGTTAAATCCGTATTGATCTCTTGTAATTGCGTTACATTATCCACGAGCATGTAGGATTTTAATGTTGTGGTACCCCCTATATTGGCACTAAAATCCGTCGGTGTTGGAAAACTGGCAGGATTGTAATAAATCTTCGCTGTGCCACCTGCTGTTGAAATGATGCCACTACCTGAAATTGTTCCTGTTCCTGTGCCCGTATTATCTGCATGTAAAACAACTGTGGCAGCGTCTGAGCTTGTGATGCCTGCATTTAATATGATGTTTCGGTATGCGCTTAATGTCAGGGTTGTAGCCGTTGCCCAGGAAACAGGATCATCCACATAAATATCACCGGATCCGCCACCTGTTCCACCTGCGCCGGTTTGAACAACCACGTTAGCACCTGCCAATGCATTGGTTAACGTTGTTACATTCAATGTTGAACTTGTTGAATTGGGATCTCCCGTATAAGTTGTATCTGAAACACTGACATTTGAATCGGCACCTGAAGAAATATGCAAATCAGTCGGATCCAGCAACCATGTTCCCGTTTTGCCTTGCGGTGCCAATAAATTAACGCTCGCACCGGCTACATCCAGATATTGGCCGGATGTTTCAGCGGATCCACCATCACCACCCAGAAGACCGCCGCGTGCTGAAATGCTGCCATAAAATTCGGTGTCATGGTCAGACCATACAACGATTTTCCCGCCATTTCCATTCTGGATAGCATCCGCATTAATTTGTGCGCCTTTATCAACTTGCGTGGAATAAGCGTTTTGTTCCGGGCCTTT